>Ga0164318_10000012_pt1 | contig 76396 bp, 83 predicted proteins | sample GuaBasSedimGuay9_FD_113734 | JGI IMG/M metagenome (GOLD analysis project Ga0164318, IMG submission 113734) | Subseafloor sediment microbial communities from Guaymas Basin, Gulf of California, Mexico - Guay9, Core 4571-4, 0-3 cm | ecosystem: Environmental > Aquatic > Marine > Hydrothermal vents... | reverse complement strand
GGAGGCGCGCCTCTCGGTATAAGTTTTACAACACGAAGCATACTTTTATCAGCATTTGGCCTTCGAAGCCCACCACCTTTGCTTCCTTTCTTCTTTCCTCTTTTATGTGCAATTAAAATTTAGAAAATTATGAGAATCTAATAAATAATTTAGTTTTTATTATTAAGCTATAATGAGCGAATATCAATCCTTACTAAGTTTATGAAATATGAAATATAGATAAATATAGAATATTAGTTGTTCTTATCTTTACTTCCCTCGATGTCCAGTTCTACGTGCAGCAATGAGGCCAACTTTAGCACCGGGAGGCGCATTCCTACTAACGGTTGTTGGTTTACCGGGGGATTGATGGCTTCCACCACCATGAGGATGTGATACAGGATTCATTGCAACACCACGAACCACAGGCCATTTCCAAGCTTTCACCTTTGATAGATGATATACTTTACCAGCTTTAACAAAAGGCTTTTCAGTACGACCGCCACCAGCAACTACACCAATTGTTGCACGACAACGACCATTAAACATCTTTTGTTTGCCCGAAGGAAGTTGTACAAAAACTGTATCTCCAGAGTGAGTCACAAGTGTTGCATAAGCCCCTGATGCCCTAGCATATTTCCCCCCATCGCCAGGAAGGCCTTCAATGTTACATATTTGTGCACCATCAGGAATCATAGAGAGCGGAAGAATATCACCTATAGAGGGTGACTCAGAATATCCATATGTTATTTCTTGGCCAACATATACGCCTTCAGGTGCAACCATAAAGAATTCAATATTATTCTCTAATCTAACTAATGCTAAAGGTGCGCCTCTTCCAGGATCATGTAAAATATCTCTTATTATGCCTTTTAATGCCTTGCCCTCTTCTAGTAGAACAAAAGGGTATTTAGCTTCTCCAATTTTTTTATGAGATGGTGATCTGAAGACAGATGACCCTCGACCTTTCCTTTGAACTAATATTCGTTTACCCATAGTATGACCTCCATTAGAAGAGACCCAACTTAGTAGCAAGGTCTATTGCTTTATACTTTGGTGCTAGCTTAATGAATGCTTTTTTTTCACCACGTGGAGTTATGAGTGTATTGACTTTCACAACTTTTACATTGTAGAGTGTTTCTATAGCCCACTTTATTTGATGTTTATTAGCTTTTCGATTCACGATAAATACCAATTTGTTTTCATGATCATCTTCGATTAGATTAAATGTTGCCTCAGTAGTAACTGGCTTTATTATTATCTTATACGGATCCAAACCTTTCATCAATCATCACCCATTTTATCTAAAAACGCAAGTGCATTCTCAGTCCATATAGTCAGACGTCCAGCATGACCTCCAGGAGCTAAATGATGTATTCCTAAATTTTTGACAGAGATTACATCCACGCCAGGAATATTTCTAGCAGCTTTGTAAAGTTTACTTTCTTCACCAACTACAATTAACGGCCCTTTTCCAATTTTATATTTCCTACCACGACGTTTTCCCACACCTGCACGAATTCGTTTAGTTTTCTCCACACGCTCTAAATCTAGATGTAGATTTAATTTTTTCAATACGGAGAAAACCTCACTTGTTGATTGCAAATTTTCAAACTCACTGTCAATAATAATAGGTAATGAAGCTATATTTTCATCAAGAACATGCCCACGTTTTAATACTAAATCTTTATTCGCTGTCGCTGCAATAGCAGACTTTAGTGCAAGTTTTCGTTCTTTTTTATTTATCTTTTTATAAATATTCTTCTCTGCAGTAGGCGGATGTGTTCTACGTCCACCAACAGTCATAGGAGCAAATGCGCCTCTTGATGCTGCAGGATATCGTGAACCTTTAACTCTGGGTACCCTCGCAACACCGTGACCTGGTCCCCAAGAAACAGCAGTTGTACGCTTTCCAGCCATGGGATCTGTTCCTTTAGGTTGTTTCATTGCAGAATGCGCCGCAATAAAAGCTCTATTTATGAGATCTGGGCGATAAGGTGTTTCAAAGATTTTAGGAAGCTTTATTGTCTTTTTTACTTCACCATCCAAGTTATAGAGATTTGTCTTAAGGACCATAAAAATTCCCCCATTACATCTTAGACGTTGTACTTATATACAATAATTGTGGTGCACTTTCAAGAGAGTATCTTGGCGGACGTATTGATTTCCTTATTTTTATTAAATTTCCAACGCTACCTGGAATTGAGCCTAGTAAAAGAACATAGTTACCGCGAACAACACCATAATGTGGAAATCCACCTGCAGGCGTTATTTCTTCACCCACACTTCCTATCTTAAGCAATATTTTGTGATATTCAGTACGTTGAAATAGTCCCATTTGGCCTGCTCTTGGTACAGTATACATGACTCGATGAGGGTGCCAAGGCCCAATTGCGCCAACACCACGCTTGGTTTTTCTCGATTTATGTTGCAATATTCGTATTCCCCATCGCTTTACGGGACCTTGGAATCCGTGGCCTTTAGTTATTGCGATAACGTCCACGTATTCGCCTTCAGAGAATACCTTATCTACACTAATGTTTTTTTCGTTAAGAATAGATTTTGCATAATCAAATTTTGATTTAACATCTGAACCGCCTAATGCAACTTCAAATATGTCGGGTTTCTTTTTTGGAAGTGCCGTCAGTCTTGGCTGTGTAGCCAAAATTAATCTAACATCTGCCGCTTTTTCTAACATAGACTCAAGTGCATTTATCTTATCTTCAAATAAGGTTTCATCATAATTCTTCGGTACGGTAACTGCACGATTTAAATCTTTAGGCAACTCATAATGCCATACTTCCCCAAGAACTTGTAATCCGCTGGTTGTGTTTTTATAAAGACGAATTCCAATAACATTTAAGGGGGGTACATCAAGAACTGTGACCGCCCGAATACGTTCATGACCATAATATGGGCTATGAGGTGTGTTATCCACTAATACAACATGTGTCATTCCAGCCTTATATCCAGCAAAGCCCAGTAAGGATAACTCATTAACACTAGGCCAATTCCTAATTCTGCCAATATGCCTTGATGCTCTTTTTCTTGGTAAGTATGCCAATGATCCATGTTTTGGTGCATGAAATTTACGATGCCCCATTTTGGGTCCTCCGTATTAACAGAGTTTGTTTTCTATTCTTTTTAAATAATTATTGTAAATGTTAATAGAGTTTACAATACTTTGTGTTTTCTCACAATATTTGCCATAAATATAAATCTTTTGCTATTAGATTGCTATTGTCAGAACATAAAGTTGTGAAGAGTATTATATTTCAAACAAATCACTCTAAAAGTACGTTAAGTATACTTAATACTGAAAATATAGCTTCATCCGCATGCACAATCCGAACTCCTTGCTTCGGAATGAAATTCAAGATGATATCAAAATAAGAAGATATATTTTCTGTGTCGGTGATAATGTCGAAGATTCCTAGTTTTGGACCCCCAAAAACTATCGCAATCTTCCTTTGATCTTTTATTTGATTGAGTAAAATTGACTGCATCTCAACTATAGATTTACCATGCCTTGAGGTTCCTATAATATAATACTTTTTACTTTTCAAATAACTTAAGGCCTCGTCTAATATCTCATTACGTAAGTGTATATCATAAACAAGATAGTATGGCACACTTTGCGGTGCAACGACTCGGCCAAAGTATCGTCCTTTTTTTCTTGTTATCTTTAATAAATATAACTCATGCATTTTTAAAGATCTTTCCTTTACAAAAACATACTTAGAGAGACCTGCATCCAAAGAAAATCCATTATCTTCAGAACGGATAACATAGCCGAATCTAAATTTAAGTTTTGTTTCATCGCGCTTTGGATGTGCAGGAACACCTAATGGGGGAACCACTCCAACATCTATTAAATTCTTGCTTTTTTTAAACAAATATTTTCTCAAATATTGAGGTGTCTGAATGTATTTGAGTATATTAACTAGCTTACGTGCATTCTTTCTTTCTTTCAGAGAGTCTTCTATAAGATAAATAAAAATTTTGTCAACTCTAAAAATGGAGCAAGCACGTGCTAACAAGCCAACACGAAATGTATAAATTTGATTGTTCTTGCTTTGAGTTGCATAAGAAGACGGAATAACAACTGCTAATGGTTTCTTCCGCTTTTTTGGGTATCCCAAAATATCACCACAATTATAGAAATTAAATAAAAGTAATAAAAGTAAAGTGAAAGTATTTATTGAATATTTGGAACATAATCTGAAAGACCTTGTAGTCGATAGTCTTCATCAAGAGTTTGACTAATTACCTTCCTTGGCACTGCCAATTTTATTTTTTTCGTTCGGCCATACCTGCCTTGGCTAATTACCCGTGCATTTACTATCCCTAACATGTCAAGTTCATTTATCAAATCACTCACACGTCTTTGAGTCAACTGGTCAACGTTGAGAATCTTGCATAAATCAGAATATACGTTATAAACATCACCAGTGAGAACATTGTCTCCTTTGAATTTAAAGAGTGTAAAAATAGCATATAACACCAGTTTAGCCTGTAAGGGGAGAGATTTTAGAGTGTCTGTTATAACATCAGCTTCGATTCTTTGTTTAGCCTCTCTAACGTGACGCTCTGTTACCTTTGATGCGCCTTCCCTCTCTGCTAGTTCTCCAGCAACACGAAGTAAATCTAATGCTCTTCTTGCATCACCATGCTCTCTAGCAGCTAACGCTGCACATAAATTAATTACACCCTCCTCCAAAACGCCATCATTAAAGCCCATTTTAGCCCTTTCTCTTAAGATATCTCTTAACTCATTGGCTGTATACGGACTGAAAACAATTTCCTCCTCTCCAAGGCTACTTAATACCCTTGGATCTAAATATTCCTTAAATTTAAGATCATTTGAAATTCCAATAAGGCTCACTTTTGAGTTTTTTAGATGAGTGTTAATGCGTGTTAAATCATACAATACACTATCCCCACTTTTTTTGACTAACATATCAATTTCATCAAGAACTATTATCATAAGCCGTGGCTTTTTATCAAGCGCCTCTAAAAAACGATTATAAACTTCATCAGTAGGTAAGCCTGTAAACGGAATATCAAGACCAAGACTTCTACTTAACTGAGCAAGAACACGGTAATTTGTGTCGACAATCCCACAATTAACATATGATACCGCAGGCGCCTCAACCCCCATCTCAACAATTTTCTCTGTTAAGTGCTTTAAAACATATTTTACAACAGCAGTCTTTCCAGTCCCTGTTTTCCCGTAACAGAATATGTTTGAAGGAGTTCCTCCTTTCAATGTTGCCGCTAGGATAACACCAACGCGCTTTATTTGTTCTTCTCTATGAGGTAGATTATCAGGAACATAAGTTGGCCGCAATACATCACGATTCTTGAATATTGCAGGTCCCTTCAGATAAGATTCGAAAATACCGTCTAGTGGGGATTCTTTGGCCATAAGCAATCACCTAATAAAAATTTGTAAGTTAGATTATCAAACTTATCAGTTAAGAACTTACCGTTTTTACTTACCTTGCTAATACGCGCCATCACACACAATATTCATTGATTAACAAAAAGCGCTAATTTTGTGAATAGAAAAAATTAAATATTGTTTTAGATACCTTCTTTTGCCAAAAATAACGATCTATCGGACTAATTCGAAGTTTATTTTTTGACCCCTTCATTTCCACTGGAAAACAGTGTTCTGCGCGATAAAAAACTTATTTTGTATTATTCACAATTGTGAATCTGTTAACCATTGAAATCTTTGGAATTTTCCTTTATTTTCGCAAATAAAGCTTTTTCATAGGATATTTAAACTGTAAATTTGATTTAAATTTCATAACATTTATTTTCCAAACTTTGACTTACCTCTTTTTAAAAAAAGTATTTAGTCGACATGTTGTGAATAACATTTATTAACATAAAAACAAATTATTTTGTGAATATGTACTTTTTTCAATCGGGGATCCACCATGTCAAGGAAAACGAATTTTAAATTCGAGGGAGTTGATCCGAAAACCGGAAAACCTTTTAAAGTTGTCCTTAGTGGGTGGGTCCCTGAAAGTCTAATTCTAGAAATTCAAAAACACATAAATCGTATTTTGTTAGGCGAAGCTCCAGAAGAAACAGAATATAAAAACGATATTCCTATTGTTGACTTTGATGGCTTAACTATAAAACGAAAAGTAGAAATTATTGTTCTAAGACACTTCCGTCATGGATGGTTCACATCACATGATGTACAGGAACATTATAAACAAGTTTTTGGAGAAGAACTAAAACCAAGTACTGTTTCTATGTGCTTACAACGACTTTATGCCCAGGATGAAATTTTAGAACGACGGGGTTCTAGAGCTCAACGATCTTATAGACTTAAAGTCGAAAAAGTTCGTCACAAAATTGCTGAGCTTGCACATCTAAACTTGTAGTTGTGAATCTTTGAAAAGAGTTTTCACAAAATCACAAGAAAAATGAATAAGTAAATCAACCAATAAAATTATTTAGATTGTTGAAAGTATTTGAGGTATAGTGCTAAGAGTAGATCTCGGGGAGTAATTATTCCAACTATTGTTTCATCATTCCCGACTAAAATAGCGTCATTGTTCATTAAAGTCATATAAGCATCAAGGAAGGATATACTCGAATCAATCACAGGTAATGATTTTTTCATTATTGTTTCTACCAATTGATTAACATCAAGCTCTTTTTTACGTACTTTTTTAAGAATTGTGCGATAATCAACACAACCAATAGATTTTCTCGATTTTAAAACTGGTAAACAGCTAATGCCATATTTCTCCATCAAATAAATCGCGCGAGAGATAGTAGAATCAGGCTTAACATGAACTAACTTTGGCCTTAACGAATTTTGAACTTTTATCCTCAAAATTTCATCTATTGTTAACTTTCCCAAGTTTAATTTGTCTAGTATAGGACGTAAAATTTTTAGATATGTTGAGATTCTTGGATCTACTTGTTTGTTCTCAATTTTTGCAATTAATGACTGACTAACTCCAGCCATTTTTGCAAGTTCACTTTGTGTCAATCCTGCTCTTCTACGTAAGTCTTTGAGATTACAGAAAAGATATGTCATCATACTAAAAAAATACTTGTGTGAATATTTAACATATTCGAAAAAGTGGCTGCAATAAAGAAATAATAAAAATGTAAAGTGTTTTATAGCATATATTTAGATTTTTGATGTAACAGGATAAATTGTAAAATAGGATTAATCTATTAACTTATTGACATTTGCTATTCTATAATAGACAGGTGGTCTCCCACGCTTATTTGTAATAACACTGTATTTTTCAATAACACCCTTTATTGTTAACTTCATTAGATGATCATATATTGTAGTACGTGGAAGTTTTGTGATCCTTGCAATGTCCTCACGTGTCATCGGTCCTCGCTCGAGAAGAAGCCTATAGATGTATCGAGAAAGCTTATTGTTCAAAGTTTTTGGATAGACTTTTGTGAAGGTTTGCTTATGTTGTGTTGGTGTCATAATACATCACAAATTTAGTTAGTAAGAACTAATATAAAAATACTAACCATAATTTCCAGTGGAGATTTATTTTTAGCGCTATTTAAATTAGTAATATCAAATAAATTGGATGATTTAAACTTATTCTTCCTCCCCTTTATTTCCATTGGAACATATTTTTATCATTTATTTAATCTATGGATATCGATTAAATTAGAGTAACACCCTATAATACTTAATAACAATAGTTAAATATAGCAACATTCCATTCTCACTGGGAGAGTAGATTGTTATTCTTAATTTATCTATAAACAATTTAGGTAGATTTATTCTCCACTGGAAATTGAGGGGAGTAGCTTCTAGATACAAAAATTTATAATGATTCGTACTTTTTGTTTACTAAATTGTATACATAGGGGGCTTAAATATTTGGAGAATCAAAAAAATGATAATTTTGTTTTAAATTCAATAATGTCAATTCTTAATGACGAAATAGTTAAAGTACTTCTAAAAAACTCTATTTTGACTGAAGGACAGTTTATAACTCTTTTAATCGAACGTATTTCTGATTTGTACAGAGATCATCGTGTTACTTATGATGAAAAAGCTAAATTAAGAGAGTGTGTATTAACAAATATTTCTAATAATAGAAAAAGTAGTGTGGGAAAAACACGTGGATCCTACCGTCGTGTATTAGAACAAGCAGCAAATAATGTCATTAAAGCAATTTATACTATATTTCTTTTAGGGTATACAGGTATCCTAGATTCTCCAAGCCTTATCTCTTATGTGGATTTATCAGAATCAATTCGAAGCTATCTTGAAGCTCAAAGTAAAGAAGAAAATAAAGAAACTATCTCATATCTCAAATCTCAACTTATGAACCTGATTATGACTTATTCACAACCTTTTTTCAAATATAAGTCAACAGGTATCAAAAAAAAATCGAAAAAATAAATCAATAAATTTATTAAAATTATTGAAATTATTGAATACAATAGATAGTTCTAATCTGTAAATAGTCTAAATCATTTTTTGAAAAATAGTACTAAAATAAAGAAATTAATTTGCAGGGGTGTTTAGTTTGGTTGACTTACAAGATAATGATACTAAGAAGTCAAAAGAGAGTAATGATAGTGGTATTGAAGAAGGAGAGTCTGTATTAATAGTTGGTGATTTAGAAGTTCATGTGTCTAGTCCTAAGAGAGTCCCTTTTGTAAAGAAAAGATACAAAGGACGAGAAACAATTAGTGCAAGTATACCTGGTTGGTTGAAAGCAGCATTAGATTACATAGCATCGACAGTTCCGAAATACAAAGGTTTTGGAGGAAAATCAAAATTTCTTTCAGAGGCGATTGAATCAAAATTAATGAGTGAATTTCCAAAACTCTATGCAGAATTAAAAAAATTAAAAAAGTTTGAGTAACATCTCTGCTTTACGTACTTTCAAATCCAAGTTTGAATGCTTTTATGTTCATATCTCTATATTTTTCTGGAAAATATTCCTTTATAGTCTCGATAACACTTTCATATGATATTGGTATTATGTTTCGTTTCATGGCGGCTCCTAGTATTACAATGTTCATAACGGCCGAGGATCCTGCTTTTTCTGCAAGTTCTAATGCGTTAATAGTAATTATATTCTTAGAAAACTCAGAGATTAATTTAATAATTTCATTGAATTCAGGATATTTTTGCTTTCCGAATGAGACAATTGGTGGTAGTATTTCATATGTATTTAATACAACTGGTGCATCTTTTCGTATGCGGTAGACATTTCGCGCTGCCTCTATAGGTTCTATACCTAAGAGGATATCTCCTTTTCCAGTTGGGATTATTGCACCAAAAGCGGTATCTCCTATCCTCACATCACTTACTACTGATCCTCCTCGCTGTGACATACCATGAATCTCGCCTATCACTACATTTTTTCCTTCTTTGATAGCCGCATTAGCAATAATCTGTGATAATGTTAAAATTCCAGTTCCACCAACGCCTGCAATTATAATATTTGTCTCAGACATTTTATCTCCTCCTCACTATAGCATATTCAGGACATATTTGTGCGCAAACACCGCAACCATCGCATAGAATTGGATCTATCCATGGTTTATCAGTCCAAACAATTGCTGGACAACCGAACTCATCGATACACACTCTACATTTAGTACATTTATTATAGTCTATTTCAAAAGGTATTTTAGGAATTCCTTTCTTGCGTTTTTCTCGTGCAGATACTAAAGCACAAGCACCTCTAGTAATTATTACTGAAACACCGTTAACATTTTTTGCTTCTTCAAGTGCTTTTGTAATTTGTCTTACTGCAAATGCATTTACAACTTTAACATAATCTGCGCCCATTGCTTTAGCAATATCTTCGATTTTTACAGGTTTAGTGGATTGAGGAAGTATTTTTGCTTTAATCCCTGGATTAGGCTGATGGCCCGTCATTGCTGTTGTGTGATTGTCAAGCACAATAAGAATCATTTTGTGACGGTTATATATCGCATTAACAAGCCCAGATAATCCTGCGTGGAAGAATGTTGAATCTCCGATTAATGACACAACAGATTTATCCTTAAGTGTAATTGAAAAACCAGCGCCAGTGCCAAGACTGGATCCCATGCATAGTAAGATATCACCAATATTAAGTGGATCTTGTATACCAAGTGTATAGCAGCCTATATCTGTCGGATATACTGCGTCATCACCAAAAACTTTCTTTAATGCGTGGTAAACAGGTCTATGTGGACATCCCGGACATAATACCGGCGGCCTTACTGGAATCGACTTTGATATTTTATTTATCGTATTGTTTATTTTTTCAAGTTCGATTGGTGCTTTTTTGTCTAGCAGCCTAGCTAAAGCAACGACAACTTTGTCTGGAGATAACTCTAGGTTGCGTGGAAGATAACCTTCGAATTTACCTAGTATTTCTGTTTTTATGCCTCTTTCTTTGGCAATTCTCTTTATTTGTGTTTCAAGGTATGGCTCAAGTTCTTCAACAATAAGTACTTTCTTATGAGATTCTAAGAATCTTGAAATTTTATCTTCTGGGAGTGGGTTTGTCATTCCCAGTTTTAGGGTATCTAACTTCTCATTTAACCAGATCATTGCATCTTGCACATAATTATAAGAAACTCCCGATGTAATTACACCATAGTCATTATTTTCATCATATTCAATAATTTTATTAAATTCAGTATCTTCACTTATTTTTCTTGCTTCGGCAAGTTTCTCAAGAACAATTGCATGCCTTTTCCTAGCGATGGCTGGAACGGGGATATATCTTCGAGGATTTCGTTTAAATGATGGTTGATTCTGAGGCCTTATTTCTCCTAACTCTATGACCCCACGACTGTGGTTCAATCTAGTTGTAGTCCTGAAAAGAATAGGTTCTTGTAATTCTTCAGAAAGATCAAACGCTTTTATAATCATATTTTTTGCTTCTTGAGGTGTTGAAGGTTCAAGCATAGGAGCTCCTGAAATTAATGCATAGTATCTATTATCTTGTTCATTTTGACTACTATGCGCGCTTGGATCGTCTGCTGAAACTATAACTAATCCACCGTTAACTCCAATATAGACAGCAGACATAAAAGCATCAGCGGCAACATTAAGCCCCACATGTTTCATTGCAGTGATTGCTCTAACTCCTGAGACGGCCGCTGCAGTTACAACTTCCAAAGCAACTTTTTCATTAGTTGAATATTCAAAATAATAATTGTAAACATTGCTAAGCTCAGCTAAGGTATCACTTATTTCTGAAGAAGGTGTTCCAGGATACGCTGCAGCAACGCTAATACCAGCTTCAATTGCACCTCTTGCAATAGCTTGATTTCCTAGCGCCAGCACTCTAGTTTTAGGTGGTTGAGTAAGAATGTGACTCTTTTTTGGCAAATTTACCCCTCAATTTTCTTATTTTCTTCTCTTATACAATCTTCTAGTATTTCTAACCCCTTGTCAATCAAATCTCTTTCGATATTAAGTGGTGGTGCAATTCTTAGAGTTGATATTCCTGCAGTAATCACAGCTAAACCTCGTTTAAATGCCTTATTTATTATTTCTTGAGCTTCTTTTTTGGCATATTCTTTTGTCTTACGGTTCTTTACAAGCTCTACTCCTATCATTAGTCCTTTTCCGCGAATGTCGCCGATAATTGTGTAATCATCCATCATTTCTTTAAAGCGTTTCATTATGTATTCTCCATCTTTTGTAGCTTTTTCCAAGAGTTTTTCTTCTTTTATGATTTCGATTACTTCACTAGCAACACGTGTGGCAATTGGATTACCACCGAACGTAGTTGCATGAGCACCGCCTTCCCAGCTATGTAACTCCGCTCTTGCAATCATAGCACCTAGAGGAATTCCGGAGGCGATGGCTTTTGCCATTGTTATAACATCTGGCTCAACACCCCAATGTTCAATTGCAAACCATTTCCCAGTTCTTCCCATTCCTGCTTGCACTTCATCGTCTACCAGAAGAATCCTATATTCATCTGCAAGTTTTTTTAGTTTTTTAAAGAACTCTGGTGGTGGAACTACATATCCCCCTTCACCTTGTATTGGCTCGAAAAAGAATGCACCGACTTCTTCTGGTGGTATATATGTGTTTAATATTTCTTCCTTGATAAAATCGACGCACCATAGATTACAACTCGGGTATTCTTGTTTAAATGGGCATCTATAACAGTTTGGATATGGTACATGTGTAACTCCTGGTACTAGAGGAAAGAAGAATTTCCTTTGAACAGGTTTACTTGAAGTCAAACTCATTGCGCCGTATGTTCTGCCATGAAATGCATGGATGAATGCAATGATTCTTGGGCGACGCGTGTGCCATCTTACAATCTTAAGGGCCGCTTCGTTTGCCTCAGCACCGCTGTTTCCAAAAAAGACTTTCTTTGGGAAATCTCCAGGTGTAATTTGTGTAAGTTTTTCAGCTAAGATTACAGATTCCTCATAGTAGAAATCTGTGTTGGAAAAATGTATTAATTTCCTAGCTTGTTCTTCAATTGCTTTTACAACTCTCGGATGAGAGTGTCCAACGGACATTGTAACTAAGCCTGAGTTGAAATCGATGTAAGAATTTCCGTCAACGTCCCAGACTATACATCCCTTTGCATGATCGGCAACAAGCGGGTAAAACCTTGCAAAAGAAGATGAAATATATTTCTCATCAAGTTCTAGAATCTTCTTAGCTTTTGGTCCTGGGGGCTCAATAATAATCTTTGGAACCTCTGTCATAATAAACCTCCTACCGACTGTGATTGACACTAGGGAAGTTAATATCTTAAATTTATCGATATGGAAAAAGAGTTGGTTTACTTGATTGTGAAAAAATATAAAAAATTCGTAAAGAAAAAATATAAAAAAATTAATTTTATATACAATTATTTTTCTTTCTTTTCCAAGACAATCTCTATTGCTGAGACATTTATCTCTTTACCATCTGGCGCCTTCAATTTTTCGGTTCCTATTTTCACATCCTTAACATCAAGTCCAAGTGCGAATCTGTTACGGAGAACCTCAGCTACATCTACCGCACGACTAATAGCTTTTCCACGAGCTTTTATTACAATTGATTTTGCACCTTGATTAATTTGTGTTACACATGCCAATACATAGTTCATGATACTTTTATTGCCGACGAAGATTACGTTTTCGTTAGACAATTATTGCCACCTCAAACGTGTCATTTGTAATATGTGACTTTATTTATGAAAGTATTCATTAATATATTTTCTGTTCTTCTATTCCAATCCAAGTTCCTCTGCTGATTTCTTTACATGTTCACTATACTTTGTGGCATCCATTAATTGTTCGTATTCACTTTCATCTGAAATTTCAATTTTCACAAACCATCCATCATCGTAAGGGCTTGTTTCAACGACCTCTGGATCGTCTTCAATATCTTTGTTTACTTCTACAACCTTACCACTTACTGGGCTGTAAACATCTTCAGTGGATTTTGCAGTATCAATTACAGCAATACTTGCTCCTTTTTTAACAGTAATTCCTTCCTCTAACGGGTCTCTAACCTTTGGATTTTCTGGATTTTCTATACTAAGCTCTATTTGTGTGATTCCACCTAATGCGTCAACTGCAAATTCAGAAATTCCAACAGTTACTATATTACCTTCTTTTTTAGCCCATTCATGGGTTTCGGTATATTTCCTATCTTCAGGGATTTTATATTCTTTGACCATATTTTATACCTCCGAGCTCATTTCTTTTAGAGTTTTTAAAAACTTATGAGGAAGCACAATAACAGCTTTTCTGGGCCTTCCTCTTATATTAATATAAACTTCAGTTCCACCTTTTGAAAATTCTGTTTTTACATACCCCATACCAATACCATTATTTATGAGTGGGCTATGTGTTCCACTTGTAACTTCTCCAATTACATTGTTATCTAAGTCAAGTATTTCAAAATGTGGTCTTGGGATAGCCTTTTCTTTCATTATAAAGCACACACGCTTCTTAGTAATATTTTTCTGTTTTTCAAGTAGCGCTTCTTTTCCGATGAATTTTTCTTTGCTTAAATCTGTAGCGAACTTAATTCGAGCTTCTAATGGTGTTATGTCCTCATTTGCATCATTACCGTAGAGTATCAGTCCAGCTTCAAGTCTTAAGGAATCTCTTGCACCAAGGCCACATGGCTTAATTCCATATTTCTCCCCAATTTTTAGGATTTGTTCCCATATTTTTATAGCTTCACTACCTTTGTCTATAGGAATTTTAAAGAACGAAATTTCAAAACCATCTTCGCCAGTATATCCTGTTCTACCAGCAATGTAATTGTATTCGCCTACCTTACCTTCTAAGATTCCGAACCTAGGGACCTCATCAACATTAACATTGAGCAGTTCTGCAACCACGTCCTTTGCCTTAGGACCTTGAATTGCAAACATAGGTACATCATCAGTAACATCATCGATTTTTACATCAAATCCCTTGCTATTTTTTCGCATCCAATTTAAGTCCTTTTCATGGTTTGAAGCATTAACTACTACAAAGAAATCATTATCTCCACGATGGTATACAATTAAGTCGTCAACTATTCCACCACGTTCATTGCACATCACAGTGTATGCTGCTTTTCCTATAGGTATTTTTTTTACATTTGTAGCAAAAATATAGTCCAGAAAGTTTGTTGCATCTTTACCTGAAACTAAAACACGGACCATATGTGAAACATCGAAAATACCTACTGCTTTTCTGACGGTCATATGTTCATCTTTGATGGATGTGTACCAGACTGGCATATGGTATCCAGCAAATTCTATCATTCTCGCATGCTTAGCATGCCAATCATATACATGTGTTTTTTTCGTCATATGCATCACGAATATCCTTTATCTCTATATGAACAAAAAGCTTTCTGTTGTCTTTTAAACATTATTATAAAAATTAAAAGTTGTTTTATTCAATAAAGACTTTTATGTTATATTGTATTTTGAAAAACAAACCAGACAACTCTTTTTTTGGTGAAAAAGACCTTAACAAAAAAATCCTTAAGTAAATTCTATAGAAAAATTTTAAAAATATCTTGACAATTTGGATATATCATTCGTGGTGAGTGTTTCTTGACTAGAGTTGCACTTGTAATCGCAGAAAAGCCTACTGCGGCAAAAAGAATAGCTGAGTCATTCGCTCCAGAGAACAATGTGAAAGAGATTAAGAAAAATGGACATACATACTATGAAGTTACATTTTCTGGATCGAACCTCAAGTATATTATACTCCCAGCATTAGGCCATATTTTCTCGCTGAAACAAAAAACAAGATCTTGGACATATCCTATTTTTGATACTCATTGGGTTCCTATTTATGAAGCACAGAAAACTAAATCCGCAAAGAAAATAAGATCTCTTATAACACTTTTCAAAGAGTTATCTCAACAGGTGGATTTCTTTATAAGTGCATGTGATTATGATATTGAAGGAAGTTTAATTGCTTATTTGATTTTAAAAGAGGCTATTGGCGAGCATGCCGTAAATAATGCACAACGTGCAAAATTTTCCACACTCACCAAAAAAGATTTACGCAATGCATTTGCGAATCTTCTTCCCACACTAAATTTCAATCTAATTGAAGCTGGATTAACTAGACATGAAGTTGACTGGCTTTTTGGTATAAATTTAACACGTGCATTAACTCTCTCTATAAAGAATAGTACTAACAATTTTAAAATTCTAAGTACTGGGCGTGTCCAAGGGCCAACTCTTTCTTTTATTGTAGAGCGAGAGAAAGAAATTAATACATTTATCCCAACACCTTTTTGGAATATTAAAGCACAAGTTATTATTTCAAAGAAGAAGTATGAATTAACTTATTTTAAAAAGAAAATATCTTCTGAATATGAAGCATCAGAAATTGTCAATACATGCAAGGGAAAAAATCTGAAATTGCGTGAAATAAAAGAGCAGAAACGAAATATATCCAGGCCAAATCCATTTAATTTGAGTAAACTTCAAAGTGAAGCATATCGATTATTTGGATTTACTCCAAGTAGAACGCTAAGGATTGCTGAAAGTTTGTATTTATCTGCATTGATAAGTTATCCAAGAACAAGCAGTGAAAAAATACCTGTATCGATAGATATAAGATCTATAGTTAAAGATCTCTCAAACCAGCCTCCATATGCCGATTTAGCATCTAAGTTGTTGTCAAAAAAAGAACTGCTCCCAAACAATGGTTCAAAAGATGATCCGGCGCATCCTGCAATACATCCTACTGGGACATCGCCTGAAAAAGAATTAAGATCTGACGAACGAAAAGTATACGATCTAATCGTAAAGAATTTTCTAGCAACAATTTCTGAAGACGCAGCGATTAAAACTTACAAGGCTATATTTGAATATAAATCACATATCTTTTATCTAACTGGCCGAGAAATTTTAAACCTTGGATGGATTGAATTCTATAAACCATACTATAAATTGGATGTACAGATGCTTCCGTCTTTGGAGGTTGGCCAAGAAATACCTTTACATGACATCGCTTATAGTGAAAGTTTCACTTCGCCACCACCACGATATAACCCTGCAAGTCTACTTAAGGTTATGGAAAAAAATGAGCTTGGTACAAAAGCTACACGCGCCGGAATTATCGATACGCTTTATAAGAGAGGATATATACGGAATAATCGTATTGAGATAACCCCTCTTGCATCATCTGTCATAAAAGTTCTGGAGACATATTGCCCTGAAATTTTGTCTCCAGAGTTAACAAGACAATTAGAGCAAAAAATGAATGAAATTGAAAATGGAAAAAATTCGCGAGAAAAAATCATTATGGAAACTAAAAACTTTCTTACTGCTGTTTTAAACAAGATAAAAAGAAATGAAAACGAGATTGGAACAGCTCTATACTCGGCTCTAGAAAAATACTATGGACTTCAAAGAGATTTAGGAAAGTGTCCAAATTGCTCTGATGGCCGTTTAATTTTAATAAAATCAAAAAAGACAGGTAAACGATATGTTGCATGTAGTAATTATTTCAAGGAGGAAAATCGCTGTGAAACGATATTACCGATCTCCCAAAAAGGAACTATTATTTCAACAGGAAAAACTTGTACTTATTGCGGATATCCTGTAGTAAAAATAATGCTTCCTGGGAAAAGACCATTTCGAAGTTGCTTAAATTGGATCAATTGTGAATCTAATAAGAGAAATCGTAAAAAGTAAGGTGGTGACCGCTATAGCGAAATCTAACAATAATAAAAATTCATGTGTAATCTGTGGCCTTCCAATAAAAAAAGATAATTTTTGTGAACATCATTATAGTGCATATATCAAGTTAAAAGAGAAGTATAATGAATGGGCAAAAGCTTATCTTAACTTAAGCTTTGAAAAGTATATAAAAAAAGTCATCTCTATTGAAACAACAGGTAAATGGATTAAAGAGGTAGGAGAGTATCTCTTAAAAAGCGGTGGTGTGGATGAAAATTAAGTTGAAATTGCTAGGGAATCTACATTTAGAAGGTAAAAAAGAAATGGAACTTGAGCTTCCAGGCAACGTTAACACAATTGAACAGTTGGTTAGATATTTATCTGAAAGCTACGTATTATTCGGTTTTACATCTATAGATAAAATTTTTACAAATTTTGTATTTCTGCTAAATGACCAAGATATATCTGTCTTGAACAGAGAAAAGACAAAACTAAAGGAAAATTCTAGGTTAGTTATTATTCCGCTAATTCACGGTGGTTAATTTTGCTAATTGAAAAACCATAATCTGTTATTTCATATGAAAAAACGTTTTTTTCTGGTTCAATAATCATTATTTTCCTTTTTTCCGCGCTTTCTTTCTCCTCAAAGAGGAATAATCTATAATCTGTCCAGAAATCTAAAATCGCCTTAGCAATAGGTATTGTTCCATGTTTCGGGGAATAGATTACATCGTTGATCAGGAGTACGCAAAAATCTTTATTTTTCTCCAGACTTTTGTTAGCAATATAATGTAAAATGGCACACTCTCGGTTTAATTCGAGGTTATAATATGTTTTTTCGTGACTTTTCTTCAGTTGTAGCACGTTGTTAAGAAAAAGTGTTGTGAATCGATCTATTGCTATTAACCTGATATTTCTCCCAACTGCAAAGAGAGGAAGTAAGTCGAATAGTTTAGCCTGCTCGTGAAATGTGCTTATGTTAAATACTTTTATTCTCTCTAGCATTTCTTTTGTGCCATAGTGCAAAACTAGATTGTTAAGTCTTCTAGGATCAAATGCAAATCCAATATTTATAAGATACACTATTGATTTTTCATCTTTTTTTAATGCATTAATCATTGCCAAGTATGCTAATGTAGACTTCCCCAATCCTTTCTCGCCAAAAATATGAACTATTAAACCATTTTTTGCAAGTTCTTTATCTAACTCATCGATACCAAAAGTACATGCCATTTTTGAAATCCCCAGAATAAAATACTGGCGCCGCGGGTGGGATTTGAACCCACGCTTCTCCCGAGGAGAAACGAGATCTCGAGTCTCGCGCCTTAGCCGCTCGGCCACCGCGGCATGTTATGCATGTTAACCCCTTTTAGTTATGATAAGTATCTGTTACAAAAATAAGTTTTACTGTTTTCTATTCATCATTTGCTTCAAAATGTTCTCTAATAATGAATATCCTAACTTAAAAAGTTCTGTTGCATCTCTTTTATCCTTACATTCTACATATATTCTAAACATTGGTTCGGTACCTGAAGGTCTAAAAAGCATCCAACAGCCTCTCTTTTTGAAAAAGATTTTGATGCCATCTAATAAATTGAGTTCTATCTGTTCAGCGTCGTATTGCTCCCAGAACTCTTTTATTTGCTTTAAGACATTTTCTTTCAATTCTGTTGCGCAAGGAACTGCTTTTTTTATTTGTGTGTATTTCGGATATTCTGCAGCGATATTACTTAACGACTTTTTTTCTTCACTTAATATTTCTAAAAGTTTCAGCGTGCTCACCAGAGAATCTCCATAATATATCAAATCTGGCCATATATATTTTCCAGTTTCTTCAAACCCAAAATCTGCATTGTTTCTAACCATAGCATCAACAATATATGGCGGACCAACTTTGGTGTAGATAACCTTACAATTATGATTCTCAACAGTTTCATTAATCACCATAGATGTGTTAACAGGACAAACAATTCTACCTTGAGCTCTTGTTTTTGATTCAAGCAGTTTTCTACTAAAAATAGCTCCTATTAAATCACCAGGTAAAATTTCTCCATTTTCCGCGACGAAAACGGCTCTATCTCCATCCCCATCGGTTGCAACACCTATTGCATCTTTATATTTGCTGACTATGCTTGCAAGTTTTAGCAAATTTTCTCTTCTTGGATAAGGGTCTCTATACGGAAATCTACTGTTTGGGTAGTCGTGTATTCTTATTATATGAAATCCTATTTCTTCTAAAATATCCCCTAAAATTTTTGACATACAGCCATTTCCCGGGTCCACAACGATTGTTTTATTCAAATCTAAATGCATATTTTTTGTAATCTTTAATATTTCTCTTTTGTAAATTCTCAATGCATCTATTTTTTTTAGTTTGCCGAAGTTATTCTGAGTAGTTGGCATATTTTTTATAATAGAAGAAAATAATTTCTCGAATTGAATTTCATCATCAATATTGAATTCTGCTGTAGTATCCTTAAAGAACATAATTCCATTAACTTCTCTAATTGCATGACTTCCTGTTATCATAGCCCCTCCTTTAGCTCCAATTTTTTTAATAGCAAAAAGTAACGCTGGTGTTGGTACAAGCCCTGCATCAAAGACATTTGTACCATTAGATATTGCACCTGCAATAAATGCGTATTTAAAAGCAATGGATGACTCTCTTACATCATGGCCAACAATAATTGGCCCTCGGCCAATCATTTTTGAAAAAGTAGAGCCAAATTTAAGAAAGTCCGTTACGAAAATCTCTTGATTAACAACGCCTCTAATTCCTGAGGTTCCAAAGAGTTTAAGTTTTGGAGCCATATTATATACAACTCGGAACTCTATTGGTGATTCAGATGGAATATCTTACAAATTTATCAAAGCAATATAATTTTTCATTAGATGTAGTTAAAAAATTAGCTCTTGTGTACAAAAATGAGGTTTATTCTGTGCTAGATGCGCTAAAAAAACCGTCATCGAAGTTTTACGTGCGAACAAATACCTTAAAGATAACCTCTGATGATCTGATTTCTAAGTTACAAGACCAAGGCTTCTCGTTTCGCAAAGATCCTTATTTCGAGGATGCTATTTTTATCAAAGTACATGAAAATAAGCACATACCACTTTTTGGAAAAAGTATTACTGTTGATAAACAAACTGCAGAAGCGGTTCTTTTAGGTAGTGATGTATATGCGCCTGGTGTAGTTCATACAGACAAAATAAGAAAGGCTGAGTATGTTACTGTTTATGACCCTTTCGGTAATGCTATTGGTAGTGGTATTGCTGAAATGTCATCTAAAGATATTTTAACATTTAGAAAGGGTCTAGCAGTTCGTTTAATCTACAAGCGTTATAATATCCCTTCTCTTTCACAGCTTTCAGCATATTTTGAGGGGCTCTTATATCCTCAACATTACCCATCGATTATTACAACTCATGCATTGGAACCAACTGAAACTGATGTTGTTGTTGATGTTTGTGCTGGAGAAGGTGGGAAAACTACAGGTTTAGCTCAGCTCATGCATAATAAAGGAAGAATAATTGCAATTGAACGCTCAATAAAGCGTATAGAAAAATTAAAGGAAAATCTATATCGTATGGGCATAAAAAATGTAACTCCAATACATGGTGACATTTTGAAGATATCTAAGCATATAATGAAACCTTTTGCTGACAAGATTTTAATAGACCCTCCGTGTTCAAATCTTGGCCTAAGGCCTAAACTTAGTGAAGAGAAAACAGAAGAAGATATATTATCTGTGGCACATTACCAACGGAAAATAATAAAATCAGCGTCAAGGTTACTAAAACCTGGAGGTGTTCTAGTCTACAGTACATGTACTTTGACTTTTGAAGAAAATGAGGAAAATACATTTTTTGTAACTAATACTTTAGGTCTATCCTCAGACACGCTCACTTTACCATCAGCATTTTTTAAGTCTTACAGTCCAAAAAGTCATAATATGCTAAGGTTTCATCCTCACTTGTATAATACGATTGGTTTTTTTATAGCACGATTTGTAAAGTAGTAATTTTAATGAGTCTTTTTTATTTTGAATCTCTTTAATTTAACATTGCAATATGGACAAATTTTATACTCTGAATTTGATGGGAAAGTTCTTTTACATATTGGACAAAAAAGTCCCCATAATCTCACTTCGTTAATTTTGTTATATCCTATAGCGACTATTTCTATTCTTAAATGTTTGGCAATGTTTTGTATAGCATAGTCGTTTGTTGCGATTACAACGTTATGTCCTTCTTTCCTTGCATATAACATAAGTGCTATTAGCTCTAGATCTGTATCAGAGAGCTTAATGAAATCTCCAGTTTGTTTTGCAATTTGTTTTGCATCTTTCAATAGCATAGGCGGGACATCTATAATTTTTATTTTGTTGTGAAGATATGGTTCAACTTTATAAGGCACTGTTGATTTAATCTCCTTCAACGCACTTTCAGTAATCCAAATTTCGGCATCAACATCACCTATGTTAAATCCAGAGATGATTACTGAACTATCCACAATAATAATTTTTTTTCTAGTCATTTTCCAAACTTCTCTGAGATTTTCTTAATAAAATGTTTCCTATCGAAGCGAATTATTTGTATAGGCCATTTTGATTTACGAACGATAATCTCTGCACTTTTTCTCTCTTTCGGTATTTTAAAAACAAATTGACCATCAACAATTAAGTATATGTCTGTATTTGGAGTTTCAATATCTAACAGTATATTCACATTGTCATCAATTACAATCGGTCTCATTTCTAATTCAATAGGGTTTAATGGCAAAATTAGAAATCCTTTTATAGATGGGAATAGTATTGGACCGCCTGCAGATAAGGCGTGTGCAGTAGATCCTGTGGGCGTCGCAATCATTACACCATCTGCTTTAAATTTTTCTAGAAAGACACCATCAAGAAAAATTTTTATTGGTATTAATTTTGATTCAGGACAAGTCTTTATTAGCAGTTCATTGAGGGCATAGGGTATTTGTAGGTTATTAACTTGGATATCAAGCCTAGATCTCTCCTCCAAAATGAAGTTATTATTCAGTATGTGCTCAATTGCTTTTTTAAAATCTTCTGGGAAAATTTCTGTTATAAATCCCATAGATCCCATATTAATTGTAAGAATTGGTATTATCTTGTCTCTTATGCTTCGTGCTGCGTAAAGTACAGTTCCGTCTCCACCTACTGTAATAATTAAATCTAAGATTTCAAGTACTTGGGGTGTAATTTGATACTTAATTCCAAGTCTTTTGGCTGTTTTATCATCTAAAAATACATTAACATTCTTGGATTGAAAATAATCCAAAATAGATTTAACTGTAATATCTATGCTTCTATATCCAGGTTTAGCGAAGATTCCAACATTTTCGATTATCAATAGAAATCCCCAATGACTTAATGTTGTTCTAATGCAAAAAGTTAATTAGTAAGGCTAAAAAATTTATAGTATCATTGTTAATAACTTTTTGTTATTCTTTTAATTTGACTGAGGTGAATTTAATGTCAGTGAAGATTGTTGATGTAGGAAGTCTAAAAAGGGGCCAATATATTATCATAAATGGAGCTCCCTATAAAGTTGTTAGTATAGATAAATCAAAGACAGGAAAACACGGCTCTGCAAAAGCAAGAATTGTTGCAATTGGCCTTTTTGATGGTGATAAAAAATCAATAGTTCAACCCACATCCGCAAAAATAGAAACCCCTATTATCGAAAAAAGAACTGGTATGGTTATTGCAGTTCTACCAAATGCTATCCAAATCATGGATATGGAGACTAATGAATATTTTGAAGTGGCTCCTCCAGAGGAATCCGATGAATTAGCATCAAAGCTTCAACCAGGTGTTCAAGTAGAATATTGGGATGTTCTAGGCAAAAAATTAATTCGTAGATTAAAGGGCAGTAGTTAATTAACAATTGACTTGATGCTCTTTACATCTTTTATTCAACTTTGCTTTTAGTAATTGCTGGTATCAAGTAAACAATAAAAAGTAGGTAAAATCATTGAAATTCCTATAATGTAAACTTAAACTATAAAACATATTCATTTTCATTTATGAAAGTATGTCACTAATAGTTCGCCCTGCTTCTCTCAGTAATCTCACTACTAATCCTAAATTTGGTAACTGGGTTCCAGCCCCAATAAGAAGAAGTGATTCTCCTGCTTTTGTCATGACAGTGAATCCTTGACTTCCGTGCACTATAACTTCCCAGAGTTGTCCTTCTTTTAGTCTGTTTACGGTTTGTTCTCCCATGGAAAGCATGGCAGCAGAAATTGCGCTCATTAAATCAGGATCAACATCACTTTGTGCTGACCAAAATGCGATATTCCTACCATCTTTGGATATAATTGCAAGTGAATGAAGATTTATATCTCTTGCAACATTTTCCAATATCTTCACTAGTTTGGCCTTTAGCTCAGCAGGTAATTCGATTACCATATGTAAAACACCATCGTTTTTGACTTCATGTGGTATTTTATTTTTTAGTTATTTATATGTTGTTTTTCACGTTGAAAAAAGCTATATGTATGGGTGTGAAGCAAAACCCAACTTTTTAATATTAAGTAAAATTTATTATTGAGTAAGATATCTCCACATTTTTTACTGAATACCTATCATTGGTAAAATACATAACGATTACAAGACTATGGTGATATTGAATGGTTCTTGAAAAATTAGGACAAATGCTCTATAAGACAATTCAAAAAATATCTAAGTTTGCAGTAGTTGATAAAAAAGCAATTGAAGAAGTCATACGAGATCTTCAAAGAGCGCTTCTGCAGGCAGATGTTAGTGTAGATTTGGTAATGAAGCTCTCAGAACGTATACGTAAGAAGGCATTTGAAGTAGAATTACCTCCTGGAATATCTCGTCGTGAACATCTTATAAAAATAATTTATGATGAACTAATTACATTACTAGGTGGGGCGCATGTTGAGCCATATTCAATAAAATCTAAGCCACATATTATAATGCTAGTTGGTATTCAAGGTAGTGGAAAAACAACTTCTGCTGCCAAATTAGCATATTATTTTTCAAAGCAAGGTCTTAAAACTGCACTTGTGTGTGCTGATACTTATCGACCAGGCGCCTTTAATCAACTACAGCAACTTGCTGAGAAAATTGGTGTGCCTCTATATGGACATCCTGAAAGTAAAGATTCCGTGAAAATAGCTAAAGAGGGAATAAAGAAATTCTCAAATTATGATATCCTAATCGTGGATACTGCTGGACGTCATAAAGATGAGGAAAACTTGATGAAGGAAATGAAACAAATTTCAGAGAAAATAAATCCATCGGAAATAATGCTTGTTATAGATGGTACAATTGGCCAACAAGCATATACTCAAGCTTTATCATTTAAGCAGAACACAAACATTGGTTCCATATTTATTACAAAATTAGATGGCTCTGCAAGAGGGGGTGGAGCACTGTCCGCTGTTGCTGCTACTGGTGCGCCAATACGATTTATAGGTGTTGGTGAACATATTGAAGACATAGAGCTTTTTAATCCATCAAAATTTGTTGGCAGGCTTTTAGGAATTCCTGATATTGAAGGCTTAATCAAGAAAGTCCGTGAAGCAGAAATAAGTGTAACGCGTAATCAAACCTTAAAATTACTTAGTGGAAAATTAACGTTATTAGACTTTTATGAACAATTAAATGCGTTGCCTAAATTAGGTTCACTACAAAAAATACTTGGTATGATGGGGCTTGGGCAAAAAATTCCACAAGAACTCCAAGGTATTGCAGAAGAGAAACTTAAGAAATGGAAAGTAATTCTTCAATCAATGAACAAGGAAGAGCTTCTTAATCCACAGATTTTGAGTGGATCGCGAATAAGGCGTATTGCTCGGGGATCTGGTACTACTGTAAAAGACGTAAAAGATTTGTTAAAACAATATAGAACGATGAAATCATTCATGAAACGCTATGGCAAAAAAGGCTTGCGAAAAATGAGCAAAGTTGGATTGGGTGGATTATTCACCTAAATTTTAGTATTGTTGTTTTGTATGTTCTTAAATTAATAACTGGTATTTCACCAGGCGTTGGATCAAAGCCAATACGTCTCTGATAATCTGTTTGTGATTGGAATGTGCCACTATTGAGAAGATATACATTTCGATAAGTGAATGCTCTAGTAACGTGTAAGTGTCCCATATGAACTATGTCCGGTACTATGTCAATTACTAAATTGTCTTTATCATAAGGGGCTATCTGAGTTTTGCCTCCCCAAACTGGAGCAAGATGCCTAACTTTTAGTAAAGCGGTCATGGCTTTATCTGGATCGGCTAAACTGGCATTGGGTATTAACGGTGCAACATCTTCAAGACCTCTTCCATGATTAATCAGTATAGTTGTGCCTTCTATATTAATAAGTGTGGGATTGCTAAACATTTTAATTTGTTTATTTTCATAAAGGGTTGGTGCAATATCTTTTGGAATTGGTGGTTGTGGTATTGCTTGACGAACCGCGTCATGATTTCCTGGTATTATAATTATAGAAACATCCCTTTCTATCATATTAAGATATTCGGCAACTTTTTCGTACTGTTTGTAAATGTCGTCTATAATTAAGTCTTCTTCTTGGTTAGGATAAATCCCAATTCCATCAACTAAATCTCCTGCAATTATAACATATTCGACGGTTTCTGCAATATCTTTGTATTTTGTTTGTGGATCTCCATTCAGCCAATCTATAAATGTGAGAAAACTGTTTTCGAGGAAATGTTTGCTTCCGACGTGTATATCAGAAATAAACACAACTGAAATATCTTCCTCTGTTTTGTTTACTGTTTTGTTTGATGGTATATCTGGGAAATATATGTCACTTGCATACATATAACCGTTGTACATTTTACCTTTAATCATTACAACTATATCTGGCAAAAGTTCGGAAAAAGTACTTCTCAACTTTCTATTATTTTTAGGAATATAAACTAAAAGTTCTCCTGTTAAATCTTCAATTTTTATAATACCTTTACCTTTAACATCTTTTATTTCACTGATAATTCCAATAACCTTATGTTCTTTACTTTTGTCTCTAGATTTTTTTAGTTCTTCTATGTCAGAAGTATCATTTGCATCAGTTCTTTCCAGCAAAATTCGTTTAATTTTAAAGAAGCGATCTACAAAATAGTTTCTATATTTTTCTATGAAATCGATTTTTTGTTGAACATGGTTTTCTTTCTCTTTTTCAAATGTTTTTATTATTTTAATTCTTTTGTCTTTTTTTCTTTTAGGGGCAACAATAGAATATCTTGAAATATCTAATATTTTCATAAGTTCATTTTTTGTTACTATAAGTGGCGGATTACTTAGTTTAATCAATTCATAAATCACTTTTTTAACAATATTTAAGGGGTCTTTTTGTGATAAAATAAACTCTAAAGCGTCTGGTGATATTTGAAATCCAGATTTTAGTAATTGCTTAACTATTTCACCCTTTAGAAAATTGACTTCTTTAAAAGTTTGCATTAATTTGCACCTTTAGATGTATGTATTTTCAATTAATTTTTGTTTCCAAAACTATATATTTCTGTACTGTTTAACTTTATAAAGACGTCGGGGTGAGTTCTTGACTGCATTTGAATCATTTTTCAAATCCCTGAAAAAGCTTCTAGGCATCAGTAATGATGATAAAATATGGCCTACTTTTAAACCCATTGAAAATAACGACTATACAGTAGTAAACATGCCGAACCTTGGTCGTGTGTTAGTTCTTAACTGTCAAGACTGTGATGGTCCATCAGATCCGCGGCACTCACTGTGTCAAGCTTGTATTAGCAAACGATTAACAGAGATATCAAATCAAGAGCTTTGGGATATACCTAAGCATATTCTTCTAAGTAGGATATATGCTTTTAGTATGGCAAGTGAAGAAATAAAAGATAACGAACACTATGTCAAAATAAGTAATAAAGATGTGGTGTGATATATAATGGAAAAGAGAGAAGTACAGCAGTACTTCGATATGTTGTCTGCATTGGTAAAAGAAGCTTTCTCAGTTGCAAAAAGGGCGCGGTCCCAAGGATATGATCCCTCTGATTTTCCAGAAATAATTCCTGCAGAGGATGTTGCTTCAAGGGTTGAAGGTTTATTAGGGCCGCCAGGTATTGGTAACCGTATTCGTGAGTTGCTTAAAGATAATGATAGGGAAATTGTAGCATTTAAGATTGTTGAAGAATTGATTATGGGAAAATTTGGATATATGTCTGATGAAGAAGTTGCTGATAAAGCCCTTCGTGTGGCATTAGCCATACTTACTGAAGGTATTACAGCGGGGCCTCTGGAGGGGATCGCTGAAGTTCGAATTAAAAAAAATTTTGATGGGAGCAAATATCTTGCAGTTTATTATGCAGGGCCAATACGTGCAGCTGGTGGTACTGAAGCAGCTCAAACAGTACTTATCGCGGATTTCATAAGACAACTGCTTAATTTGAAAAGATATGTTCCAACATCTGATGAAATTGCACGTTATGTTGAAGAAATTGAACTATATGAACGTCATGTCACACATCTTCAATATTCTGTATCAAAAGAAGAGGTGGAATTTGCAGTATCTCATTTACCTATTGAAATAACTGGAGAGGCTACAGATCAAGTGGAGGTATCTGGCTACCGAGATTTACCAAGAGTTGAGACTAACAGATTGCGGGGTGGTGCAATTCTTGTACTTAGTGAAGGTGTTATTGGTCGGGCTAATAAGCTTTTAAAGATTGTCGAAACACATAAAATTCCTGGATGGGAATGGCTTCGTGATTTAGTCATATTAAGGAGTAAACTTTCAAAATCATCTGAAAAAGAAGATATTAAATCTAGGAAAAAAATAGCTCCCGATTATAAATATCTCTCTGATGTTATTGGAGGTAGGCCTGTATTTTCATATCCTTCAAGAGTTGGCGGATTTAGGATAAGGTATGGGCGATCTAGAAATACTGGATTATCGGCAGTTGGCATGCACCCTGCTACTATGTTTGTATTGAAAGAATTTATCGCGCCCGGTACACATATCCGAACTGAAAGACCTGGTAAAGGTGCGGTTGTTCTTCCTGTAACAACAATCTCTGGTCCTATTGTTCGTTTAAAAAATGGGACTGTTAAAAAAATAAACGACCTTATTGTTAAATCTGATTTGCTAGACGAAATTGATGTTATTTTGTTCTTAGGTGATATCCTCATAGCATTTGGAGAATTTTTAGAAAATAATCATAAGCTCCTACCATCAAATTTTGTTGAAGAATGGTGGGTTGAAGAATTAAAAAGTTCCTTAGATAAGGAGAAGATAAATCTAAATGAGATATCCATGGAGCGTATCAAAAAATTCATATCATCATTTGAAAATGTTCCTACATTTTCTGAGGCACTGTATCTAACTAAAAAGCTAAAAATACCTCTACATCCAAAATATACTTACTTTTGGAACAATATCTCAGAAGAAGATCTTTTCTTTTTGAGAGAATTTTTTAAGCACCATATTTTATCTTTAAAAGAGCATGGCATAGTTCCTTTTGATATAAAAATTAAAACCATACTTGAGAAGCTGTTTATAGAACATGAACTTAAAGACGAGAGTATAATACTCAACCCGGTTGATACTGAAGTTATATTGACTGTCTTGGCGCTTGATAAAAATATTCCCAAAAATCTATCTAACTTGCATAGTTCTACTGAAATGGACACATTAACATTAGTATCGAAGATATCTGGTTTACCTATGCGTGACCCATGGCGGAGCTTTATAGGTGCGCGTATGGGCCGTCCTGAAAAGGCAAAAGAACGAAAAATGAGTCCCCCCGTACATTCTCTCTTTCCTGTGGGATTAACTGGTGGGCGAACTAGAAATCTCATTGATATTTTAAAATATGATAAAATTACCATTGAAGCGGTCACACGTATTTGTCCCAAGTGTGGTTTATTAACTCCAGAACCATTTTGTAGAAGATGTAACACAAAAACCGTGGCTGTATTTTACTGTTCAAAGTGTAAAATAACAACTAAAGACAATATATGCCCCCGATGCGGTACACATTTAAAACCATTTGCACAATATGAAATTTCTCCAAAAATGTTTTTTGAAAATGCGCGAAGAAAGACGAATGCTGGCGTTTTAAAGAAGGTGAAGTGTGTTCTTGGACTGACAAGCGCAAATAAAATTCCAGAAATACTTGAAAAAGGAATTCTTCGTGCTAAACATGACGTTTATGTCTTTAAAGATGGTACTATAAGATTCGATAGCACTGATGCCCCACTAACTCATTTTAAACCTAAAGAAATTGGTGTTTCTGTTGAGAAATTAAAAGAGCTGGGATACACACATGATTATTTAGGGAATCCACTAACGAGTGAAGATCAGATTCTTGAATTAAAAGTTCAAGATATTATTGTATCTAAATATGGTCTTGAGTATTTGCTTCGAGTGTCAAAATTTATTGATGATTTACTTGAAAATGTATATCATCTGCCAAGATTTTATAATGCTAGTAAGATTGAAGACTTAATAGGGCACTTAGTAATTGGATTAGCGCCCCATACATCTGCTGGGATTATTGGACGAATTATTGGATTTACAGATGCTAATGTTGGGTTCGCACATCCTTATTGGCATGCAGCAAAAAGAAGAAATTGCGATGGCGATGAAGATAGTATTATATTGTTACTTGATGGATTATTGAATTTCTCAAAAGCATTTTTGCCGAAAAAACGTGGCGGCATGATGGATGCGCCTCTTGTCTTGACAATTCTTTTAAATCCATTAGAAGTAGATGATGAATCTTGGAGTATGGACATATGCTCACATTATCCATTAGAGTTTTATCATAGGACATATGAATATGCAGACCCTAAGGAAGTGGTTTCATTAGTAGACATAGTTGAAAAAAGATTAGGTACTGATGCACAGTATTATGGTTTCAAATTTACACATCCTACTGAACGAATAGATCTGGGGCCTAAGAAAACTGCGTACAAACGATATAAAACAATGCAAGAAAAGCTTCGAGCTCAATTACAACTTGCTGAAGAAATTTTAGCTGTAGATGCTCACGATGTTGCTAAAAAAGTATTAATTTCACATTTTCTTCCTGACATTCTTGGAAGTCTCAGGTCCTTTGCAACACAAGGTGTACGGTGTGTTAAATGCAATGCAAGATATAGACGTCCTCCCTTAATAGGCCGTTGTTTGAAATGTGGCAATAAATTGGTGTTAACAGTACCAAAAGGAACAGTTGTTAAGTATTTGGGTATGGCAAAGGAAATTGTAGAAAAATATAACCTTGGTAATTACTTAAAGCAACGAATTATAATGATTGAGCAGAGTATAAATTCCATTTTTGCGCAAGATGATAAAGAACCAGAACCAAAAAATCAAGCAAAGTTAAGTGATTTTCTTGGATAAAATTGCTTTTAACAAGTCTATATCATGTATAACTCCACATAGCTCTCCATCTGGATTCTTTACTGGAAACTGGTCTATATTGTATTTACGAATCTTACTTGCACATTCGGATATACTTGTTACATCTAGAACAAAAACAACATCTTGTACCATTATACTCGAAACAACCTTATCGGATGGCAGCTTAACAGTCTTCTTTAGTATGTAAAGAATTGCAGATGAGTTCCATGTCCAGTCTTTATCTTCTGAAGGACCCATGACATTGCTTTTTTTCTCCTCGCGTTCGATTTCTAATATCTTCAAAAAATCGAAGTCTGAAAGTACACCTACGACATCCCCATCATTGTTTACTATTGGTGCAATTTTTGTATTTGCAAATTTCATAATTCTATATGCTGCGCTAATAGGTGTCTTATACCAAATGCACACTACATTACGTCGTACATGATCTCGAATAGGCTCTGAGATGTTCATTCTGGCAATTATTTTTGTCACAATGTCATACACACTAAGTAAACCAATTACATTGTTTTCAGCATCGACAACTGGTAATCTTCTTACATTATTGGACACAATTTTTTTTATAGCTTCTAAAACTGGAGCGTCTGGCAATATTGTTATTGGATTTCGCGTCATTAATAGTGCAATTTGCTCTTCTTCTGGATTTTTTAAGATGTCTGTTAATGTTATTATTCCTACTAATGTTCTTGTGCCCTTCTTAACTACTGGAAAACCAGTCTTCTTAGTTTCATTTATAACCTTAAATATCTCTTCCCGATCTCCAGGCACTTCTACATATATTACATTTTTTGACATGATTTTTTCGACTGGTGTATCCAACATAAAATCTCCTCTCACAGGCGTATTTATGCCTCAGTCATCTAAAATGAGATGATAATAAACCACTACTTTGCAATTTTTCGTTAATCTCCTCGACTAATTCTCTTCTTAGATTCATTATGTCTTCTATGTCTATTGACTCTAAGTTTATTGGAATTTTTAATTGAATTATGTTTCCGATATTTTCAACATTTTGTATATCAATGGGAATTTCAACATCTTGGCCTTTTACAACAAGTTCCACTTTAAAATTTGGAAGTGTAATTTTAATGTTACGCACAATTCCTACCATTCTAGCACTGTTGTCAACAACTGCTCGTCCAATAATGGCTCCTGGCATATTATCCAGCTCATACAGCTCAGTTTCTATAGATGCATCCCTTTTGTGTTTTGTGTTACTTATCATATTAAATTCCCTACCTATTTCTTTAACTTTAGATTATTTAATTTTGTTAAAATATCAACTAGCAGATTTAGATTAGCTAGATATGAATTAAGAATTGTTACATCTAGATATTCATTCTCTATAATTTTTGAAATTAGCATATCCATTATTCTTACTATTTTGGCATTAAGACTATCTATATCTTTACTTAGATTTATACCTCTGTCATTTAATATTGGAGTTGTTTTTTCACTATATATTTTTACTCTATCACTTTCATTGCTTAATATTTTTCCGCATTGTGGACAAATTATTTCATTATTATGTTTGAAAAGAGGCGCACCACATTTTGGGCAACTCTCCGCTAACATCACCCATCCTTTAAGTAGAAGCTTAGCCATTACCTTCGCATAGTCTTTATCTGTTTTATTTATATCGTTATTTGTCATCTTTTATACCCAATCTTTTATTTATTCAGAGGCTCTAAGATTGTTATTACTTGCCAAATTTTAGTTCTAGCATGCATAGGACAATTTGGATCTGTAGCTGCTTCATCAAGTAGGCTTATTGCGTTTGATGACCTCAAAGCATATGGTTGTCTACTATCGTTAAGTATTTCTATAACTTGATTTGTAATTCTTCTTATATTACGTGGAACGGATGTATCCTCAGAAACCATGTTTAATATAATGCATGCTTGCTTTATCATTTCTTCTGCATCATCTGACAAAAGAGCACCTCCTAAAATTATAGTATTGTGTGGGAATATTTGATGATATACAATTAATTAATCTAAGTATACTTGTATGATGTTATATGTTACTATTATTATTCTTTTCTGTCTAAATAACCTTATTAATTTTTAATTTTGAGTATTAAAAATACTGCTAAAAATTATAATTCCAGAATAAAATGATTAAAGTGCGATTAATTTGAGAGGAATATGTTAAAAATACAATCTTTTTATTATTGATGTTAGTAAAATTACATGAGATATCAAGTTTAGACTTCTTGAAAACGATTGTTAGTTAACAAATTATTGGTGCGCGACAGCAATCTCTTATATATAGATATGAAATAAGCCTTTTTTATGGAATTGCAAGTGTTTTGAATGAGCCTAAGTTAATTAACAAAAATTTTAAAAATCATAACTGTGAATTCTACAGTAGATATATGCGGGGGTAGCCAAGCCAGGTCAATGGGCCAGTCCGACTAAAGGCGCGGGACTTAAGATCCCGTCCCGAAGGGGTTCGCGGGTTCGAAGCCCGCCCCCCGCACTAATTACTTTTTTTGATTATAATACCGTTACTGATTTTGCCAAATTTCGCGGTTTGTCTACGGGGCATCCTCTACCAACTGCTACGTAATATGCAAAAAGCTGAAGTGGTATGACATAAACAAGAGGTGAGAGTATTGGATGAATACTTGGAAGTTGTATTGTAATATTTGCTAATTCCTTGATTTTTTCATCATTTTCATTAATTATCGCAAGTATATTAGCGCCTCTGGCTTTCATTTCCATTATATTGCCGATTATGTGGTCATGAGTTTCGTCCTGTGGGGCAACGAAAATTGTTGGGAACTCAGGTTCTATAAGTGCAATTGGACCGTGTTTTGATTCTCCTGCAGGATAAGCCTCACTATGTACATACGATATTTCTTTCAGTTTTAATGACCCCTCCATAGCAGTTGCAATACTAATACCTCTTCCTAAAAAGAAGAAATTGTTTTTGTTGAGAAATCTTCTCGATATTTTCTGGATGTATTGCTCTTGTGTTTTAATAACGTGTTTAACTATATCTGGAATTTTATAAAGTTCGTTTAGCAGTTTTGCTCCTTTATCATTATTTTGTTGTTTATATTTCTCAAAAAATATTTTAGATAGGGCAGATATTTGTGCTGTATATGTTTTTGTTGCTGCAACTGAGATTTCTGGGCCAGCGTGAGTGTAATAAACTAAATCACTAAGTCTAGAAATTGAACTGCCAATTACATTAACAATACTTAATACTTTTGCACCTTGTGATTTAGCACGCTTTATTGCTCTTATTGTGTCCGCGGTCTCTCCAGATTGACTTACTGCTATGAGTAATGTTTTTCTATCGACATAATCTCTAATTAAAACTTCATATTCTGATGAAATAATACTTCTAGCCAATCCCAGATTTAATATAGACATCATATACTGGCCAGCAATACCTGCATGATATGAAGTTCCTGCTGCAATAAATATTACATCATCACTATTGTCTAGTTGATCTAAAATTTTATCAAAATTTTTTGGTGGATTATAAATGGTGTCTTTTATTGCTGTGGGTTGCTCATGGACTTCTTTAATATAAAAATGCGGATACCCTCCTTTTTTTGCCATTTCTTCGCTCCATGATACTCTAGTAATAGACCGATCTACTTTATTATTCAAAAACAGATTTTCAATAGATATTCCATTCCTATCAATGACTGCAAAATCCCCATCGAATAATATTATTACTTCATTAGTATGTTTTAAGAATGCAGGTATGTCTGATGCACAGTAATATTGTTTTTTCCCAATACCTATTACAAGCGGACTATCATTCTTTGCACATAAAATTTTATCTGGTTCTTTTGAACTAATTAAAGCTATTGCAAAAGAACCTTTTAGTTCCTTAAGAGTTTTTTTAAAAGCAGTAATTAAATTATCTCCTGCTTTTAAAAAGTCCTCAACTAGATGCGCTATAATCTCTGAATCCGTTTCAGATTTAAAGTTATGGCCTTTCATAATTAATTTCTTTTTCAAGTGCATGAAATTTTCAATAATCCCATTATGAACAACCGCTACTTCATTTTTGCAATCTGTATGTGGATGCGCATTTCTTCTAGAAGGCTTACCATGAGTGGCCCATCTAGTATGACCTATTCCAATTGTGCCTGGTAGGTCAGTTAATATTAATTTTTTATCTACATCATCAATTTTACCAACATCTTTTTTCAAGTAAATTTTGTTATCATAAATAGTTGCAATCCCTACAGAGTCATAACCTCTATATTCTAGCTTTTTTAATGCATCTTTAATCAATGGTGAAACTCTATCTTTAAAATTATCTCTATTAATAATACCAATTATTCCGCACATGTCCGTCAATCCACCATTAAAAACGAAAGTACACACATATCCTCACATATAACTCTTTCACTTTTAATTTTTATTATATCAATAATTTATGAATTATTTTCGTTTACCTGTGCATATGATAATACCATCAAACATATGATTTCCAAAAAAAATAAAAGCGATTGCCACATAGTTTTACAAGGGATACCCCATGAAAAATTCTTATTACGATGGCATTGATATTATTGAAGATGAACTTCGCCAACCAACTTTGTTTAAGGATGAGAGCAAACTATCGATAGATTATGTTCCATCTTATTTACCACATAGAGAAAATGAACTTCGATTACTTGCAAGAATGTTTAGTGACGTTCTTTCACAACCCGGAAAACTAAGTCAAAAAGTTATTATCACAGGTAGTATCGGTACTGGGAAAACTGCCATTGCGAAGTTATTTGGAGAACATTTTACAAATTATGGAAAAAAGCGTAATATTAACTTACATTATATTCATATAAATTGTAGAGTCATTAGAACAGATTATATGATTTTAAAAACTATTGTCAAGCACTTCATTCCAGGATTACCAGATCGTGGGTTATCTCCAGATGAACTTTTCGAGATGCTATTATTTACATTAGAAAATAATGATGCTTATCTGTTAATTACTCTTGATGAAGTAGACTTCGCTATTAAAAAAAGTGGTGTAGATTTAATCTATAGACTAACACGTGTTGGTGATTCCAAGTTAAATCCAATTCAACGTATATCTCTTATCTTCATCTTACGGGAAACAATGTTCTCTCAATTTTTAGATCTAAGCACGCTTAGTAGCTTGCAACGTAATTTAATACACTTAAAAAAGTATACTGCAGAGCAATTATATGATATAATCTCTCTTAGAGTAAAAGAAGCCTTTTTTGATGGGGTTGTCACAGAAAATGCAATACGACTAACAGCAGATTTGGCAGCTGAGTGGGGCGATGCTAGATATGCTTTAGAGTTAATATGGCGTGCAGGAAAATATGCTGAATTTAAGAGATCATCTGTAGTCGATGTGAGCCACATAAGACAGGCACAATCTGAACTTCATCCTTTTGTAAGTCGTGAAGTGCTATTTTCGTTATCACGTCATCATTTATTATTGCTAATATCAATAGCTAGGGCATCGAGAGGCGAACAACAATTGTATGTCCCCTTTAAAAAAATAAAACAAATATATCTTACATTATGTGAAGAGTATGGGTTATCTGCGAGAAAAAATACACAACTATGGGAGTATCTTAAAGATTTAGAGTTAAATGGTATAATTGCACTAAGAACAACACAAAAAGGAAAACGTGGAAGATCAACCTTAGTATCTCTTGAAAATATTCCATCTGATATCCTTGAAAGAGAAGTTACAAATATATTGAAATGAGTTGACGTTTATGAAACAATCCAATATATTACCATTAGAAGAAGTTTTATCTTCTCGTGGACGAATTAGAATATTGGAGATACTAGTTAAAGTTGGTGAAATAAACATTTCTGAGCTATCTCGAAGAACAAGATTAAACCATTCATCCGTTATAGCTCATCTTCAAATTTTAAAGAGAGCTGATCTTGTTGAAGAAAAGATATTTGGGCGAATAAAAATCTATCGTTTTAAAAGCGAAACGCTTCGGGGACGAGCTATTAAATCATTGATAGAATTATGGGACACGTCATTTAGTACAGTGTAAAATAAAAAAAACACCTTAGTGTAAATATAAAATAAATATTTTCATGAATATCGTTCTCGGCGTCGCTTAAGTTTTCTTTTTAATTTTTTTCTTCTTTTCTTTTTCCACTTTTCCCGCACCGTAAGTCCTCCAACATACTTACTCAATTGAGTTAATGTATATTATGATTTTAAGGAGTAGGTTGTATTTAACAAACTATTTAACTTAACTGAATTACGCCGGCTGACCTATTTTCTTTTTTAGAATAACTCTTTTTATATAATTCCTCTTATTTCTAATTCTAGGTATAACAGGTGGCCGTTCTCTTCTTTCAACCTTAGGTGTCTGAGATCTAACTTTTCCTGCCTTTGTTAATGAACCATGAGATCCAGGCATTATAATCCCTCACAAAAAGTTCTCTTAGTTTCTCTCTTTTCTCTTAGTATTATTAAACCTTATGGTTAGTCTGCCAAAAGAGCATTTTCTTATTTTTTAATTAACTTTTTCTATAGTGAAATAAAGTTGTGGCCTATCCCACACTTCGATTTGATACTCAGTAAGTTTAACTTTTGGTGAATCTTCATTTGTTAGGTATATACTTAAGTTTCTAATGCCTTTTTCCAATAATTTTGAATCAAATATGATTGAAATATTGACTAAGCCATCTATATCGATTTTTGTAACACCTAATGTTACATTTGCGTCATTGTCCCTTACAATTATACTAAAGTTGTGTAGCATCTCTGAATTATTGTAGAATGATACATATATACTAATTAAGAATGGTTCATTTAAAATTGCAATTGATGGCATATTAATCAATGTTACATTTAGTTGTCTCCTTATCCTATAAATTGTCCAATTAATTGCCTCTAAGTATATGTTGTTTGTTGATATGGCTATCGATATATTCACATAATCAAATAAGATGAGTTGTATTGGTGGAGTCCAATTATAACTTATACATCCATTACTTATCTCCCCTAAAAAGATGGTGTGGATGGTATCACTTAGATTATATGAAATCGAAATATTCACTTGTGATAATATTGTTTTATTCGCAATAAGATCCTTAGCAATATACTCTAACATATTGTCTTTTTCTATATCTATATATTCTATTGTATTTACTGGATAAACTATTAATGGGCGTTTAATGACAGTAATATTCACAGTTTGTTCTTGCAATTGATAGTTCCTTTTGTACACCACTACCTTTATAGAGTATGTACCACTTTTTGATGGAGCTGCTAAACTTAAGTTATATGGATTAATTGTTATGTTTGATATTTCCATTTCGAGGAAGTCTGATATTATTTCTAGAGAATAACCTATAAGGGATAATTTAGAACCATTTTCTAGTAGCTCAAAGTAGTCTACTATGAGATTTATTAACGAGTTTGATGGATCATATTCTACGTATGTATAAGTTATGTTATTTAATAACTCAACAAGCAATCCCGTAGATCTATTATAGATTACAATTGTTGTATTATATTTATACGGATTATAATCATCATTGCCTTCAAAGTAAATTTCGATTAAGTATGTTCCAGCATTAAGCTCATTAATTTCATCTATTATTATTTTCTCGTCTATTGCGCTTTTTGATCTATTAAAAACTATGTAACTTCCAGCAGTTATATCTCTAATAGAGAGTAACACTATGTAATTATTAATTATAATCGATTTGTTATAGTAATTACGAAACCCAAGAGTAATGTTGTTAATGGTTCCATACTCAAATGTAGTGTTAAACTCATTATAGAAGAATATTTCTAAATTACTTCGAATTACAGTGATATAACTTTCTTTAGTATCTGTATAAACATTATTGCCATCCTCTGCAAATATCTTTATGGTGATTTTCCCTGTCTCATTATTTGTTCCTGGTGACCAGCATAATGGATCAATATATATAGTAATATTCCATATAATATGCCCTCTTTCATGTGTTATTCTACTAGCAACAATAGCCCCAGTACTATTTTCAAGGGATACATATACATATCCAGAGCCATAGTCTGGATAGTCTAAAACGTATTCTATTGTCAAGTTAAATACACTACCTACTCTTACTGTCGTTGGTGTAATATTATAACTAGATATATACGCTAGTACATCATTTTTAAATAACGGAAATATAGTATCATTATGATGTATATTTGAGTAGCTAATGAATTGTGTAGACATTATAACTAAAATTAAAATAACAATAACAAATATCTTACACGTCTTTGTGTATCTTGCTATTGCATTTATTTTTGAAGAAAACTGAATAATACCTTTGTTTTTTATTTTGTGAAGTACTAGCATGCTTAATGTAATAATAATTGCTGCAAATCCAACAATTGTTAAACTGTCAAATAACGAGGTAGATTTGCTATGTTCACTTTCGTTTGTATTATTTGTATGCTCTTGACTTATATTCAAAAGACTATATTGTAATGCTGACTTAAATTGATTATCTCCTTCAAAAAGTAATGTGATATTATATACCCCTCTTGATTCAAAAGTAAATAAAAAACTAGTTATACCATCCTTATCGGTATAATTTACACTCATTAGTGTACCATTTATAAACAATTTAATAGGCCTGTTTATTATTGGTGTGTTGTTGAATGTTATTAATCTACACAGTATTTTATATGTTAGTGATGTTGAATTATTAATATTATCGATTGAAAACTCTAGATAAGATTTTATTAATTTTCCAACATATATGTACACTGTAGCTGTACTTCCCTGTACAAATTCCGTTTCATTTTTTTCAATAACTATGTTTAATAATGCTTGTATATAATCAACATTAAATTGGGAATATGCCAATGAAACATTACACCATATTTCACTTCCATTAGTAACAGAAATTATATTTGTTGATAGAACTGGGCCTTTATATACCTCTACTCTTACTTGTAATTGAATTTGACTATCGATGCCGTGAATGAGTATCTTCATTCCAATTCTTATGGGTTCGCCATAACTAAAATAAGATCCTGGTGTGGGTGAAGTTATAATTATTTTAGTTTCTGCGAGTACGATGCATTTTACTATAATTGTTGTATTATAATATGTGTTATTGCCTGGATAATCAAATCTTATCTCCAAAATTCCTGGATCAAAGTCAACAAACCATGTCAATGTTGCTATACCGCTTCGATTAGAATATCCCTTAGCTATTAATGTGTCATTTATCTTCACACGAATCTCTTGGTTTTCTAACGGGGTTCTTTCAGCATCTAATATCTTTACATTAAAAGTAACTATTCTATTTTTAGTAAATGTTGTTGAGTTGTTCAAAACAACTAGCGTAGTTTTTTGTTTGATACTAATCTTGATTGATAGTAAAACACTATATGTATACCTAGTCTCGTCTAATCTTACATTTAAAGTATATTCTCCTAGCTCAAAGAATTCAGGGTTTAAAAACAAATTTAATTCAAATTTATAGTTTGTTGTGTAATTATACGCAAGGCAATTATTGTATAAATCAAGGATTCTTATTTCAAAACGATCTATTAAATTTTCATCTATAATAATTACACTTAAGTTTGTCTCTAAATTTATTTGCCCTATTATTTTCAATGTTGTGTTTATTGCAGCCACAAAATTTCTCGGCACAGTTAACGTTGGCTGGATTTTTTCAATAGTTAATTTAAATTTGCTTGTCGCATTCGTAAATCTTCCATTTTCATCATATGCTATAATTGTATATTGATAGATTCCCTCTGTGCTAGGTGTTTTAAATTTAATTTCACCAATACCATACTCATTCGTAGTAATGTTTGCTATTACATTATTTGCTTCATCAATTAAAAGAACTGTAATATTTGTTAACTTCTTATTGTTTTCATCCATGATAGTAACATCTATTTTGATAAAAGTATTTGGGAGGGTTACTTTATCATTATTTTCATTATACGGATCTATTATGAAATATGTCATTTTTATTTTTCCAAGTATTAAAATTTCAAGTTTGCTTGTAGATGCTAAAAAGTACTTTTCATAATTACCTTTATATGTTACATTTAGTAATGTAAGCCCTGGTGTATAGTTGAATGGGATTTTCCAATAGAATATAGCAATACCATCACTATTAGTAATATTTTTTCCAATTAATTTATTATTAGTTTCATCGAAAAAGTAAAGTGTCTCATTTTTGATTGGAAGACCATTTGCATCTTGAAGTTTTCCACTTAATTTGATATAATCCCCCCTGTACACCACTATTGAATAATTATTACTATCTACTGTATAGGCATGAACTGACGTAGTAAGATTTAGTATAGCTACAATCATTGTAGTTAATATTAGCAACTGTAATAGCCTTATTTTTGACATTTTTTCACCAAAAAGTATAGGTTACATAAAAAATATAAACTCCTCAAAAAATCGTTTTTGAAATATAAAGGCTTGCAGAAAAGAAAAATTAATAATTCAAAACCCTCTATAATTTCTGATACAATATTAAAATTGTGGGTGTACTCAATGTTAAAAGACACTAAGTTAACGTATGATAAAATATTTGAGTTACTACAGTTGCATCACTCATGGATGCAAAAAACTATAAACTTGATAGCAAGTGAAAATATACCAAGCCCTGCTGTCAGAGAAGCAATTGTAACAGATTTAGGTAATCGATATGCGGAGGGGTGGCCTGGCGAACGCGTTTATGCTGGATGCAAATATCTTGATAAAATTGAGATAATAGCTCAAGAGTTAACTAAAGAGCTTTTTAAGGCAGGATTTGCTGATGTTCGACCTATAAGTGGTGTTGTTGCAAACTTAGTTGTCTATACAGCATTTACAAATCCTGGAGATCGTATGATGGCATTAAGTATTCCAACTGGCGGTCATATAAGCATGGCTCGAAGTAAACTTTGGGGAACTGCTGGAAAAGTCCATGGTCTTGATGTACAATATTTTGTATTTGATGAAAAAGAATTTACCATAGATGTAGATAAGACAATTAAGAAAGTTAAGAAAATGGAGGCAGAAGGTAAACATATTCACTTCTATATGCTGGGCGCCAGCGTTTTTCTCTTTCCTCATCCAGTAAAGGAAATTTCTGAGTTAGCAAAGGAATATAATGCATATGTAAATTATGATGCATCGCATGTAGCTGGGCTTATTGCGGGCGGAAAATTTCAAGATCCACTTCGCGAAGGTGTCGATTCTATGTCTTTTTCAACACATAAAACTTTGCCAGGCCCGCAGCATGGAACAGTTGTATTACCTCGTCTTGAAGATCTAAAAATCACCGAAGATGAGTATGAAGAGCGAGTAAAAAGAATAAAAAAAGCATCATTTCCAGGTCTGCTTAGTAATCATCACTTACATAATGTTGCAGGATTAGCTGTTGCTTTGAGTGAGATGCTTGAGTTTGGGGCAGCTTATGCGGAGCAAATAATTAAAAATGCAAAGGCACTTGGTGATGCACTATATAATCGGGGATTTGATGTTCTGGCAGCTGATAAAGGTTTTACAGAGTCCCATACCCTTATAGTAGATGTCTCAAAAACACCACTTAAAGATGGTGGTGTGGTCGAAAAAACATTAGAGCAGGCCAATATAATCATAAATAGGAACTTATTACCGTGGGACATACGTGAAGGACGAGACTATAAACATCCATCTGGAATAAGGTTAGGTACAAGTGAGCTGACACGTCTTGGTATGAAAGAATCTGATATGGATGTTGTTGCAGAGTTTATTAAGCGTGTAGTTATAGACAAGGAAAAACCAGCTGTGGTTGCTAAAGAGGTTGAAGAATTTAGAAAAACTTTTCAGAAGTGTCATTATTGTTTTGAAAATGCTACAGATGCTTACAAATATATTCACATAAGGTAATAACTTTTTTATTCTTTTTATGCTTTTGTTGTGTTGATGATTTACATGACTCTCATAAAAAAAGCTTATGAAATACTACAAGAACATGTTTTGTGTGATATCTGTTTGGGTCTTCTATTTGGTAGTCTAGCAACTAATACAACAAACAAAAAACGCGGTTTTTCTATAAAGTTAATTCTGACAATGGAAATGCATAGCAAGATCCTTAACGAATCTGCTGTTGATGATGCCAAAAAAACATTATTGTCCATTGCAAAAAGTGGATTTTTGCCAGCAAAGTCTCTCCTTTTAAAACTTTATGGATTATCTAATATTTCCGAAGAAAAATGCTATCTTTGTGAAGATTTATTTAAAAAGCTAGACTTTTATGCATCTTTAGTAGACCAAAGGCTAAAAGAAAGTAATATAGAATTCAACTCATTTCAAATTGCATCTAAGATATCCTCAAACATCCTTGTAAGAGCTGAAGAATTAAAAAGTAGATTTGAACTTCCATGGGCCGAGTCATTTAAAAAAGTATTCAATAGAGAACTTGGCAAGCTAGTGCAAAAGAAGATTAATAAATCTGTTATAATAAATTCTTCTGATATACTTATTAATGTAGATACAATTAAAAATAAGATATCTTTCAGTATAAAATCTGTATATATTTATGGATTTTATAAGAAACTTATTAGAGGAATTCCACAATCTACTTGGGGTAAACATAAATTAAAAGACGAAAAGCCATATCCTACATCTATAGAAGAGCTATTAAAAAATGTCATTATGCCTATTTTTGAAGGTGATGATGTAGTATTACATGCTGCGGGCCGTGAAGATATCGATGCAAGAATGCTGGGAAAAGGAAGACCTTGTGTTATTGAAATAAAATCACCAAAAAAGCGAAGTGTTGAGCTTGATGCTCTTGAGAGCATAATTAACTCTGAGCTAAAAAATATTCTCAATGTGAAATTAGTATCTTATGTTAATAAAGAGTTTTTGGTGAGATTGAAAGAGAAAGGCGAGAAAACTAAAAAAGTTTACTATGCAATTGTTGAATTAGGAAGGAATATAACAAAGGATGAGTTAAGACTATTAGAGGATGTATTTTCGAACAGAATAATTGTTCAAAAAACACCATTACGGGTGTTGCATAGACGTGGTGATAAGATTAGACATAAGAAAGTTTATAAGTTAACTGTTATGAAACATAACCAAAACATTATTGAATTAAAAATTATAACTCAAGGTGGATTATACGTAAAAGAATTAATATCAGGTGATAATGGTAGGACGTCTCCCAGTATAGCTGAAATATTGAATACTAATGCAAAATGTTTAATCTTAGACGTCTTGGATGTAATCATGGAGGATGATAGTTATGGTGAAAAAGAGTAGAGGCTATCGCTCTAGAACGCGTAAACTTCTAAGTAAAAGACCTCGTGAGCGAGGAATGGCGCCTTTGGGTAAATTGCTATATAATTACTCGATAGGTGATAAAGTGAGAATTATAATAGATCCTAGTATTCACAAAGGAATGCCTCACAAACGTTTTCATGGAAAAATTGCTGAAGTTATTGGATTTAGAGGAAAAGCATTGATTTTATCTCTTATGGATGGCAATAAACAAAAAACAATAATAACTTTAAAAGATCATGTACTCCCATTTAAAGGGTGAGTATTATGGTTCGAAAAATAATTAAACGCCAAATTCTTTCTATATCTGAAGTTAAGGAAATGCTGGAGAAGCACGAAAAAAAGCGGGAGTTGACTTATACCCAACGTATAACTCTTGATTATGCATCAAAATTTTCAAAATTATCATCTAAGTCTGCAAAGGAACTGGCTAAAAAGCTTATTACTGACTTTGAGATTGATGAAGAGACTGCATATCAGATAGTAAATGCACTTCCACTGACATTAGAGGAATTATCTGTGTTTCTTGGTGGTACAAAGATATTTACTGAAGAGGAACTTAAAAAAATCGTGGAACTTATAAAAACATATGTGCCGAAAAATGAATCTTCCTCTTAATGGAAATAATGTACGCATGATAGAAATTTGTTTTTTAGATTTCTTCTAATGTATTCAACAGTGACTAAAGTGTGTATTGTTTATTTTTACAACAAACCAAAGTATTAAAATATGATATATCTGTTAAAAATGAATAATTAGTCTTATTATATTTTAAACGAGGAGACTGCCATGCGTGTACAAAAAGAGCGTCAATACGAGGAATATGCCTATGTGCTTGACTATCTGCCAGAAGGCAGATATGACGCCACATCTCGTAGACGAGAGCCCATAATTCAAGCAATTGGCGAATCTTATTTTACTCTACTTGAATTAATTCCTCGACCAAATGTGGATATATCTATTGGTGAACGTTTATATATCGGAAAAGGTGTACGCTTAAAAGTAGCGCATGTAAAAGGTAGAATTTCGTATGATAATCTGACATCAACAGCAAAATCAGAATTATCTACTATCTTAGAGAGAATTGTTCGGAAAAAAGAACAGTTTTTTGTTGATTTCTTTAATAGAGCGGGACCAATTACCACTAGGTTACATGCTCTAGAATTGTTACCTGGCATTGGGAAAAAATTAATGTGGGAAATTATTGAAGAGCGCAAAAAAAAGCCGTTTGAATCTTTTGAAGATATAGCTGCGCGTATTCCTACATCAGATCCTATAAAACTTATAGTAAAACGTATTGAAGCAGAATTAAAAGGAAATGAAAAATATTACTTATTTATAAAGCGCGAACGGAATGAATAATGAGTTTGATTTTTAAATTCAATATGTTATGCAGAAAATATAATTTTTCACCCAAAAAGAGGCTTAGTCAAAATTTTCTAGTAAATCAAAGAATCATTGATTTAGAAGTGTTACATGCTGAACTAAATGAAAATGATGTTGTATTAGAAATTGGCGCTGGTATGGGTTTTTTAACGGAACGCCTTTTAGAAAAGGCTCAGAAAGTAATTGCTGTGGAAATTGATAAGAGATTAGTTAACCTTTTGAAAAATGAGTTTCGTAATAACAAAAAATTAGAACTTGTACATGCAGATATCTTAAACATGGATATCACATCACTAAAAGTAACTAAGGTTGTATCAAATGTTCCTTATCATATCGCCAGTCCTCTTTTATTTAAACTAACTGAGCTTAATTTTAAATTAGCAATATTAACATTTCAAGAAGAATTTGCGATGCGATTAGTTGCGAATCCATGTTCCAACGAATATGGCCGATTATCTGTAACTTCTAATTTATACTATGATATTTACATCCTCGAAAAAGTACCTGCTTCTGCATTTTTTCCTAAATCAAAAGTTGATTCCATGATTGTGAAATTAATCCCTCATCCAAAGCTTCCAATACAGTATTTAAATAATCCTTTAACAAAAGAAATACTGATTTGGTTATTTAATAGTAAGAAACAAAAAGCAATAAAAAATTTGAAACGTTTCATTAAGAATTCAAAAATATTTCATCGGAAAAATCATCGCGAAAAATTTTATAATATGTTGCCTAAATTTGCATACCTTGAGAAAAAAAGTTATTGTTTAACACTAAATGAAATCGTATTATTTCTTTCAGAAGTTTATGAGCAATTTTTGCGTGATTAAGGTGTCAAAATTTAATTTAGAATATTGTCATTTTGTTTATGCACCTTCTGAGGACACCTATCTTTTACTATCTGTTCTTCCTGATTGTAAAGTAGAAACAGCACTTGACATTGGTACTGGAACTGGAATAATTGCACTTCACTTATCAAGCATGGCTAAGCAAGTAATTGCAGTAGATATAAATCCTTTCGCTATATTTTGCGCTCGAAAAAATGTTCGTCGTAATGGGCTTACTAATAGAATAATTGTTTTTTACAGTAATCTTTTCTCAAATATACCTGCTAACCTAAGATTTGATATAATTACTTTTAATATGCCGTATCTGAATACATATTCTAAAGATCAACATATTGTAACTTGGGACTATTTGGCTTCATGGTCCATATACGAACCTTCGGATATTCTTTCACAGTGTTTGAAATACGCAAAAGATTATATGAAGCCTAGTGCATCTATTTACTTTATTGTTTCGTCGTTATTTAATTTTAAAAAAGTATTAAACGCCTATAGCCACATCTATTCTTTTAAAATAATTAAAAAAATTGATTTTTTCTATGAAAGAATATTTGCTATAAGAGGTGTTCTACATAATGCAGAATGACAATTCAAACATGGATAGATATTCAATAATCCTAGTTGGAACAGAGGATGAAAGAAATATAGGATTCACAGCACGAGTTATGGCAAACTTCGGGTTATCTTCTCTAATACTTGTTTCGCCGCAATGTAAGATAACAGAAACTGCATATATCTTAGCGCGTCATGCATCATCTATATTAGATAATGTAACTATTTATGATACTTTAAATCAGTTAGCTCAACATTTTAATGTTCTAATAGGTACTACAGCACGGGTTAGTTATAATTCGAATACGCGTCGCTTAGCATACAATCTACGTGATTTTTTACCTCTGATAGCAGATTATGATGGTAAAATTGGATTTGTTTTTGGACGTGAAAGTAGTGGATTAACAAATAATGAAATTGATCATTTAGATTTTATAGTAACAATTCCTACTTCTCCTTCATATCCTGCATTAAATCTCAGTCATGCGGTAGGTATTATCGCCTACGAGCTATTTGTCAATACAAAAACTAAATCTAAAGGATTTAAATTAGCTGATAGTAAGCACAAAGAAATATTATTCGACTATGTTAATCATATTTTAACTCTAATTGAATATCCAAACTTTAAGAAAAAAATTCTGATTCGTACTTTAAAGAACCTTCTAGGAAGGTCACTTATTAGTATGAGAGAACTTTATGCGCTTCTTGGATTTTTTAGAAGAATTAAGTATCATTTACAATCATGTTGACTCTTCAACTTTAGCTTTTTTTGAAATGATATCACTTTGTCCCAAAGGATCCTCTATAACAACTGTAAGTTTATCTTTCCCCTCAATAGTTTTTAAAATTCGTTCTCTAATTTGTTCTATTTTTTTTGTGTTATCTCTGAAAAAGGTCAAGCCATCCAAAAAATCACGAAGAATACCTTCAATGTTTGTAATCTTCCCCATTGCCGCTGGTCCAGGTTTAATTTCATACTCTAGTTCTGGTAGTCGTACAGTAGCCGAACTAGACTTTATTACTTTTATATACAAATCCTCAGTACGCTCTACAACGAACGTAATTTTTCGTGGTGGTCTTATTTTGTCTATCATGACATCCGTTTTTTTATATCCACAATTATTGCATTTATATGTGAAAATCCAAATTTTCCCAACAAAATCAACATCTTTTTGTTCTATTATAATGTTCATCTTACTTTTACATATTGGACAATTTTCTGTAGAAAAATTTAATTTACTCATTTTACTACCTCATACACTGGTCGGTGACTTTTATGTCAAGTGTAAAGCATACTATTAAACTATTCACTAAATTGTTTGCATTTCCGCGTCTTATTGAAGTACTCATAATAATTCTTATTTTATCAATATTTTCTTCATTGGTTATGGTAGTTATTTATGGTATGCAATATTTTCTAACATTTCTTTTTTTCTTTATTCTTCTAACAATTGGAAGTGCAATTTTTGGAAAATCGATAGTTATTTCTGATCATGTATTTACATTTAGGAGGCATCTTATTGCATCTGGCATTGGTACCTTATTTTTAGTACTTCCATGGATTATATTTGGATTTCTCGAGATATATTTCAGTTTTTTGTCATCCTTTTTTGGTTTTGTACTTGGCAGTTGTTTACTTACATCACTTCGAATATTGGTTATGGCATCCATAGGTATATCTACTTTTAGTCGACGTATACTTTCGAATGCACTTCAACCATTTATTGCTTTTCTATTTGCGTTTTATTTTTTTAAAATAGACTCATCTAAAATTTCTTTCTTGATGTTTGATGCCTCTCTGTGGATTACATTGGCTATCTCATTTTTATTTTTCGTTAACTTACCTTTGTTCATTTCTTTAAGGGTTCATGGGTTAACTCTATTTAGAGGATTTACTTCTGTATGGCTTGGTAATGATAACACATTGTTAGAAATGCTTCTTGAACGGATATCTGAAGAAAGTGAAACTTATGTTGACATTATTGGTTTTAAGTCCTATAAAAATGATAAGCTGGGCATCATAATAAATCCGGGGATTCATCCAGGGCCATTTAAAAATGTTGGCAGCAGTATGCTGCCAACGGTCTTAATTAATACTATGAGAAAATCTTGGTCTAATGTGGTAGTATTCCACAGTACAACAACGCATGGTTATAACCTTCCATCACATAGGTTAGTTGATGATGTTATTGATGTAATAAATACTAGAATTAGCTCACTAGAAACTGATAAGAAGTATATCTCAAATTTAATTATTTCAGAGAAAGATGGTATTCGAGTATCATTCTTACTTTTTGAGGATACCGCATTAGCCGTTATTTCAGATAATCATTGCAGATATGATGACATTGATATGACCCTCGGTGAATATGCTAAATGCAAAATAGAACATATTATAGAAAAACCATTGATGCTTGTTGATGCCCATAATGGCATAAAAGAGATAAGTGAATCAATATATTTTGAAAGTCCTTACAAAAAGCATATACTTGATGTACTATTTGATGCTGTAGAAAAATCAAGAAAACAGCAATTAAAAACTTTCAGAGTTGGATTTTCTAGCAAATCTATAGACCTACCGACTGAGTTGGGATATGCTCCTGGTGGAGTTTCTGTTGTTATTTTTGAAGTAGATAGTAATTATTTTGCATATGTTTCGTTTGATGGGAATAACATGGCAGCAACATTTAGAGAAAAATTGCGCCAAAGTTTACAGAACACATACAATCTTAATTACCTAGAGATAACAACAACTGATAATCATCTTGTCAATGGAATTATTCCTAGAGGCATGGGTTATTTTCCCATAGGTGAGGAAGGTAATACAGACTATGTTTTAGTTAAAGTGAGTGAAGCATTAAAAGATGCATTTAATAATTTACAACCCGCACAATATTCTTTTGTACGTATATTTCTTAAATCAAAGTTTATGGGACATGATAACATTCAAAAATTAACAGATGGCGCTTTGGTATCTGCAAAAATAGCCAAATACTATTCATTGTTTGCATCGTTATTAGGCATTGTATTATCCTATATTTTTTATATATTTATTTTTTATATATTAGCATAGTATGTTAAATCTCTTAGCAAACTACAAATTTTTAAGCTCAGTTGTGATAATATGGTGATTGTAAATAAGGTTATGTGCTGGTGTTCACTAATGGCTCTTAAGTTCAAGAAAAGATCTTCAGTAATTGCTACTTATATACTGATTACAATAATTTTGTTAGCATCGTACTACTTAATAGCACTATATGCTTTTGCATTAACACATACTTTAATAATTACTTCAATAATTGTTTCTTTGTACATAATCTCTCCTGCTTATGTTTCAAATGGTTTTGCGGTTCTTTTCGGACGTAATGGTCATCCGATTGATGGGGGACGTAATTTTTTTGATAACAATCGAATACTTGGCGATGGAAAGACTATTGAAGGATTTATTGGTGGAACTGCTTCTGGGTTTATAATAGGCTATTCCTTATATTTTATTGTTACAAATATTATTTTACCTTCATTGATAGAAAATCAAACTTACCTTAACCTATTACAACAGCAATCATTTTTAGATACTTTGTCATCTATTTCTTATCTTACTATTTTTGTTTTAAGTATTGGAGCCCTTTTGGGAGATTTAATGGGATCCTTTTTAAAGAGACGTTTAAAACTTGATAGAGGCGAACCTGTTTTATTTTTAGATCAATTAGACTTTGTTTTAGGTGCTTTAATACTTGGTTTTTTCTTTATGAAATTTAATCTACTGATTTTTTTAACAATTACATTCATAACGCCTGCAATTCATTTTATTTCGAATGTTATAGCAAATTTATTACATTTAAAGAAAGAGCCTTGGTAATTTTTTGGTTATTTAGATAAGTGCTTATGCGTATATTATCCTTTTTTTTAACTCTAGGATTTGTTTATAGAGCCGTAAATTAATATTCGAAAAATCAATGATAATCTCTGCTTGTATCCCTACTTCCTTTCCTTTTTTAATTACTTTTCCAATGACTTGAACAATACTTCCAACATCAGAAGCAGAATTTCCAAAAACTAGAATGTTTCCTGTTCCATCATCAAGTAAAAAATAATTTTCATTTTTTGCAATAATTCTTCCTAACACTCTAACTCTTTTGTCATTCTCAGAAATCTCATTTAAGAATTTATCTATAAATGGTTCTTGATACGACATAATCTTATCACTAAGAAAATTTGCTAGTAAAAGTATTTATTTGTTTATGTTTTTATTTTGAGTATAGTATAGATAAAGTAACAAGTTATAAAATTTAGATATCATTTAAAAACATATATGAAATTAATAGTATTGCTAAGTTAATGTGTTAGGGAGGCTTAATTATGTTTGAGGCAAGTTTATCTGATCCAAAATTGTTTGTGGCGATTGTGAAAGCATTGGCTCTTGTTGATGAAGGGTCGTTTATAGTAGACCCTGAAAAGGTTTACCTTGCGGAAATGGATCCCGCTAAAGTTGCAATGGTTGAACTAGAATTACCACAGACTATCTTTGAGAAATATAATTGTGATACCAAAACAGTATTTCGACTAAGTATTGATGACTTAAAGAAAATAAGTAAGCGTGTTAGATCTGATGACCTTATTGAATTAATTTTAGATGAAAATGGAAATAGGTTCCTATTACGATTTGTGGGGCGTGTAGTTAGGACATTTAGTATATCCTTAAGAGAAGCTGAATCAGTAGAACCTAGACGTCCACAAATACCATTTAAAACAACTATAAAGTTGGTTCCAGATGCAATCAAAAGTGCTATTATGGATGCTAAAGTTGTTGGAGATTATATTGAATTTAAAGCAACAGAAGAGAAACTTATTTTTTCATCCTCAAGCAACGTTGGAGATGTATCTGTAGAAATAAGTAAAGATAGTGAAATTGTTCTTGAATACAATGTAGAAGAACTCAGTCGTGCAATATATCCATTGAGTTATCTAGAAGATATGATTGCTGCTGCGCCAGCTGCGGATATAGTAAACGTAAGTTTTTCTACGGATATGCCATTGAAATTAGATTTTCTGGTTCCAGGAGGCGGGCGAGTAACTTACTATTTAGCTCCTCGAAGAGAAGCTTAAATTATTTTTAATCTATTTTATTTTTGGGGAATCCCTAATGTCTCTTAATTTAAAACAATTGGAATTATTTGCGAAATATCCTTGGACAACAGATGCAAAAGTTTTCTTAGAAAAACTTGGATTAACTTTAGAAGAAATTAGCAAAAAAGAAGAATATTTAGATATTATCGAAACAGCATATAGTAAATTAAAAGAAATTATAATTCATCGAAAGGACATCCTAATAACTGAAGACTCTTTTACTGAACTATTATCTTTTGCCATTATGCAGGTTTTAATAATTGCAAGTAAAAATAGAAAGCTTGCATATATCTATGCTATAGCGCAGCAAAAAAGAGCCTATAAGTATCTATTAAACGAAAACGCAAGGTTCTTGGTTGAATTAGCTAAAAAGGAATTTAGTTGGGATATTGTACAAATTAATAGAAATATAGGTGGAATCATTTATGAATTTAAACTGCATTTTTCAAATTATCTTGGTGTTGCATCTAGTTTGCGAGATAAGCATTGGGCATTAATAAATCGTATTGTTTCAAATGGTTATGTTTTTATGCAAAAGAAAGATGTCGCTAGATTATTATCTGAAGAGGTTAAAAAAAGAATTTATAGAAAAATAACTCAATATACGTCTATTCACTTGCCTCCTATTTTAGAAAAATATCTTAAAAAACTAAATCAAGTCGTTGCTGAGCATCTAAAAAACGATCTTGAATTGCCTTCCGATAAAATACTTCTTGATGCGTTTCCACCATGCATAAAAAATATTTTATTGAAAGTCCAAAATGGTGAAAATGTATCTCACTTAGCTAGATTTACATTAACTGCGTTTCTTATAGGGGTTGGTATGTCTGTAGATGAAATACTTAACATTTTTAAAAATACACCAGACTTTGATGAAGAAATCGCGAGATATCAAATTGAACATATTGCAGGTCTTCGTGGAAGTGGAATTAAATATAGTCCCCCCTCATGTAAAACATTAAAAACGTTTGATTTGTGTTTAGAAAAACCAGAATGCAAGAATCAAGTACATCCGCTTTCTTATTATTTTTTCAATTTGAGGAGGCAATCACGTGAGCATCGCGCGTGAAAACTCTGAGATGTTTTTAAAGAAACTCTTTTCTGTTTATTATGAGAACAAATCACTTTATGTACCAATGCATTTGGAAAAACGTGAATTTGGTTTCTTCTTATTTGAGAAAGGTATTATGTTACGCCACGTATCTTTTAGAACTCATATGGAGCTCCAGAATTATGTAAAGACAGCAGTTCCAAGACATATATATTATAGTAGCGCTTTTTATGAGCTTCCTTCAATGAAAACAATGAATGAAAAAAAATGGATTGGTGCTGAGCTCATTTTTGATATTGATGCAGATCACATTAATACACCATGCAAAAAAGTTCATGATAAATGGACATGCCTTGATTGTGGGCATTCTGGTTTTGGATTGCCACCAAAAAGATGCCCCGTGTGTAAATCCACAAAGATAAAACATGATTCATGGATCTGTGAAAAATGTCTTGCAAAAGCTAAAGAAGAAACAGTAAAAATAATAGAAGAATTTTTGATGAATGATTTTGGTATTTCAAAAAGTGAAATTACTGTATTTTATAGCGGTCATCGGGGTTATCACATACATGTTAATAGCGACTTTATTTATCAACTTGGGCAATCTGAACGCAGAGAAATAGCTAATTACATTCTAGGAATCAACATAATACCTGAATATCATGGATTTCTGGAAATTACTAGTAGCGGGAAAAATATATTACTGGCTCCTCAAAAAAATGATATTGGTTGGCGTGGAAGGTTAATTACTGCTCTTATAAGTGTTATTAAAAATATTGAATTTTTTGAGGATGTACCACTATCCAAGAAAAAATTACAAATAATAAAATCAAATAAACAACAAATACTACATGCATTAAGTATGAATCCCCCTCATCTCAAGGCCGTTAGGGGTTTAAATAAACATGATCTGCGGTCATTAATAGTTTTTTCTGCAAAGATATTTGGTGGGAAGATCGACGCTCCTGTAACTGCAGATATAAAGCGCTTAATACGATTGCCAAATAGTCTTCATGGTAAAACTGGCTTCATAGTGAAAGCAGTTCCATTATCAGAAATAGATTCTTTCAATCCACTTGTTGATGCTATTGCATTTACTAAAGGCGAGGTAACTCTTAAATTAATAGACAGTACTCCATCTATTATCATAAATAACGAGACATATGGGCCCTATAAAAAAGATGCCTATGTTACAGTTCCTCTCTCTGTTGGTGTATATCTCTTGGCAAGAGGAAAAGCAGAACTTGGTGGTGATATTAATGTATCAGAAGGTATATTCTATTTGGGTTGATGAGCTATCTTCAAAAGATTTACAGAAAATATCTTCTGATTTCTTTAGATCTGTTTATGATTACATGAATAACCTTAATATACAAATTGAAGAGAGTGATGATTTACTTATAAAAAGTATACTCTCCCTTGAGAAGAGTTACCTTGAATCAATTTTAAAGAATTTAATTAATCTCAGATTGAAAAAGCTTGTTAAAAAGATGCTTTTTCAGAGAGTTAAATTACCTATTGAAAATTTATCGGATCGAGAGATAGAAATTATTCAAAATTTACGTAATATTGTTGATGTTCTGGTTTTTACTGAAAAACCAAATGTGATATTTAATCGATTACAAGATACCGATACCAATAGTTTAGTACAACCCCAGTTAGATATCCCGTCTGAGCATAAACATGAAGAACTATTAACACAGAAAGACTTAGCCAAGTATGCTTTAGTTCGCTTTCTACAGCCAATTGGTGAAGTTGTAGGAGGAGATTTGAAGCGATATGGGCCATTTAAGAAAGGTGATGTTGCAGTACTACCTTTTCTTAATGCAAAAATTTTACAACAAAAGCAAATAGTAGAGATAATCAAAAATAAAAAGAATTAGTTGACGATTGATATTATTGAGTTAATAATAAAGAGAGCTAATAAAGTACAGTATGACAAATCTTTCTAAAATCATAAAATTAATAAATGAAGTTAGTAGACAATAGAACACACCAACTCTATTGTTACTTGGAGGTGTCAGCGATAAAAATAACAAAAACTATTAGAACATATTGTCCAAGATGTAACACGCACACCATTCATACAGTCTCTCTCTATAAAAAAGGGAAAGAGTCTGCTTTAAGTGCTGGACGTAGACGTTATGATCGTAAGAAGAAAGGTTATGGTGGACAGCCAAAGCCTATTCAAAAAAAGACTGCTAAAACCACTAAAAAACAAACATTAAAATTGCAATGTAAAACATGTGGTTACATTATCTTAAGAAAAGGAATACGGCTAAAGAAGTTAGAAATTGTTTGAATAAGGGGGGTTATCTATGTCTAAGTGGGCCTCAGCCATACCACAGCCAAGAAGTCGCTTCTTGAAAATAAAGTGCCCAAATTGCGGAAAGGAGCTTATTGTCTTTGATTATGCTAGTTCTGTTGTTAAGTGTGATGTGTGTGATACATTACTCGTAGAGCCGACTGGTGGAAAGGCAAAGATACATGGAAAGATTCTAGAAGTATTAGAATAAATGGGTTGTTAAAAATGTCACGTAGTAAAAATGAGTATCCAGAAGAAGGAGAATTAGTAATTGCTACAGTTACAAAAATTAAACCTTATGGCGCCTTTGCGGCTCTTGATGAGTATGAGGGTAAGGAAGGCATGATTCATATATCTGAAGTCTCAACTAAATGGGTAAAGAACATCCGAACACATTTACGTGTGGGACAAAAAGTTGTTGCAAAAGTCTTAAGAGTTATCCCTGAAAAAATGCAAATAGATTTATCTTTAAGACGTGTTACTAAACAGCAAAAAATAATGAAAATACAAAGTTGGAAGCATAGAAAACGAGCCGAAAAGTTATTAGAGTTATTAGCTGAAAAACTTGATGTCCCGTTAGCTGAAGTATATGAAAAAGTAGCCTCGAAGCTTGAGCAAAAGTATGGTGAGTTATACACTTCTTTTGAGTTGGCTAAAGAGAAAGGTATCTCTATATTATTAAAAGCTGGAATTGATGAAACATATGCTAAAGCATTGTATGAACTAATTGATAGTTATATAAAACTACCAAGTGTTATTATTCATGGTGTTTTTGAAATTAGATCATATGCTTCTAATGGTGTAGATATAATTAAAAATGCTTTATCTAAGGGAAAAAGTGTAGTTAAAAGTGGCAAACGAACAGTCATCAGAATCTATACAATAGGCGCTCCAAAATATCGAGTTGAGGTAGAAGCGCCTAATTATCAAGTAGCTGAAGATATTCTCAAAAAGGTAGTTGATACTGTTATTTCTGAATTACAGGATAAAGGCGCAATTGCAACATTTAGTAGAGAAAAATAAGAGAAAAAATAATAAATTTGCTACAAAATTCCTCGCTCTTTTTTCATTTTTATTCTGTATTCAATGTATTTGTCTTCTGGTGAAAATTTTGGGGGATATGGTACGGTTACTTTGTTTCCACAGTATGGGCAAATATCTTTTCTTAATGTATACATTCCGCAACTTGGGCATTTTCTAAGTTTTCCACCCATGTTAATTCATCCTCTAAGTTTAGGGCCATGTGGTTGACACGTTATGTTCTAAGCAATATTCTTCCCAAGCATCCCAGTTAATTTTGTAAATCTTTACTAGGTGATTAGTTGAGAAATATTCAACTTCGAAGAATTGTAATTCAGCTGGTATATGTGTCTGCCATTTGTAAAAACCACTTTGTAAGTGTTGACTTACAAGATTTGCTAGTCTTCCTCCTGGTTCTCTGAAGAGTAAAAGTTTGAATATTGTTGAATTAAAGAATAAATCTTGTACTGGATCTTTTTCCCCTTCTGCATAGTACTCTGTATCGTTGATAATATCATATCCCAGTTTGTCAGTTGCAATTCTTGCCATCCAAATCCATTTATACTCATCACCACCAAGCCCCTGCTCAAATAACCCAAAGTGAACAAGTACATGGGTGGCATTGAACTTTTTCAATATTCTCAATGATTCTGTTTCATTAGGCGCCATAAACATATACCCTACTAACGCTATTTGTGTTGAATTAAGCGTAGCATTATCAACAACTGTAGTTTTATTGGCAACAGTTGTAATCCAATATCCATAATCCCACCATGAAACCACAACTGCATTATCTGGTAGATACATACGCATATATTCTAATGCTTCAGGCCAATCTCTTAACGTGCTATGAGGCACCATCTCTGGAGTTGCAAACCTTTTTGCTGTTGATGTATCATGTATTATTTGCATACTAAATAGAATAAACATCACAATGAACACCATTACTACGATTTCCTTGCTTATGACGTATCCTATTCTTTTTCTTCTCCGCGACACTATCGTTGGTTTGTATCTTAATAATTTAGCAAGTGGTGTGAGTAGAGTCACTATCCCGAAAGCACCTATCAAAGCAGCTGCTGGTGCTAGTATAAGTATTATACGAATCATACTTCCAGTGAAATAGACCGCAGTAATTCCAAAGATGATTACTAGTACATCTTCTTCTTTTCCACGCTTGAACAAGAAGTAAAATCCTATAGGCATTAATAATGTCAATAAATGTAGGTTGTAGAAGAAAGTGCTCCATGGTGAAGGTAAATGCTCACCAACGCTTGCAAGAATACGGTCTTGTTCACGATATAATGGATCTAAGATAGTCCAGAATTTTCCACCGATTACTTGTAAAATCTGTGTTTCATAATTAGTAGCTGTCTCTATTGTTAGCATATCCATTTCATATGCGTATCCTAATAAAACAACAATGATAATTGCTGAGAGATATGCTATATATCGTTTATATGAAAAGACATTTTCTGGTATTTTTTCATAGATACTGTACATTATATCAATAAGCCTTCCAGTAATTGTTTTTAAGAAGGGATATACTTCTATAATAGCCATTAATGCTAGAACAAACCAAGTTGGGAGCCCATAACTTGATGTGACTATCTTGATGCCATGTCGAGGAACCATTGTGGCAATGATTAATCCAATACTCATTGTGGTTGAAAAAGAAATTAACAAGCGCTGAGAATACCTTTTAAGCAGTATTAAGGTGAATGCTGTTAAAGGAAGTAAGTCAAAAACGTATATGGCTGCGCCCCATGACGCGCTTAAATAGCCTAGACTCAACCCGGCTAGAATCGAGTATTTGACAGATCCGTATTTTAGTGCTCTTATGAAGAATAAGTACACAAGCAAAATTGCAAGAACACCAACAGTTTCATTATCAAAAAAGCCAACTATAGTTCTTTGCACATATCCCGCTGATGTTGCTAGAAAAAGCGCTGCAAACAATCCTGTGCGTTTTCCACCTATTTCTTTTCCTAAGAAATACATTGTTATAGTTCCTAATGTACCCATTATTGCAGGCATGAAATATGCTACGTGAAATATATCTACGTTAAGTCCAAAGAAGTGTAGTATATAATACAGAACAACTGCTGTAAATGGCACTCCTGGATATGTCGATTTAGGAACATCACGCCCATATGGATACCAGCTCATAAAGTCTCTCCATGAAAACCATTCAGTAAAACCATGTTCAAAAACATATTTAGTTACTCTATATTGATACCAAGGGTCAAATGCGCGAAAAACTGTTTCATAAGGAATGAATGGATAGATTCTTATAAGGAATGCAACGATAATGATTAATAATAATGCTAAGTATCTCAGAACTGCTGCTTTGTTAATTGGTGTTTTTGGTTTATGAATATATTTTTGTAGAAATTGAACAAATTTTTTGTATTGGCGATGTAAACTCATGGATAACACCTGCTGTATATAGCTCTGACATTTATACACGGATTTTGCGCTATCGAAGAGGCACTCAATATAGTAAGAACATTTGGTGCCCATAACGTTATTACAGTGTATAGAAATTCATTCATATTATAAAAAATCTTTCGTTTTAATGAAAATAGAAAATTGCAGTAAAGCTTGTATAAATGTACTCTTTATTAAAACTATTATTACTGCCTTTGCGTTTCACATATTAATTATTGTCACTTTTTACTATTAATGCAGTATAGTTTTATCGTTTAAAAGATTATCTTCACGTCATTCGAACTAAATCTCTAAGTGACGAAAGATAAATTCCATTCCAAAGTATTATTTCTATATCTTTAATGCTCTCTCCTAAAAACGTATGTACTATACTTCTTGAATTGTTAGTAGACCAATTAATTACATTTACACCACTACTAAGCATTGGATTAAATGCTGGTAGCACTATTAGCTTTCTTACCAAATTTTTACTATCATAAGTAGTATTATGCATAATCTTATTTTTATAATACTTCTTGATTATGTTATCTAATGTTATTTTTGTTAAGAGATAAACTTTTTCAGTATGAGATTCTCTACCCTCCCTAAGTGTGATAACAGGATGTATATGCGCAGTAATCAATATTTCTCCATCTGTTAAAACATTAATGCTTGGCCATGCATGTCCATGAAAAAAACCTATTTTTTCGTGGATAAATCCTCTTGGTGATACTATATTTATTCTATTTGAATATTTATCGATTCCACTATCATGGTTTCCCTTTATAAGATACACACGAACATCATATTTTTTCAGCCAATTAAACATTTCATCGAAAATGTTTTTTTCGTATGTAATTACTTTTGGAATATTATGTTTTAAATCTCCAACAATTATTATGTCATCTGGCGTTAAATGGTCTATGATGCCCTTAATCATATCAATCTGTGATTGCATAATTTTTCTTGCAGTAATACCTTGTTCCAATAATTTTAAGCAATACCCAATATGCAAATCTGCGACGATTAATGCTTTTTTTCTTTTTGATTCTGCTATTAGTAATGGGGCATTTTCATAGATTTTTATTCTCAATTTATTATTACATCCAAAAACTTATGTATGGACTCTATAATTTTATTGTTGATGGGATATGACCACTGAATTTAACACAAATTTAAATTATAAAACTTATCTTTTAAAGAATGTACAGCATTTTAGTAAACTTATGAGGACAAAAACACTTAATGGTATGTTATTATCCACATTAGCAAATCTCTATAAAGAACGCTTTTGGAAAGGCCTCAAAGCGGCTGTTGATGGACTTGTAAAGAAGTATATTTTTAAGCCGTCAAATAATGTACTTTGGCTCGTTGTTGGCCGAGAGAGTGAATATTTCATAATAGATAACATATATTGTAGCTGTTATGATTTTTATCTAAATACTGTTATTCGAAAAGAAACACCATTCTGCTATCATATTATTGCTCGTATTATTGCAGAAGCGCTAGACCTCTATGAAACATATATACTCTCAGACAATAAGTATAAATCCTTGATTGAAGAATGGAGAAGTTTCTCATACCTTGAAGAATAAATCTTTGTGTATATTAATAAGTACTAGGCGCTTGTTTTTATACCGTTGTTGATTTTACTATACACAAAATGGTTAACCAAAATATTTTTAAGATTGGTGCTTTAAATGGTGCAAGTTAAGGATTAATTAATTGAAAGTGGTGGCTCTAAATGGGGCAAGCTGTTATAAAAACTCCAATATGTTCTAGCTGTAATAAAGTTATATCTCCTACTGAAAAAGCTGTAAGCTTTGAATGCCCAAATTGTGGTGCTGTTACAATATGGCGATGTGAAAAATGTCGCCACTTCGGAAATGTTTATAAGTGTCCAAATTGTGGTTTTGAAGGACCATAATTAGTGCTTTCAAAAAAACACAATTACGTGGTGAGTTTTTATGCCAGATAAAGTGATTGTTCAACTTAATGTAATGCCTGTTGACATTAACGTTGATTTAGAAGAATTAAAAAATAAAATTGAAAAAGCTCTACCAGAAGATATGATTATTCATAGTTATCGTATTATTCCTATTGCCTTTGGTTTATCATCATTAAGACTTTATGTTATAATGCGGCATGAAGAAGGGGGAACTGATCGGTTAGAAGAAATCATCCGAAATATTGATGGAGTTAGTGAAGTAGAAGTAGGTGCTGTATCCTTATACTAAATTGTATGTTTTTTCCAAAAATCAATTAGATAACTTATATATGCTTTCATCATCATATCGGAAAATATTTATTCTCATTTCTTTTAACCATTAAAAGTAGGTATAACAAGTAATAATTTACCTGAGTTGAGAATGTTATCACAATTACATAATGCTTTTCTATATATGAGGTGCCAAAAATGGAAGTAAAATTGCGAGTGGGCGAGGCTCAACGAAGAGATGCTGGTCGATTCATAGTACGTATTGATAGAGAGACTATGAAAAAACTTGGAATTCACGTTGGTGATGTTGTTGAAATAAAGGGTACCAAAGTAACTGCTGCAATTGTTTGGCCAGCATATGAACAAGATGAAAATAAGGGTATAATTCGTATGGATGGGTTAACTCGCCGTAATTGTGGTGTAACACTAGGTGATACTGTTATAGTTCGAAAGGCAAATGAAAAAGATGCATTACGAGTTGTTTTAGCGCCAACCACACAGCATATAATCCCACAACCTGGACTAGAAACTATAATAAAACATCGTATTGTTAGCTATCCTCTCGTTAGAGGAGATATCATTAGAGTGCCAATTGGTATTCATGGCTCTGTATCATTTAAAGTTATTTCCACACAGCCTACTGGTGTAGTTATTGTTACAAATTCAACTGTTATCAAAGTTAATGAGAAACCAATTGGTGAAGGGAATGGAATTCCCGCTGTAACATATGATGATATAGGTGGCCTTAGTGATGCAATTCAGCGTATAAGAGAAATGGTTGAATTACCATTGAAACATCCTGAATTATTTAAACGATTAGGTATAACACCTCCAAAAGGTGTGTTACTTCATGGGCCACCTGGATGTGGAAAAACGTTATTAGCTCGTGCAGTGGCTAATGAATGTGACGCACACTTTATAGCCATTAACGGCCCTGAAATTATGTCAAAATTTTATGGTGAGAGTGAGAAACGCTTACGACAAGTTTTCGAAGAAGCTGAAAAAAATGCGCCTAGCATCATTTTCATAGATGAGATTGATGCTATTGCACCAAAAAGAAGCGAAGTTACTGGAGAGGTTGAAAGACGCGTTGTGGCTCAAATGTTGGCTTTGATGGATGGTTTACATTCAAGAGGTCAAGTTATTGTAATTGGGGCAACAAACAGACCAAATGCATTGGATCCTGCTTTACGTCGGCCAGGTCGATTTGATAGAGAGATAGAAATTGGTGTACCTGATAAACAAGGTCGTCTTGAGATAATGTTAATTCATACACGTGGTATGCCATTGGCAAATGATGTTGATCTGAAAAAACTTGCTGATATAACTCATGGATTTGTCGGTGCTGACCTTGCGGCTCTGTGCCGTGAAGCTGCTATGAAAGCATTACGCAGATATCTCCCATCGTTAGATTTAGATGAAGAGAAGATACCCGCTGAAGTCCTTGAGAAAATTAATGTTACAATGGATGATTTCATGTCTGCATTAAAAGAGGTTACGCCATCTGCTGTTAGAGAAGTCATGATCGAAGTACCAAGTACTCATTGGGAGGATATTGGTGGGCTTCAAGAGGTAAAACAAAGACTTATTGAGGCTGTTGAATGGCCATTCAAGTATCCAGAACGCTTTACTAGACTTGGAATTACACCTCCACGAGGGATACTTCTCTATGGGCCACCCGGATGTGGAAAAACGATGTTAGCTAGAGCCGTTGCAACAGAAAGTGAGGCAAATTTCATAAGTGTAAAAGGTCCTGAACTTCTTAGTAAATGGGTAGGTGAAAGTGAAAAGGCAATACGTGAAGTTTTTAGGAAAGCAAGAATGGCAGCACCTGCAATTATTTTCTTTGACGAAATTGATGCTATTGCACCACGACGTGGCATGGGTTATGGTGATAGTGGTGTGACTGAACGTGTTATAAGTCAATTATTAACTGAAATTGATGGATTGGTCAATATGCATGATATTATAGCTATTGCAGCTACTAATCGACCTGATATAATAGATCCTGCTTTATTGAGACCGGGACGGTTTGATAGATTAATTTACGTACCACCACCTGATAAAGAAGCTCGTTTAGAAATATTGACTATATATACTTCAAAAATGCCTTTATCTGATGATGTAGATTTAGTAGAACTTGCACAAGAAACGGAAGGATTTGCGGGATCTGACTTAGAGGCCTTGTGTCGTGAGGCTGCCATGAATGCATTACGTGAGAACCCAAATGTAGAGGTTGTTGAGCGTAGGCATTTCATGGAAGCATTAAAAGTCGTTCATCCGTCCATTACACCAGAAATGCTTCGATGGTATGAGAATATTAATAAATCATTTAGGAGAGTGCAGGCGCATCCATATCCTTCTCCTGTAACATAAATACTTGAGGTGATGTATGTGGCACCGACTAGAATGTGGTCGCCAGTTCCACTGAGAAATATAATCTTAGAGATACTTATGAAACATAGAGGTGTGATGATAGATACAGATCTTTTTGATAATATAGTTAGATATTATAGTGACCTATCATTCAATGAATTTAATAAAGAATTAATGAGATTAGAGATTGATGGATTACTCTATGTGAGTCCTATTACAAAAACAAAACGAAAGGTTGAGATAATTAAACCTGGACAAAATTATATGGGTGTAAGCGAAGATTAAATGTACTAATTTTTATATGTTAGTGTTATAAATATCCTTTAGTAGACTTAGTAGTACATACCATTACTGTTGTGAGTGTGAGCGTATGGATTTGTTTATCATAGGTAGTTTCATTGTTACACCATATAAGGTTATAAAAGACGGGGCAATTCTAATTGAAGGTACTGACATAGTTGATGTAGGCAAAGCAAGAGATTTAAAATCAAAGTATTCAACACGTGGCTATGAGGTCATTAATGCAACAAACAAAGCCATCATCCCCGGTCTTATTAATACGCATACACATGCATCTATGTCTCTACTCAGAGGTGTTGCTGATGATGCAGAGCTAATGGATTGGCTTAATAACAAAATCTGGCCAATTGAAGCAAAATTAACACCAGAGGATATACATGTAGGGGCTTTATTATCTATTATTGAAATGCTAAAAAGTGGAACAACAACATTTAATGACATGTACTTTGAGATGGAAGAAGTCGCAAAAGCTGTAGAAATAACAGGAATTCGTGCTGTACTCTCTAGAGGGCTAATTGGTTTAGGAAATGAAATAAACGAAAAAAAATCGTTTAAAGAGGGCTTAACTTTTGCTTTAAAGTATCAAGATGCTGCTGACGGTCGTATAAAAACAATGTTAGGTCCGCATGCGCCTTATACATGCTCTGCAGAATATCTTACTGATGTTGTTAATGTTGCAAAAGAACATAACTTACCAATACATATACATATTGCTGAGACTAAACAAGAAAAAAAGGCAATTGAAGACGCATTTTCTATAAATTTAGATAACAAGGGAATTATCGAATACTTAGACTCGTTTGGATTCTTTCAAGTTCCTGTTGTTGCGGCACATATGGTTTGGGTTGACGAACGTGAATACAGAATTTTAAAAGAACATGATGTTGGAATAGCTCATAATCCAATTAGTAATATGAAGCTAGCTAGTGGTATAGCCCCGGTTCCATCAATGCTTGAATATGGGTTGTATATAGGAATAGGTACTGATGGTCCTGCAAGCAATAATTCATTAGACATGTTCAGAGAGATGAAAGCTACTGCGCTGATACATAAGGTTAATACCTTAAATCCAACAGTAGTTCCGGCCTTAGAAGTACTAAAAATGGGTACTATATATGGTGCGCATGTTTTGCGATTGGATCACATGATTGGTAGTATAGAGCCTGGAAAGAAAGCTGATTTAGTAATCCTAGATTTGCAAAAAGCACATTTGTCTCCTTTACATAACATTGTATCTTCTTTGATATATTCTGCCACTGGATGTGATGTTGAAAAAGTGATTATTAACGGTAACATTGTTGTTAATGATGGAAGGGTAACTACAGTTAACGAACAAGAAGTACTGAAGAAAGCCGAAGAACATGCAAAGGCACTTTTAGAAAGAGCAAATGTAACTGTAGACTGACCATCTTATATTTTATTTACAAAAACTATTTGTTTGCTTTGTAGTGAAGGAATATGTGGAACTATAATGAACTAATTGAAAAATTAGCAACACAATTAAAAGAAGTTGAAAATCATAAAAAAGCATTGTGTGATCTGCTTAGAGAAATTCTCCTAAATGAATCTTTAACTAACTTTTTCGATACATTAGGTGAAGCTCAAAAACTACAAATAATAGAATCGCCTATGATTCAAGTTGTTCCTAAAACATCCATAAAGGGGCTATCCATAGCTGGTATCGATGGGAGTTTATTAATAAAAAAGTTACATGGATTTGATATATTTGTGATGCGTGCGCTTGGTGTCGTGTTTAAATATAGAAAAAATAGTGTTGATGCAGAATACTTCCCTGGAAAGAAACCAGATCCTGTAATTAAAGTTAATACAATACCAACAACATCGTTAGAGTCTGATATACTAGCATCTTTTGAAAGGGCAAAGTTAGAACTTTCTACAGCTATTAATTTATTAAAAAAGTACACCCCTAACATATTATTATTAGATGGAAGCCTATTTATTACAAAATCATTGAAAATGATACTCTCTAATACATATCTACGAAAGAGTTATTCAGAATTAGCAAATCTTTATTCGCAACTATATTCTCTTGCATATGACCATGAAATTTTACTTGCTGGTATTATTAAAGATACACGAAAGCATATTTTTGTTGATTTATTAAGTAAACTGATACCCCATCTCCTTATTTTTGATAAGCCACTTTTATCTAAGATTACAAAAATTGATTATAGACGTATTTTAAGGCACGCAAATGATTTAGACATCCTTTTTAACATTTTGAATCCTGGAGAGCGAACAACATATTTTGTAGAAACCGATATACCATATAATAATGGTAAAGAATCATTTAAACCAAAAATTTATTCTTTTTACTTAAAAGCCGTACCTCTAGATTTTCCTTTAAGAATAGAATTTATGGATATTTATAATAATCCTGTTTTATCTGGGGAAAAAGTATCAATAATCGTCTACAACCTATCATGTTTTAGCCAACATTTAGCTTACCCAACAGTTCTTATTGAAGCTGATAGGCGAGTAAGAATGTTGAAATCTGACTTAGAACTTATTTATCATCAGTTTCTAGCTCGTCTTGGTAGCACAGTGGCAAACCTTAGTTTAAAGCGCAGGGAGAAACAAAAAGGAGTTGTTTGGTGAGAAATATGGCAAAACAAATTGGTATTGTGATAACATTTGAGGATACCCCTAATGTAAATCGATTTTTTGTGTTAGATCAACAAAGATTAACATCTGTGCGTCTCAGCCAGTTTGTGGAAACATCTACTGAAGAAGGTATTCTTATTGGTACAGTTGTTAATGTAATAAAGACAAATAGATACTTTAGTCAACTAGATACATTATCTGATATTTCTCAACAAGGAATTGAAATTAATACAATATTTCCAACAAACCTTTGGGAATATACTTTGCTTGAAATTAAACCTATTGCAGTATACACAAATAATTCAGTAGTATCCCCTGGAGCACCCCCCTCCCCTGGAGCAAAAGTATTTTTAGCGGATCCGAAAATTCTGAAAGCTGTTTTAGGATTAGCTGATGATGGTTTATTCTTAGGACATCTTAAATTTCAAAATGTTGAAGTGCGGGTTGATATTGATAAATTGTTGCGTAAACACCTAGCGATATTGGCAATGTCTGGTGCTGGAAAGTCGTATACTGCTTCAGTTATTATAGAAGAATTATTATCTAGAAAAAAAGGGCAGGGCCGTATTGCTATAATTCTCTTTGATGTTCATGGCGAGTATTTATCTTTTGGCGCTACGGACTCGCCATATTATGATAATGTTACAATTATTGATGCATCATCGATACAATTTGATTTATCAAAAATACCTGTTTCAATGTATAGACAGTTTCTACCAGAAATGTCCATCATTCAGCTACGTGAGCTAAAAAAGATAATTTCGCATTACTTTAATAGATCGAAATTTAGTATAGATAGTTTAATCGAGACTATACTTACAGACCAGACTATCAATGTAAAAACCAGAGATGCACTTGTTAGCTGGCTCTATGAGTTAAAGTCATATAATTTGTTTGAAAAAGAGGAATACCCTAACCTAGAACATCTTGTTAGATTAGGCAAATTAATAATAATAAATCTAAGTAACATAATCTCGCTAAGAAAAAAACAGATGCTAGTTCTATATGTTACCTCCAGACTTTTCTCTCTTAGGCGAAAAGGGCAAATTCCACCCTTTTTAATTGTTCTAGAAGAAGCTCATCAGTTTTGCCCTGAAGCAAAACAAGTGGATGCTATATCTAAAAGAATCTTAGAGACTATTGCTCGTGAAGGGAGAAAATTTTATGCATCTTTGTGTTTAATCTCTCAACGGCCGATTAGATTATCAACAACTGTGCTATCTCAATGTAGTTCTCAGATCATTCTCAGAATAACCAATCCATATGATTTAAAGCATATTGCCTCTAGTAATGAAGCAATTGATGCAGATACATTAAATACTATTACTCGCCTAATGCCTGGAGATGCATTAATAACTGGTGAAATAACAACATATCCTGTTTTCATCAAAATAAGAAAGCGGGTTTTACCTGAGACTAAATTTGAGAAAAGCATATGTGATGAATCTAAACGGTTTGAGGAGATAAACTAACCAGCACTAGCAACTAGTCTAATACTTCAATTATTATTCGTTTAACTGCAGGCTCACATACCTTTCTTACGCCATGATCTCCAGGCTCGTAATGACTTTTAATTAGTCCAGCTTTTTCAAGAATTTTAATTTGGGCGCTTACATTTGCTTCTGTTTGTTTTAGTTCTTTTGCAATCCGACTTACATCTAATTTCTGTTTACATAACAATCTAAGGATAGTCCATCTTGTCTCAGATGCTAATGCTTTTGCAACCTTTATTATCGTTTTGTCCTTAATAATTAGCTCACTATCCATATAATCACCATACTAATTGTTGGGTTATTTATTATAAAGATTCTTTAAAAATTTATTCTTTTTGTAAATCTTATTTCTAAAAAAGGAAAAATAAATACTATCAAATAAATCTTTCTTTCTTAATATATTAATCTTAAAAGTTTAACTGAAATTAATAGAAAAGAATTTTAAAGTAAATGAAATGATTGATTCTTGGAGGAATTGTTATCCGCGTGGTTGGTATAGATATTCATCCAATGCAGGCAAGTAAATTAGCATTTAACAAATATTTTGCAGCTGTTGTAGTTGAAGATGAAAAACTAATTGTAAAAGTTAATAAACTATCTCTAAAGAACTTAGTTCATATTATCAATAAATATGATCCTGATTATATCGCTACAGATAATATCTTCGAGATAGGTCCTCCAAACACACTCTCACTATTTTTGATTAAAATTCCTTCAAAAACGAAGATTGTGCAAGTTACTGGTGCACCAAATGTGGGCTATATCTCATTACCTCAGTTAATAAAACAAGTATTTAATAAGCGAGTTGGCCATTTATCGCCCTTAGAAAGTGCCTATTACAACGCTTTGTTAGTTTTCAAGCAAGTTGGGTATGTGTTAAAGTATTTTAATCCATACACAATAATTCTAGTATCAAGATCAAGGCATCCAGGAAAAGGTGGACAAAGCCAAGCACGTTTTCAAAGAAGACTTCAAATAGAGGTAAAAGATGCAACACAGCATATAAAGAATATTTTAAAAGAGCACAATATAGAATTTGATACATTTGTAATAAAAACTGCTTATGGATATAAGAAAAGTAAAATAGTTGCCTACGCACAATATGATACCGTACTAAAGCTCATTAATTCTACTGAATTTGAAGCAAGGATAAAAATACTACCATCTATAGGAGCATTTGAATTTATGCCATTAGGACATGTACCATCTGTCTCTAAAAATATTAAACCTATTATAGTGGGTATTGATCCAGGAATAACTGTAGGACTTGCATGCATTGACATGAGAGGAAATGTAGTTCTTCTAAAAAGCAAAACTGAGTGGACCCTTACTGAAATACTTAGAGAAATAACTGATCAGGGAATGCCCGTGTTAATATGTAGTGATATTACCCCAGCACCATCATTTGTTCAGAAGGTATCTGCGATACTTCATACAAAATTATTTTTGCCAAGTAAACCTATATCTGTATCTGAAAAAAGAGAACTTGTTGATTATAATTCAAATTTGTCTACACGTAATGCTCACGAACGTGATGCATTGGCCGCAGCATTAAAGGCATATCTATACTTTAAGCCTAAACTTGAAAAATTAAGAAAAAGACTAACTGATGAAGGTCTTCTTAGATACTCAAATATGGCCTACATTGACCTTTTCAATAACAAACCAATTTCGTCAATAATAGCCTCATTAAAAACCATATCATCATCTAAGGATGTATTGAAAACAAAAAGCCAACCACGATTAGAAGTTGTTCAAGAGACAAATGAATCAGCTGCGCTACTTGCATTGAAAAACAAATTAGATAAGTCAAGACGAACTATAGAGCTTCTCGAGAAAGAAAACAAAAAATTAAAAGATAGAATACACGAACTCGAATCTACAATTTATAGACTAGAAAGAAAAATTGACAGACTCCACTCAGAACATATGAAAGAAATACTTTTTAATTCAGAAATAAAGAAACGAGATGAACTTATCTCTTTATTAAAAAATAAAATCATGATGCTGGAGAATAAAATTAAGTATCTCGAGCGAGAGATTAACATAAAAGAGGTTTTAGCGAAATATGAAAAGGATTCTAATTTTTTGATTGCTAAGATATCTGACAATTTATCTATACAGTCTTTAGAGGCAGTAGATAAAAAATATGGTATCCTAGAAGGTGACATTTTATATCTTAAAAATGGTGGAGGTGGTGGTCGACAAAGTATTTCTTTTATAATTTCAAAACGTGTAAAAGCTATTATTAGTGAAACTGATATTGCAGATAATTTAAGACATGATATTGAATTGTCGAGAATACCTATTATACGGAGTAATGAATTAGGTGAGATACATATTTTTGGTCCATATGCAATTTTAGATCGTAAAACATTTAATCTAGTGTTTAAGAAGAAGGAAATAGAAATAACAAACAAGATACAGGCAGAAACTGAAATCAAAATTAAGCGAATGCTTGAAGAATACCGCCGAAGAAGATGGAGTACTATATAAACTTATTCATCATTTGCATTGGGTTTTATGAATAGTATGTTGTTTCCACGTATGAATATCTTTTCATAATTTTCAATTACTGTGTCGTTTTCATCAATTTCTTCAGCTTTTACTAAAACTACATTCATATATGAGTCCATTTCGGCTAGTTTACCTTTAAATTCATGACCGCTTTTTAGTTTAATTATAACGGTCTTATTTAATGATTTTCTTAGTAAATTAAGCGGATTTTCTTCTGCCAAAGCAATTCCTCCTAGATTACTTTTTTGAGTGTTTACTCTATATAAAAAGATTCCTTTTTTGATATTTTAAATATAACAATTTCATCCTCAATTGAGTTATCATTAATTATTGAGATTTTATTAAATGCAATTTGATTACATTTTTTCAAATATCGCATAATGCTTTCTCTATTAAAAATTTTCTTTAGACATGAAATTATTAAAATTCTGTTATCCTTAGTTATTCTAACTAATTCACTCAAAAGTTTATCTGGATATTCTACGTTCTGTAAGACAGTGAATGAGACAGTTATGTCTGATATATTATCTTTAAATGGAAGATGTTCTCCATTAAAGAGGATAAAAAATGATTTTTTATGGTATTTTCGTGCAAATGGAATACGAATCATTGCATCTGCTAAATCTCCACACACATAGTTATATTCATTATTAATGTAACTATGAAAAAATTTTAAAAAAAGTCCAGTTCCACATCCCACATCTATTATAGTGGGATTGTCTATCGCTTGTAATTCTGTTAAGATAATTTCCTTAACTAATTTATACTTCTTAAACTGAATATTCATGTAGCGGGAATCATAAATTTCTGCAGTTTTGTTATATTTCTCCCTAATGATAATTTTTTTATTTTCACATCTCATTACAATAACACCTAATATCGCGGTTTAAATACGTTAACTTGTCTTATTTTAATGATAGACTATGCCTTTTATTATTACATACTGGTTAATTGTAGCAATGCTTGTAGAAACAATTATTGTTTGTTTTGTAACTGACGTTATAAGCTATTATATAATACTTGGTGTCTTCGTTTTCACAGCGCTCTCACTAATAACATTCATATTTATTTTCTTTTTTAATTATCTATTCATTGAATTAGCTTTTTTAACCATTTTTTCTTCACTTATTGTTTTCTTATATAAACTTCATATAATTGCTATTGAGGGATTATAATGAGTGTACTCCTAGAAAAGATCTTATCAATTGTACTGTCATTAATGCTAGTTGTTCTTCTTGTCATTCCAATCTATAATTATACGCTAAATGTTATAACATATGTTGATAGAAAATCTCAGTTTGATGAAATATCTCAGACTATAGAACTTGCAATTAACGAATCAATAAACTCTATCAAGAATGTTACAGTTGATGAGTTAAGAATATCTATTAATTTGACAATATACGCAGTAAACAAAACACTGATTATTCAATATTATGATAACATGACTAAAACGATGTTTGAGCGAACTAGTACTTATTCTTGCTATTTAATTGTATTAGGATACTCTGGTAGTGGAATTTACTCTCTTGTAGTTCACTATTTTGTGAATAAAACTCAAGTGGTATTAACTTTTGAAAAAAGCCTTTAGAGAGTAAATCTATTTTTTGTTTAATTGTAGCTATTGTATTATATTATTATAAAGCAAAATGTTATTGCTGGTATTAGTGGTATTTCCTTAATTGACTTTTTGTTTAACTTACAATATGCTCCCGTTGTTGTTAACCAGACTGCTGTTATTATTATCAGCCATATTAAGAAATTTATGATAGTTAAAAAAACACTTTTCTCTAGTGTAATAGCACCTACGGCTTTTGCTAGTACTGCAATATATGCTATTTTGAAGTCACCTCCACCAGCCTTATATAGGCTTGTATATGCTAATGAACTTAAAAATACGCAAAAATGAACAATAATAGCAAAAAAAACGCTAGTTTTTATAAGTAACACATATGTATTAACTATTAGAAAAAAATAATTATCATGGCTGTTGGTATTACTGGTAAATATCGTCTTCTAAAATCAATTATTGAAAAGATACAAAGACTAATGATAAGCCCGAATTTAATTAATTCATACATTTTAGTTACCTACTTACTTTTTACTTTCTAAATAAAAAAAGTAGATAATGTATATAAACCTCTAGAAGATAAATAGCGGTAATTAACCTAACATTATATTATTTATTTATGCTGAAGATAGTGTATCCATATATGGACCTATCTAGGCTATCCTCTATTCGAAGCAATTGATTATATTTTGCTGTACGTTCTCCTCTCGCCGGAGCGCCAGTTTTTATTTGCCCACTGTTAATACCTACTGCTAAATCTGCAATAAATGGATCTTCTGTTTCGCCACTTCTATGACTCACAATTAGATTCATTTTTGAGTTAATAGCATATTTTGCTGCTTGAATTGCTTCAGTAAATGTTCCTATCTGATTTACTTTTAGTAGTAGTGCATTAGCGGAGTGGTTCTTTACACCTATCTTTAAACGATTTATGTTTGTAACAAATAGATCATCGCCAACAATCTGCACTTTATGACCTATTTTTCTATTTAACTCACTAAAAGCTTGAAAATCATCTTCAAAGAAAGGGTCTTCAATTGATAAAATGGGGTATGTATTCGTAAGGTCTATGTAAAATTCCATTAAATCATCTTTAGTTAATTTCTTTCCATCAATTTCATATTTTCCCTCATTATAAAACACGCTTGCTGCTGCATCTAATGCAATGAAAACGTCTTTTCCAGGTGTATATCCACATTCATCAATGGATAATAAAATGGCATCTATTGCATCTTTTGTTAGCGAGAGTGGTGGTGCAAATCCCCCCTCATCACCAACATTAATTGCTGTACGCCCAAATTTTGTTTTTAAATAATTTTTGAGCTCATGATATACTTCCACACCCACTCTTAAATTTTCACTGAATGATTTCTTTCCGACAGGCATAATCATAAATTCTTGTATTGCTAGTTTATTTCCTGCATGTTTACCTCCATTAAGAATGTTCATAAGGGGTATAGGCATAATGTATTTATCTTTCATTCTTAAGCAATAATTTTCATGAATATATTTATAGAGTGGCATATCTAATGCCATTGCAGCGGCTCTAACGCATGCTAAAGATACACTTAATATTGCATTGCTTCCTAACTTTGACTTGTTGGGTGTTCCATCAAGATTTATCATCGTGTTATCAATTTCCTCTTGGTTAAAGATGGATATACCTGCTATTTTTGGACTTATGATTTCAACTACATTTTTAATAGCTTTTAATACACCCTTACCAAAGTATCTTTTTTTATTTTCAACATCTCTAAGTTCTAAAGCCTCATGAATACCTGTAGACGCACCAGATGGAACTATGGCACTACTTGATATTCCATTATTCAAATATACGGTGCTTTCAATTGTAGGATTTCCTCGGGAATCTAAAACTTCTCTTGCTATCACTTTTTTTATTTTAAATTCATTTTTGTCATCAATCATATGTAACACCCTTAATTAACACTTCTAGTAAGTTTTGATATCTTGATTAGGTTGTTTAATATTAATGTTATGTCATGTATATCTTTATTTGGTTTTATTTGGTAATGTAATAATATATATTAGATATATCCTTCAAAAGAAACTCTATGCAGATATTTCCTCTAAAAAAACTTGAACTATATCTTGAACAAATTGAAACTCCAAAAGAAATACTAAAAGTTCCATTAGAACAGTATATTATACCTGCTAAATTGGCTGCTACTATTCTTCATATTGCAGCATATACATATGGTGATATAGTCGGAAGAACTATATGCGATTTCGGATGTGGTACTGGCAGATTGACCATTGGTTCAGCAATCATTGGAGCAAATTATGTAATTGGAATTGATATTGATTTTAATTTGTTACGAGTTGCAAGGGATTATGTCAATTATTTTAACTTGGCCAAAAAAATAGATTTGATATGTGGAAATATTGAATATTTTTGTGTTCATTGTGATACTGTTATACAGAATCCCCCCTTCGGAACTAAACGTGCTCACATGGATATTATTTTCTTAAAGCAAGCTTTAAAATCAGCGAAAGTTATATATTCTTTGCATAAACATAGTCTAAAAATACAAAAATTTATTCGAAAAAAAATAAATGAGTTTGGTGGAATCATTGATAAAATAATTCCCCTTGTATTTGAAATTCCATATCAATTTCCATATCATAACAAACAGAAATATTATGTGAAAATAGACCTATACAGAATAGTTCAAAAGCGTAATATAAAAGTTTAATGAGGTGTACTTTTATGGATTCTACTATGAAAAAAGAAGAAAAAAATTCAACACATATAGCAATTCCTGGTACTCGTCTTGGTGTTATTGAAGAATACATCCCTGGTAAAGGAACATACCAGCATGATGGTGTAATTTATGCTGCCATACCTGGAGTTGTGGTTGTCGATAAGTCATCCAAAGAAATAAAGGTTCTTTCAGCACGCCCTCATGTGATTACGCCCCGTCGTGGAGATATTGTGATTGCAAAAGTGGATGATGCTAAAGATAAAATAGTGTTTCTTGAGATTTTCATGGTTCGTAACAAAAAATTTGAAAATCCATTTTCAGGAATGATTTTTATAAATCAGATAGATAGTCGATATATTGAACGTGCCAAAGACGTGTTTAAGCCAGGTGATATAGTTCGAGCAAAAGTAATACGACCAACAAATCCCATTCAATTAACAACTGTGGGTCGAAATCTTGGTGTATTGCTTGCATATTGTACTAAATGTGGTGGCTTACTTAGACGTATAAATGAAAACACTCTTAAATGTAATGTATGCAATAATATTGAGAAAAGAAAATTAGCTAATGATTATGAGAAATATTATGCACTTGCCGTATCTGCGAAAAAATAACAAAAATTTTAAAAACGAAAAGAGCTCTTGATGCATGGGTGGGTCACTATGGATTTCGAAATTAATATTGTTGAAGAAACTGAAACAAACTTAAAAATGGAATTACCTGGGCTATCCCATACTATGTGTAATCTCCTAAGAAAAGTATTACTCGCAGATAAAGATGTTACATTTGTTGGTTACACCATAAAGCATCCTCTAGTTCCAAAACCAATCTTTATAATTAAAACAAATGGTAATAAGAGTGCAAGAGATGCGTTAAAGGATGCACTGAATAAGATTATAAATCTTGCTGAAGAGTTCCAAAAAAAGTTTAGAGCATCTTTAGCAGAGTTAGTTGCGTGAGTAATAATGGAAAATCTCCAATCTATTGCATTAGACAAAAATTTAGCAAAACTAGGTGATAATTTAGTTAACTTAATCTATAGCTTAGCTTTAACATTAGTCTCTAATTGTGCTCAAGGAAAAAAAGTATCTGATAAAATATTAGCTAAAGCGTTACAAGATGCAGGATTACGTCGATATTTGCCTAAGAGATTAACGACACATGATCGTGGTGATGCAGTAGAGGCTATATTAGCTTATTTGTGGCTTAATAATCGACTAGATATAAACGAAGCAGCTGTGTTTTTGTCTAAATATCTATCAAAAGAATCCTTAAAAAGCAAGGAGATAGAATTATTTGAAGCCTCGAATGCGTTTAAAGAACTACTAAAATTGTATTTATCAAAGAAGTAGTTCTTACTACTTACCAATAATTTTTTTGATGTTTTAATATTCGCGCCATGTATAACCACATTTTTTACATCTATAGAACGTTGTAGGTGGCTCATCAGCTGATCTTGTTTGTACCTGCCAATAGTAAACTCCTATGTTATGGCATTTAGGGCATTCTATATTTAGTGTTGGCATTGTTTGAACATCTTGATGCACTACTACACTTTCATCTTTTGGTGTATGTTTTATTTTACTTTTAATAACGTAGCTGTCATTTTTCTTACGGTCAACTACTTTCATAAAACCACAATTACGACATATCAACACCATATTATTATCTTTCTTTTCTGGATACATTAGAGAACCACATTTTGGACAAAATTCCATATTTATTCCCACCTTATATAATGCAATTAGGATTTTCTTATTTGAAATTTAAATTTAACTACTGATACTTTCCTATTATCTAATGAATTTTGCCCATAGAATCTAAAATTTAGGGGAGTAGATACATACTCGAAAATAGCTGTGGTCTCATGTGTTGCACGAGGAGCCGCCGTTTTAAGTCGTTCGCTCACGCTGTATCCAGTACGTTTAACTTCTCCATCAAAAGATTCATTGTTATCCGCCAGTCTTCATCATTCGACAGTAATGTAGTGATGCGTTTGAAGCGTATCTCCTGTGAATAATGGCCCATAAGAAGCACTTACACGGCCTCGTGTTTAGCTTTTTCAGCAGT
>Ga0164318_10000011_pt1 | contig 77239 bp, 63 predicted proteins | sample GuaBasSedimGuay9_FD_113734 | JGI IMG/M metagenome (GOLD analysis project Ga0164318, IMG submission 113734) | Subseafloor sediment microbial communities from Guaymas Basin, Gulf of California, Mexico - Guay9, Core 4571-4, 0-3 cm | ecosystem: Environmental > Aquatic > Marine > Hydrothermal vents... | reverse complement strand
TATAAAACGAGTGATCGCCACCGAAGGACAGACGGTGGAAATCAAAGATAAGGTGGTCTATGTGAATGGGAAAAGAGTCCCCGATCCTCCGAAATCTAAACGGATTGATCCTCGGATCTTTCCGGCAGGACTGAGCAATCGGGATAATTTCGGGCCGGTTAGGGTACCTCGAGGAATGGTCTTCGTAATGGGCGACAACAGAGACAACAGCTACGACAGCCGTTATTGGGGGTGGGTGCCCAAGGAGAACATAAAAGGCAAGGCGATGATAATCTACTTTTCGTGGAATAAAGATGCTCCCCTATGGGATATCATACATAAGATCAGGTGGAAGAGAATAGGGAATTTGATACGATAGCATCTGAAGCTGTAGGAAAAACATGAGAGGATGAAAAAGAGGTCCCTTGCTCGTGAATACTTAAAGGAATATACTTCTGCCGTTCTTATGGCGCTGGTCGTCAGGGAGTTTGTGATTCAAACTTTCCGTATCCCAAATAGAATTAGAATTCGCTAAGTTTTTTCAGGATAAAAGGAGTCTTGAGAGATGAAAGTGAGAAAGGCGGTGATCCCGGCGGCCGGTCTGGGAACAAGGTTTCTGCCGGCAACAAAGGCGCTGCCTAAGGAGATGATGCCCATTGTGGACAAGCCGGCCATTCAATATATCGTTGAAGAGATAGTGACCTCAGGTATAGAAGATATCCTCATAATCACTGGCCGGGGCAAACGAGCGATCGAAGACCACTTCGACAAATCCTTTGAGTTAAATTCGGTGCTGAGAGAAAAGGAAAAAGTCGAGATTTTGAGAACCTTAGAGGAGATTGAGCGACTGGCGGATATTCACTACCTGCGCCAGAAAGAAGCCCTGGGAACTGGGCATGCGATTCTTAAAGCGAAAAATCACGTTGCCGGTGAGCCGTTCGCTGTGCTCTACGGCGATGACTTAGTGAAGGCAAATACTCCTTGCATCAGGCAACTCAGCGATCTTTACGAAAAGTACAGTTCTTCTATTTTGGCCGTGGCTGAAGTACCCGAGGAGAAGATAGGCGACTACGGGATAATCAAGGCCAAAAATATAGGTGATATTTATTTAGTTGAAGACCTGGTAGAGAAACCTGAGGCCAAGAAGGCGCCCTCTAATTTAGCTCTGTTGGGCAGGTTTATCTTGGAACCGGAGATATTTGACATCCTGCAGAAGACGAAACCTGCTGAAGACAATGAGCTTAGATTGACAGATGCCATTAAGACTCTGGCCAAAACCCATGTGGTCTATGCGCATAAGATCAGTGGAGAGTGGTTTACTGTTGGAGATCGGTTGCCCTACTTGGTGGCAACTGTGGAGTTTGCCTTGGCACGGGAGGACATAGGACCAAAATTTAGGGAATATCTTATTGCCCTTTCCCAGAGATGGAGAGAACAATAGGGTCTTCTCTACGGAAGCAGAAGACTGGAAACCTGGAGTTGGTTGAGGTTATAGATTTAGATGGGCGCAAGTTTCCTCCCCGGCTGAAATCCCTTTTGAAAAAGATCGGTGAGGCTGCAGACGAGTTTGGGGTTAATGTCTACCTGGTGGGGGGATTACCCAGAGATATTTTGTTAGGCCAACCGAATTTGGATGTTGACATCGTGGTAGAAGGCGACGGTATTGCCTTTGCAAAACAATTCAGTCGGCAGGAAAGGGGAGAGGTGAAGCCCCACAAGCAGTTTCAGACCGCAATTGTTGTCCTGCCCAGGGGGTTCAAGATTGATGTGGCAACCGCCAGGACAGAGAGATACGAAAAGCCCGGCGCGCTGCCTACGGTGGAAGTCAGCGGAATTAAAGATGACCTTTATCGGCGGGATTTCACCATCAACAGCATAGCCATCCAGCTTAATCGGAGATGCTATGGAAAAGTGATAGATTACTTCGGCGGGCATCAGGATCTGAAAGCGGGCATAATCCGGGTGCTTCACCAGTTGAGTTTTGTAGACGACCCGATGCGTACCATTCGGGCAGTGCGGTTTGAACAGCGCTATGGCTTCAACATTGAGCAGAAGACGGAACGGCTGTTGCGAGAAGCAATTCAGGCAGGACTTCTGGATAAGGTCTCCAGCGAACGCATCGGCAAAGAGATCACTCTCATCCTGAAGGAGAAAGACCCTCTGCCAGCGGTTAAACGCCTTTCAGAATTGGGCATCTTGGGGGCTATTCACCCTCAGCTTCGAGCCGACAGACAGACCGAGGTGCTTTTTTTCGAGTTAGGAAAAATCTTCTCCTCTACTGCTGTGCCGCGTCACCTCCACAGGTGGGTCCTTTACCTTCTGGCTCTGCTTTACCCCCTGTCCCCAGAGGTCAGAAAACAGGTGGCAGAGCGCTTGGCTCTCTCCAAAAAGGTAAGAGATTGCGTCAGTAAGCTTGAAACCGTTGAAGAGAAGATAAGACTTCTGGATGACCCAAGTCTGAAGCCGAGTCGGGTGTATTTTTCCCTTCGGAACCTTCCGACGGAGGTGCTGCTTCTTATGGCTGCCAGGGCAAAACCCATAAGTAACCGGATCTTTCTCTATCTTGAGAAATTGAAGACCGCCAGGACGGAGATATCGGGGGAGGAGCTGAAGCAAATAGGCATACCCTCCGGCCCTATCTTCCAAAAAATCCTGGATATGGTACTGGCGGCCAGATTGGACGGAGAGGTCGATTCAAAGCAAGAAGAGCTTAAGCTGGCAGAAGAGATCTGGAGGGAAGCAAACAGATGAACTCCTTGGCTCAGTTGTTCCTCTTTCTGCCCGGTATTATTCTGGCCCTCACTCTCCATGAGGTAGCCCACGGATGGGTTGCTGACAGATTGGGTGACCCCACTGCGAGGTTGTCTGGGAGATTGAGCCTCAATCCTCTAGTGCATCTCGATCCACTGGGCACGCTTATGCTTTTTATCGCCCACTTCGGCTGGGCAAAACCAGTGCCGATCAACCCTTATTACTTCAAAGATCCTAAAAGAGATATAATCTGGGTCTCTCTTGCCGGGCCAGCGGCAAATGTACTGGCCGCCGCCTTATGCGGAGTGCTCTTCAGGTGGTTTAACTCTTTAGACCTTAGACTATTATCAACAATGGCTGTATATGCCGTCCTTATTAACCTTATCCTGGCTGTCTTCAATCTAATTCCTATTCCGCCTCTGGACGGTTCAAAGGTATTGATGGGACTGCTACCAGCTGGGCAAGAGTACAGATTCCACACACTGGAAAGGTGGGGACCGGTTATCCTGATAGGGATTATTTTGCTCAACTATTATGTTCCTGTTCTCTCCCTGGTTATCTCTCCCTTTGTAAATTTTTTTGGGAAACTCTTTACGGGGTATAAGTTCCTTTAGACCCAGCCTGATAACAACGAGAACATAGGATGAGACAGAACAGTTACCGAAGGTTTTCCTTTAAGAAAGCTGGCACCACCGACAGAAGAGAAACAAGATTCAGGACGTCTCAATTCGGCCAGTTTCCTATGCGGCTGTCCCTATTGTGGTTTATCCTTTTGCTGATAGTGATAGTCTATGGTGTTTATCTTCTCCTCAGATCATAATGAAGATGCAGAGACAGCTCTATGAGCTTCTGGCCATTCTGGCAATTCTCTTTGCTATTGTTCTGATAGCCCTTCCCAGATTCACCTCCTCTTCCAAAAAGGTGGTGGCAGAGCAGGCTACATTAATACTTCGCCAGATTGTGCTTCAGGAAGAGGCTTACCAGAGAGAAAACGGCCGCTATATCGGTGTAAGTGGAGGCAAGATCAGGAATATACTCTCTGCGGGCGAATCTGACTCTCTGCTTTTTGTTACCATACCGCCCGATTCCCCTTATGCCTATGCGTGGACTCAAGTGACTGACAGCATTTATCGGGTGACTGCCACGGGCAATATAGATTCTGACCCTGACTTAGATGTGTGGAGTGTTGATCAGACAGGGGTCATAGTTCACTTAAGGGTCGACTAATCTGATATGGATAGCATCAAGTTTCTGGGCACAGCCGGGGCCCGGTTTGTAATGTTGAAACAGTTGCGCGCCTCCGGGGGAATATGGTTGGAACTGGCAGGTGCTCGCTTGCTAATCGATCCCGGACCAGGCACTCTGGTCCGGTGTGCTAAAAGTAGACCCAGGCTTGATCCTGCCAAATTGGATGCCATTGTTCTAACTCACAAGCACCTGGATCACTCCTCCGATGTCAATGTAATGATTGAGGCTATGACAGAAGGTGGCTCCAAGAGGCGCGGGCAAGTGTTCGCCCCCTCTGATGCCCTTTTCGAAGACCCGGTGATCCTTCGATATGTGAGAAAGTATGCGGAGAGAATTACGATCCTAAAGCAGGGAGGAGAGTATCAAGTTGGTGAAGTCATATTCAACACCCCGGTGCGGCACCTTCACAGCGTTGAGACCTATGGCCTCAACATCAAGGGCAATGGTAGGTCTGTCTGCTTCATAACCGACACCCGTTATTTCTCTGGCCTGGAGGACTTTTATGAAGGGGATATATTGGTTATTAACCTTGTCCGCTATCAGCTCAAACCGGAGGAGAAAATAGAGCACCTCGACGTCTCTGCCGCCAAGAAACTGATAAGCGGCATCAAACCGCGACAAGTAATCTTGACCCATTTCGGTATGACCATGTTGCAAGCTAAGCCCTGGCAGGTGGCCGCTGAGTTACAGCAGGAGTTAGGGGTGAAGGTAATTGCTGCTAACGATGGGATGAACTTTGAGATAGATCAAGTCTATTTGTAACAAGTATGGGAACAAACCCACGTAGGGAAAGGAGAAGGGAACAATGAAACTGGGAGTGTTCACTGCCCTATTTGGACAGAAGAGTCTGGAAGACGCGCTCGACTACATTACACAGAATGGCGTCTACGTGGTGGAGCTGGGAACAGGAAACTATCCGGGCGATCCCCACTGTAAACCTGCTGAACTTCTAGAAAACCGGAGTGCACTTCAGACTTTCAAAGACCTGCTGGCCAGAAAAGGCGTAGAGATCAGTGCCCTAAGCTGTCATGGAAACCCTCTGCACCCCCAGCAGGAGATAGCCAGGGTGCACCACGAGACCTTTGAGAAAACAGTGCTTTTAGCCGAGAAACTGGGAGTGACACGTGTCATCGGTTTCTCTGGCTGTCCAGGCGACTCTGACGCTGCCAAGTATCCCAACTGGGTCACCTGTCCCTGGCCCGATGACTTCAGCCAGATTGTCAGGTGGCAATGGGAACAGAAGGTTATCCCTTACTGGCAGAAGGCAGGGAAATTTGCCCAAGAGCATGGAGTGAGAATCTGTCTGGAGATGCACCCCGGGTTTGTGGTCTATAACACTGAAACTCTGCTCAGGCTGAGAGAGGCGGTGGGTGAGGTAATCGGCGCTAACTTCGACCCCAGCCACCTGTTCTGGCAGGGTATGGACCCTATTGCCTCAGTTAGAAAATTGGGGTCGGCGATCTTCCATGTCCACGCTAAGGACTGCAGGATCGATCCTTTTAATGCCTCCGTAAACGGTGTGCTGGATACTAAATCCTACGGTGACGAAATCCACCGCTCCTGGATATTCCGTACCGTTGGCTATGGCCACGGTCATGAGTTCTGGAAGGACTTTGTCAGCACCTTAAGAATGGTCGGTTATGATGATGTACTTTCCATTGAACATGAAGACAGCTTGATGTCGGTGAATGAAGGCTTTACCAAAGCTGTGGCCTTTCTTAAAGAGATCCTCCTGACCGAAGCTACCGGTGAAATGTGGTGGGCATAAAGACGACCACGCTGCATAAAGGGACTACGTTGCAGTGCTGAGATCCGGCTGATTTTCTGAATAACTCATTATGCAGAGGTTCAATTCTGTTATGTCCCCCGAGTTGCCCATTTAGAGATCCCAGTAAATATCGAGCTATGAGAACATTGGACGATGGTCCTTTCTTGTGGAGATTCAGACAGATTGAAAAACAGAAACAGCCGGAACAACTTAAGGCATTCCATCAAGAATGGAACTGTCAGTAGCGGCGTGAAGTCTTGACTTCGCCTATGGTGATCCTTGATTCTTTGCCGTCAGGTCTGTCACGCGGTTCTATTTTTGAACAGGGTCCTAACAGAGTTAAGTTAGAGTGAGGAGGAGAAAAATTGCAAGAGGTTTCTGAACAAGAGGTGAGTATACACGATTACCTTCGGATATTGTACAAAGGGCGTTGGATCATTGTAATATCGTTTCTGGCCGTTGTGATCTCCACCGTTTTTTTCACCTTACGAGCAACCCCTATCTATGAGGCAAAGACAACCATATTGATTGAGACCGGAAAGACAGGGGCGGCCATCCCCCTATTTGAGGCACCGGGGTTTACCCGAAGGGAGACAATGATCAACAACCAGGTCCAGATATTGAAGAGCCGTACCATTGCCGAGTTGGTCCTCAACGAATTGAGGAAGTTGTCCGGAAGCCAAACCTTTGCCATTTTCAAGACTGACCTTGGCAGACCCTGGAGCCGTGAAGATGCCCTAAAGACCCTGGAGGAAAGCATTAAGGTTACACCGATTAGGGACACTGACATCGTTGAAATAAAGTGTCAAGCCCCCAGTCCCGAAGAGGCGGTCGCTATTGCGAACACCTTTGCTCATGTATACTATCAGCAACGTCTACAGATGAGCAGAGAGGAGATAAGTGAGACCAGACGGTTTATCGAAGACCAACTGGCCAAGGTCAGAGAGGAGCTCAGGGCTTCAGAGGAGGCACTGCGAGATTTCAAGCAGAAGGAGAAAGTGGTTGCTCTGCCAGATGAAACTAAGGCCTTAGTGGAGCAACTTGCTGACTTTGAAGCTCTGTACAACGAGGCGGAGACAGATCTGGGGAGTTCTCAAACCCGCCTGAACTACTTGAGAAAACAGCTTCGAGAACAACAGAAAGATCTGCCCGAGAAGATAGCGATGGTCTCCAGTCCTTTAATCCAGAATTTCAGAGGCGAGATCGCGAAACTGGAAGGAAAGTATGCCAATTATATCGCCCAGGGGATTTCTGAAGATAATGAAAAAGTGGTGGCGATAAAAAACCGAATCCAGGAGATTAAGAACAAGCTTAAGGAGGAGACCCGGAAATTGCTTTCAGAGAAGCTGGCACCGGAGAATCCCTTATTGTTCTCGCAAGCATTAGTGGATAAAATCCTCACCTTGGAAGTGGAGGTGGAGGCCAGCAGTGCTAAGGCGTCCGCTCTCAAAAGGATTGTCGACCAGTACGCAGAGAAATTACAGGCATTGCCCGAAAAAAGCCTTGAGCTGGCCAGACTGGAGCGAACTGCTCAGGTGAATGAAAAAATATATATTATGTTGATGGAAAAATCCCAGGAGGCCAGGATCACCGAGGCCGGACAGATTGGCAATGTTAGGATTATCGATGAAGCCAGAGAACCCAAGTATCCCATCAAGCCTAAGAAGAAACTGAATGTTATCTTAGGAGCTGTGGTGGGATTGGGCTTAGGCGTAGGTATTGCCTTCTTCTTGGAATACATAGACACATCCATTCGCACTCCAGATGAGGTGGAAAGATTCACAAACCTTGCACTACTGGGGACAATACCTTTAATAAAAGGGAGAGATAACGACAAGAAGACCCGACATACCGAGGCAAGTTTGATCTCCTCAAGACTTATATCCCATTTAGCACCTAAGTCGCCCGCCAGCGAGGCCTACCGGACCCTGCGCACCAACATTCAATTCACGAAGCTGGACAGACCACTGCAGAGCCTGCTGGTGACCAGCGCAACTCCCGGAGAAGGCAAAACCACCACCGTGGCTAATCTGGCCATCACCATGGCCCAGATGGGTACCAAGGTACTGCTGGTGGACACCGATCTGAGAAAACCTATGCTTCACCAGATATTCGGAGTTGAACGAGATGTGGGATTGACCAATGTATTGGTTGGGGAGAGAGGCCTTTCTTCAGTAATAAAGCCTACCGATATAGAAGGGCTTTCGCTCATATCGTGCGGTCCTATTCCCCCAAATCCGTCTGAGTTATTAGGTTCGGAGAAGATGGGACAGCTTATCGAACAGGCAAGGCGAGAGTTCAACTTTATTCTGTTCGACTCCCCTCCCACAGTGGCAGTGACTGACGCCGCTGTTCTGGCCACCCTGACCGACGGAGCCCTTCTGGTGGTTCAATCAGCAAAGGTGTCCAGGGAGGCGGTGAATCGGGCTAAGTCAGTCCTGGAAGGCGTGGGGGCTCGCGTCCTCGGCGCAGTTCTTAACGACTTCGATGTCGAAAGCCAGTACGGCTATTACTCTCACTACTATTACTACTATTACTACAACTATCCAGAATCAGGAGAAAAGAAGAGAAGAAGAAAAGCCAGGGCCTAACAGGTGCAACAACAGGAAGAAGTCCAAGCAGAGTAAGACTAAATATCCTTGCAACCAGAGGCTGCTCTTATTATATTTCTAAAGAGGCAGCCTTTTTAATATGGAACTAACAAGTTGTGAGAAGACCAATGTTATCGCATGGGAATGAACTTCCACGCCAACATTAAAAGTCTAATAACCTAATTTATTGGATGTTGCATCTATAGCCAGGGCGATGTGTTTTCGTGCCAACCACATGGTTTTAAACTACCAACGCCCAGTGGCCAACGGCCAAAAACGGGGTTGAGGATGAAGAAAATCCTGTTCATCGCTTATTACTTCCCCCCCTTCGGGTTAGGTGGGGTACAACGGACACTGAAATTTGTCAAGTACCTGCCCAGTTTTGGCTGGCAGCCAATTGTTCTAACGGTGAAACCGGGCAGTTATTTCGCTTTTGACTCCTCACTGCTGAAGGATGTCCCCGCAGCAGTAAAAGTGGTACGGACTGGCTCGCTTGACCCGCTCAGGGCGCTTTCCTGGCTGCGACATAGCAGAAAGGAGGTAGAACCTGCTGAACCCTTGCGCAGAACGCTGAGTCGGTTGAGCCAGATAGTATTCCAGCCGGACAACAAGATCGGCTGGATGCCTTTTGCCTTGAGCAAGGCAAGGGATGTCCTACGCCAGGAATCGGTGGAAATAGTTTACGCCACTGCCCCCCCTTTTACCTGCCATCTTGTAGGTGCTCTTTTGAGCAAGCTCTACAGAAAGCCACTGGTGGTAGATTTTCGAGATGCGTGGACAGAATTTCAGTTCGTCCAGTACCCCACCCCGATCCATCGATTCTTCAACTATTTCTTAGAAAAAAAAGTGATCGAGAGGGCTATAAGAGTTATCTCGACTAACGAGGTGCTGAGTGAAAACCTGCGCCGGGCGCATCCCGGGGCTGCCGCTTCAAAATTTACTGTGATTACCCATGGGTTTGATCCGGATGATTTCAAAAAGAGAAGCGTCCCCACATCTAGAGATAAATTTACAATAACCTACAGCGGCTCTTTCTACGCTACTGTTACCCCAAAACATTTTCTGGCAGCAGTAAGGCAACTCCTGGACAAAGAACCCGAGCTTGCCAAAGAGATTAAGTTAGTCTTTTTAGGGATGTTTAGAAAGCAAAATAAGCGAATAGTAACAGAACTTAGATTGTGGGAAGTTGTGGATATCCGTGGTTATGTCTCACATTCAGAAAGCATTGTCGGTCTTTTGGATTCTGATTTGCTGTGGCTAACATTAGGAGAAAGCAAGGGAGCAGGGGCTGTCACGCCGAGCAAGCTTTTTGAATATATCGCCACTGGCAAGCCAATCTTAGCCTGTGTGCCAGAGGGGGCAGCAGCCGAGATTGTCCGCTCCACAGGTAACGGTACAGTGGTCCCCCCCGACGATGTCCAGGCAATTAAGAAAGCCATCCTCACCTATTACACCCGATACAGAGAAGGCAAACTCGGGAGAACAGACCCAAAGATTATCCAGAGATATGACCGCCAAATGCTTACTGGCGAACTTGCCCGGCTATTCAACGAAGTCCTCTCAATATGGAACTAACAGAATATATGCAATTAACAGGAACGCATCTGCTGAAAGTTGCATTTGACCACCAGGTCCACAAAGAGATTTAACCTACGATTCTACTTCATTTCTAATAATCTTTGTGAGTTTTCTTTGGTTTAAATGAGCCGGTTCGATATTTATGAAGTTTCCATTTCCCGTTTCCCACATCCTCATTTCCGTTGTCTGCCTCTCGCCAATTTTTGGGATCGGATGTGGGCCGTGGAGCCACCGGCAATCTCCTGTCCCAAGGGGCAAGCTCAGCTTTCAATTCGTTGTGGCCTTTGGAACTGCAGGCAGCGGCCCAGGGGAGTTTCTCGACCCCAAGGGCCTTTGCCTGGACCCCTTAGGGAATCTGTATGTGGCCGATACAGGAAATGACCGCATTCAGAAATTTGATGCTGAGGGCAGGTTTCTGGCACAGATCGGTAGCTTCGGGTGGGAAAGAGGTCGATTTAATAAGCCGACCGATGTTGCTGTCCGTACCTCTCTACATCTATATGTCGTGGATTCACAAAATCGCCGTATTCAGGCCTTCGACGCTGAATTAGAGCCTTTGGCAGAAATAACCGGTGACTTCGGTTTGTTAGCTGGAATTGCCATCTCTAGCCACGGCGATATTTACATAACCGACACAGAAAATAGCCGTCTTATCAAGATCAACCCCTTTGGAAGGGTGGAAGGGAACTTCGCTGGGTTCAGCACTGGGACAGAGACTTTACTTAACCCCACCGGTCTTGCCTTGAACAAAAAAGGGTACATCTATGTTTGTGACCCCGGCAACAATCGGATAGCCATCTTTGACCAATTCGGAAACTTCCTCTTCTGTTTTGGTGAGACAGTAGTTTCAGAACCAGAGGGAATTAGCATAAACTCCCTCGGAGAGGTGTTTGTGGCAGACACTGGAGCTCATCAGGTTCTGGTCTTTGATGAGAAAGGGAACCTGCTAAGGAGACTCGGAACTAAAGGCATTGAAGAAGGATTTTTCCGGGTACCTCGTGACGTAGCAGCAAACGCCAATTTTCTCTTTGTCCTGGACAGCGGAAATTCTCGAGTGCAGAAGTTCAGATTGATCAGGACCATGAATTGACTGTGAATAAGAGACCTGTCCTTTTGGTTGAGCAATGCATAAAGGCCCTTCTGCTTGCCACCTGCCTGATGGTAACCGAATCGCTGGCAACGACAATCTGTTTTGATCAGACCTCAGAAAGCCTCTCCTGGGTGGAGATAAACATAGTGGGCGATGGCACCCAAGGTCCTTACCCTCTGGGTGACCCTCTAATTATCAAAGGCACAGAGGAGGTGTGGATCAACTCTCTACGGCTCAGCAGCGAGCAGGACTATAAGATCAACTGGGTAGAGAATCAGATCACCTTCCGGGAACCTCTGCCTCTGGGTAAGGTAGTGACGGTAAGATTTCAAAGTTTCAGCCTCCCCCTTCAGCCAGTTTACCGCCACCGACAGATAGCCAGGGCAGAAAGCTGCGCAACAAAACGTTCACGCAGGCCGTCCGCTGAACCTCAAGGGGAATCTAAGGGGAAGGCTACCGAACATGATCAGTGGGAAGCGTTTCAGGTCAGCGGGATCAAAAGTCTTGCCGTCACGGTAGGTTCCAACCGGGATCTGTCGTTGGAGCAGACATTGAGGCTTAATATCTCAGGCAGAATTGGAGAAGATACCGAGGTCTTAGCACTTGTGACCGACCAGGACAGCCCTATTCAACCAGAGGGAAACACCGAGAGACTGCAGGACCTGGATAAGGTGCTTCTGCAGATTAAGAAGGATAATCTCGCTGTTTTACTCGGAGATTACGACCTCTCCTTCACCCAAACAGAACTGGGAAGGTATGAACGTAAACTTCAGGGTATTTGCAGCCGGTTCTCTTCGCCGCGGTTCAGGGCTACCGTGGCTGGAGCTCTCTCCCGAGGGGAATTTACTACTAACGAATTTATGGGCGTCGAGGGAAAGCAGGGTCCCTACCAGCTAAAGGCAAAAGACGGCAACACCAACGTCGTCGTTGTGGCCGGGTCTGAAAAGGTGTGGCTCAACGGAGAGCTCCTGAAGCGCGGCGAAAACAACGACTATACCATCGAGTACGGCAATGGTCAGATCACCTTCACGCCCCATCGGTTGATCACCAGTGACTCCAGAATCACTGTGGATTTCGAATACTCCCACCAGGGGTATAAAAGGAACTCCTGGACCTTAAGAGGCGAGGTCAACCTCTGGGACAACAAGGCACGCCTTGGACTGACCGCCCTCCGAGAGGGCGATGATCGGAAAAACCCTCTCGCATTTGCATTGAGCAAAGAAGAGAAGGACCTATTGGGTAAGATTGGCGACAATTCTGCCTCTGCCTGGATCTCTGGCGTGGATTCGTCAGCCGCTGGCAAAGGCCACTACATTGCCCTCTACGACACTCTCCCCGGTGGGAAACTTTATCGCTATTACCGGTTTGATCCCCAGGGCCAGGGCGACTACAATCTCTCTTTCTCTTGGGTGGGGGAGGGAGGAGATTACACATATATTGGTGGAGGCATCTACAAATATGCAGGCAAGGGTAAGGGACAGTACCTGCCCAGGCGCTTCTTACCCCTGCCCACCTCTCACCATGTAGAGGTCTTTGATTTCACCCTTAATCCTCTCAAGGCTGTTAGCCTCTCTGGCGAGATAGGAAGCAGCAGTGTTGACCTTAACACCTTCTCTTCCCGGGATGACGGAGACAATTTGGGCAGGGCTTACAAGTTAAATGCCTCGCTTCATCCTTCACCCATCACTCTGTGGAACAAAAGCTTGGGCTCCTTACGGCTATCCATGCGGTATAGGTCGATTGGCAAAAGATTTCGCCCCTTAGGGAGAATCTCAGAAGTGGAGGAGAAATACCAGTGGGGGATCTCAACAGAGACAGCAACTGGGACTGACTTTGATCAACAAGAGAAGAAACGAGAGATATCGGGAAGTTATCACCCTACAAAACAGTCGGTCTTGAATTTCGAATACGGGGAGTTAGAGAGAGGAGACAATATCCGAACAATACGACGCCGAATAAATTTGCGCCTGAAGGAGAAGAAAGCTCCTCGTATTAGCTACCATTGGGATTTACTTTCTCCTCAAGGGGCGGGCGATGTTCTTCGTCAGAGAGGGAGCATTGGCTGCACCCTGTGGAAGTTTATCCCAGAGGTGTACTATGAATCGGAATTTCGCAGCTCCAGCAGTGGGAGAGATGGGTTTCAACAGATTGGCGGCGGGGTTTCACTCTCGTCCTGGGGCCCGCTGAGCTGTTCATCTAACTATGCTAAACGAGAAGAACATCTGTCTGGCAGAAGAGCTTTGGCCTTCACCCAACAACACCGGTTGCAGATAAGAAAATGGCACTCCCTGACTCTGAACACAGAGTATTCCCGTCGGAGAAGGCACTTTCCTGGAGAATCTGCTTCGAAGCAGAGGACGGATTTGGCTGATATAGATGTGAGATTTTCCCCTTTTAAGGGGGCGGTTCTCGCCGAGGCTCACTACCGGTTGACCAGCAGCGGAGTTACCAAGAAACTGAGAAATTACGTCTATGTGGGTAAAACTGCTGGCCGCTACATCTGGGATGATACCAACGGCAACGGTCAGAAAGACGAAGGCGAATTCGTTCCTGACCCCAACGGAGACTACATCCTCTACATAGAAGAGGTAGGAGAGTCGCAACCCGTCACTGAACTTGACAGCGGCATGCGACTGGCGCTAGAACCTCGAAAAGCCCTTGTCCAAAAAAGTAACTCCCTCTGGAACAGGATAGTTAGCGAATTTTCCTCCAACACCACCCTTCAGCTTCAGAGGAAAACGCGCAGAGAAAATGGGCTGAATCTTTGGGAGCCGAGCGAGTCTGGCCCTGCTATTATGAGGGACAGATCTCTGTTTCAGCAGGACATAAGCCTGTTCGGTAGGAGCCGGAAGCTATCTCTATACCTCAGATACAGCAGATGCAGTGATTTAAGCAACGAATACTACAGTGGCAGCAATCGCTTCTCCTCCGTAGAGAACTCTCTTAAGCTCAGGTCGCATCTGCTTCCCAGGTCAACAGTGGAAGTTGGATACATAAGAGAGAGGAAAGCCCGGAAGGGCAGCGGGACATCTGTTAACTATCGAATCGACTCTCACAAACTTCGGGCAGAGCTTTTCCATCGCCCTGCGATGTCTCTGGAGTTCTCCATCCGACTGCAACTGGCCACAGATTGGGAAGCAGAGAGAAGAGCCAGAGCAACCTGGATTTCCCTTGCTCCAGGGTTTTGTTATCGTGTTAGAGCCAAGGGCAGGTTTCGAGCTCAAATGAGCTATACGGATGTTAACAGCAACAAACCCACCCTGATATACCAAATGGCGGAAGGGAAAAGAAAGGGAACTAACCTCCGCTGGAATGCGAACCTTGACTATCGGTTCAGTCAATATGCCTCTTTCTCTTTTGCTTACTGTGGGATAAAACGGCCAGAGAGAGATACCGTTCACTCTCTGAAAGCGGAGATGAAGGCGTATTTTTAACCAGCAGATTGTGGATTCGCAAACTTGGAAGTCGTAGTTAATTGTCTTGACTTCCTGAACCTCAGCATAGATGTATGATCGGTCCGAATCTCAAGTAACAAAGTTCCAATGCTAAAGAAAATCTTCACCCACCCGGGTAGAAAAAGTTTATCCATAGGCAGCGAAATATCAGATCGGTTAACACCCACACTTCGTTGAGCTTAGACAGAAGGATTTTCTCTTTTGTGCTCGGATTTTGAGCTTGATTTCACATTAGCGACTGCAAATCCCGTCCTCGCTGTAGTCCGAGGCACAAAACCAACCATCTTCAGGAGGTGTGCGATGTTTGTAAAACTTTTGGCTTGGTTACAATGCATTTTTCTCTGCAGTGCTCTGGGGGTTGAGGCACAGTCCCAATACAATATCCAGCGGTATCTGAATATTCGTTGGGCAAGCCGACCGACTTTCTCCCCCGATGGCAGCCAGCTTGCTTTCCTCACAAACATCACCGGTACTGCCCAGATCTGGCGAATCAGTGCCGAGGGTGGGTGGCCGGACCAGCTCACCTTCTTTGATGACCGGGTCAGTTTTGTCCAATGGTCGCCCACCGATGAGCTACTGGTGTTTGGGAAAGATGTGGGTGGCAACGAGAGGACACAGCTTTATCTAATGCCCTCCGACGGCAGAGAGATCATCAGTCTTTCGAATCTCCCTCAGGCTATCCACCACTTTGGCGGTTGGTCCCATGACGGTCGGTGGATTGCCTTTTCCTCCAATCGCCGCAACCCCGCCTTCTTTGATGTCTACATCCAAGATATTAACAGCAGAGAGACCAGGCTGGTCTACCAACAAGACGGCAGCAACTTTGCCGCCGGCTGGTCTCCAAACGACCAGTACCTCCTCATTTGGCGCCTCAATTCCAGTTTCGATCAAGACCTGTTTCTTCTGGAGCTAAAAACACAAAAAGTGACTCACCTTACACCCCACCAAGGTCTGGTGCGCTATTCTAATGTGAACTGGGCGCCAGAGGGCAAAGGCCTCTACTTGATCACCGATCAGGGACGAGATTTTATGAACATAGCCTATCTGGACATAGCATCGGCAGAATTGACTTACTTGGAAGATGACCTACGTGATGTTGATGGACTCGCTGTTTCGAAAGATGGACGATTTATGGCTTATACTCTCAATGTGGATGGCTACTCTGAGTTGAAGATAAAGGAGCTCTCCGCCGGCAGACGGCCTCTCCCTTCCCCTCCATTACCGATGGGGGTTGTGGGTAGGTTGACCTTCTCTGAGACAGGTGAGAAGTTGGCCTTCGTCTTCTCTGGTCCTCGATACAACACCGATATCTGGGTCTGGGAGTTGGAAAAAGAGAGGTTGACCCAGGTGACCCACAGCTCAACGGCAGGCATCCCCCAGGAAAGTTTCACTGAACCCCAACTCGTCCGGTACACGAGTTTCGACGGGCGAAAGATACCTGCCTTCCTCTATCTTCCCCGGAAAACAGGCAGATTCCCGGTGATTGTCCACATACATGGTGGCCCGGAGGCCCAAGAAAGGGTCTGGTTTGACCCCATCTTCCAGTACTTTCTCAACAGGGGATATGCGGTGTTTGCCCCCAATGTTCGGGGAAGCACTGGATACGGCAAGGCCTACACTCACTTAGATGATGTAGAGCTTCGAGAAGACTCGGTGAAGGACATCGTCTATGGAGTTGAATACCTCAAGACTATTGCTCAGGTGAATCCTGAGAAGATCGCAGTAATGGGGGGAAGTTATGGTGGGTATATGGTCTTGGCAGCCCTCACAAAATACCCCAACCTGTGGACTGCAGGGGTAGACATCGTGGGCATTGCCAATTTCAAGACATTTTTGAAAAATACTGGCGCCTATCGGCGGAAATGGCGTATTGCCGAATACGGCGATCCCCAAAGAGACAGTGAGTTATTAGAGAGGATATCGCCCATTAATCACGTGGACAAGATAAAGGCACCGTTGATGGTGATTCAAGGTGCCAATGACCCCCGTGTGCCCCAATCAGAAGCGGAACAGATTGTTCAGGCCATCAAAGAGCGCAACGGGGTGGTAGAATATCTGCTATTTCCAGATGAGGGCCACGGCATCTCAAAACTGCCGAACCGCATCAAGGCCTATACTGCAATAGTGGATTTTTTGGATAGGCATTTGAAGTAGGCTTTACAGGTATACCAAAAGCACATTAAAACCGGAAGAAAGCATCGCTGCGGTACCTTGGTTGATTGTCGGCTCGGTATGAAACGAAATGCGTGAAACGTGATTAGACATCAATATTGGTGTCATTTTTCACGTTTTACGCTTGATCTGCTCACAGGTACCCATTGGCGTAGCAGGCTTTGTTCATTTCCTAAATTTCAATTCCGCCTGGCGTGACTACGTAAGCCGTTGCAGTTTGTTAAAGATGGTCCCCAGCTTCGACTGTTTAAGCACCACCGCTCCTTGAGGGCATACCTCATTGCAGCACCAGCAACGGATACATCTCCGATGATTGATCTGAGCCTTTCGGTTAACGATCTTTATTGTTTTCTTAGGGCAGGCCCTCACGCAGTCCCCACAACCCACACATCTGTTCAGATTGATTTCTGGTCGAGGAAGCAGATAGTGGCCGAATCTGTCCCGCCACGACTTTGGCACCCAACTGATGGCGATCAGTCCGTCCTGGACAGTGCTGGGTGCCGGAGGCCGAAAATCAGGGAGCTTGATCTCAGAAAGACTAAGCCCTACCACCTGGGGTTGAGGCAGTTCGCCCCACTTGAACAGGGGAACAGTGGAAGGTGGGAGGCCGACGATATGACTGATAGTCCAATCTACCGCCAGACTGTCCTGACCAGCTAAAAGCAGACCAATATGTCTGGGGTTTCCCCAGGCTGGACCATCGCCCTCCATTCCCACAATTCCGTCCACAACAGTGAGCGAGGGTTTCAGGCAGTTGTAGATATCTAACAGAAGAAGCGAGAATTGGTCAGGATTTTGAAATCTCGAGTGATAGGCCACCTTCATCACTCCGGGGACCGTGCCGTAAAGCACTTTAACTGCTCCGGTGATTTTGGTAAAAAGGTGGGTCTTAAGTTTAGGGATGGTGATTATTCGATCGGCCTCCCATAGACTTTTAACCAAGTCGAGGTGTTTAATCTGCCTGCCTTGGGGATAGGAGACCTCCTGAGTGCGGGTGTCATAGTTGAGATCGGCACCGGTGTCATAGGCGACCTTCTCCATGCCTGTCATCTTATAGACCGTCCGTAAATAGCTCTTGTTGAAAATCCCCGCCGGACTGTCACCGATGACCACCTTTGCCCCCGCTGACCGGACCTGTTTGACAACTGCTTTAACTACTGCAGGATGGGTAGTAACGTGTTTCTCTGGTGGATAAGGGCCAGCAAGGTTGGGTTTCAGAAATACCCGCTGGCCTGGCTGCACGAATCTGTCTATGCCGCCCAACAGGCTCAGGGCTTCTGCCACTGCTCTGTCGACTTTGGCTTCAGTGTAACTGTCACATCTAACTGCCGCTACTTTTGACATAATCCTCCCCGGGGTTGTCTGCTAAGAGTACAAAAGGAGTTGTTTAAAATTACAAAAAAGGAGATAGAGATGCAAGCCAATTATAAACTCCACCGATTGGCTTATCTGAGGCCGGTCGAGATCACCACTGTAGTATACTGGCTCCTCTTGAGCTTGCTTATTGTCTTTTCCCATAGGAACTTACCGCAGTGGCGGCTCTACGTCTTGCTTCACATCTCAGGTGCGTTAGCAGCGGTCTGCTTGGCTAAATTTACTCACCGCAGTGGAAAGAAGTGGGTTATGTACCTCCGAGACTGGTATTTAGCTTTTCTGTTTATTCCAATGTTTGAAGAGATGGACCTGTTGGTTCCGGCGCTGTTTCCCGGGTGGGTGAACCAAACCTTAATTAGTGCAGATTACTTGATATTTGGGACTCACCCCTCTGTCTGGCTGGAGAGGATGGCTAACCCCTGGTTGACAGAGTACCTTATGTTCTGTTTTTCCACCGTCTATTTCATTCCCTATCTTTTTGGCGCAATCGTCTATTTCAAAAGCGGACGCGAGAGGTACCAGGATCTGCTATTAAGTATTGCTTTGGGGTTCTACATTTGTTATATTATTTTTTTGCTGTTCCCGGCTCAAGGTCCGTGGGTGACTTTGAAACATCTGTACACGGTGAGCCTGAATGGATGGATTTTTACCCGACTGGTCAACATCATAGAGGCTGCGGGTTCTGTCCGGGGTGCTGCTTTTCCCAGCTCCCACGTGATGATCTCTTTTGTGGTGCTGCTTTTTGCTCGCAGATATAGTAGAACTGCGTACATTATCTTTCTTCCTATAATTTTGGGCCTATTTTTTGCTACAGTATACTGCCGTTTCCATTATGTGGTAGATGTTATGGGTGGACTGGTAGTTGGAGGCATCTCTTTCTGGCTTGCTCCTAAGCTAAATCGGGGGTGGAAGCTTGTGGTGCAGGGCCTGGGTTAAACGATCTCAGCAGGGAGGTGAAAGTGGACAAACAAGCGGTTGTTTCTATCGTTAAGGTTAGAGAGGGGATTAGACGGGCTGTCAGAGAAGCAGTGGATCTGATAGGAGGGATGTCCTCTCTGGTGTCAAATGGTGATAAGGTTTTGATAAAGCCTAATTTCATCAGGGAAGAACCCTCATTTGTAGGCACTACTACCAATATCGAAGTGGTACAGGCCGCGGTTGATCTGACCAAAGAGGCAGGGGCACAGGCGATTGTGGGTGAAGCCTCTGGAAATCAGTATGATACTGAGGATATATACAGAAACCTCGGGCTCCGAGAATCCTTGAATGATGTGGAAGTTTTGGACTTGGACAGGGATGAAATTGTAGATGTCAGGATAAAAGGCGCAAGAGCTCTCAAAGAGGTGGGTGTTGCCCGTACTGCCCTAGAGGCAGACTTTATAGTTAGCGTGCCTGTCTTGAAAACCCACATGACTACCCAGATAACTCTGGGAATGAAGAATATGATGGGGGTACTACCTCAGAGGGAGAAGTGGAAAATGCATATCAGTGGGTTGCATCAGGCCATAGTGGACCTGAACCGGTTAGTGAAGCCGGGTCTGGTCATAATTGACGGTACCGTTGGGATGGAAGGGTTAGGGCCAACGATAGGCACCCCGGTGAGAATGGACCTCATAATTGCTGGCACTGATGTGGTGGCAGTGGAAGCTGTTGGAGCAGCAGTGATGGGATACTCTCCCCCGGAGGTGAAACACCTGATGCTGGCTGGCCAACAAGGATTGGGGGTCAATCAGATAGAGCGGATAGAGATCCGGGGAGAGAGGATAGAAGATGTTGCCCGACGGTTCAAACGCCCCTGTGGTTCTGAGATATTCTTGATCTGGGGGGCTTTCCAGTACCGGGTGGGAAGATTTCTGCTGACCCATTTTGGCTATGATATAAGGCCCTTTCTTAAGGCTTTTTCCGATATCTATGTCACCAAACCCAAACTTAACAGGGAACTTTGCACCCGTTGTGGTGATTGCTTGCAGGCCTGTCAGAAAGGCGCAATTGAGATGGAAAGCTATCCAAAGATTGACTATGGAAGATGCTCTAAATGCCTGCGTTGTGTGCAGAGCTGCCCTGCAGGTGCTCTCTCGGTATCCCGAAAACCCGCCTGGATGCTCTAGTGGTCGATCAAAGCAGTCCCTGAGAACAGCCTATGACACACCCTGACAGTCTGTTTGGTTACTTTTTTTATATGTCGGTGGCCCTCACCTTTTTCCCCCTACCTACCCCTCCGGTAGTGGTTTATATGGGGGAGTATCACCCCGCTTTTCTGGTTGCCCTGGTGGGGGGCATTGGCTCCTGCCTGGCCGGTTTAATCGACTACTCGGTAGTCTCACTCTTGCTGCGGTTGAAAAAATTGTCCAGACTTCAGCAGAGCAAGGTCTATAAAAAATACGGAAATGTATTTAGAAAGTTCGCCTTCTGGGGTATGATAATCACTGCTTTTACCCCTATCCCTTTTGATCCTATTAAGCTTATGGCAATCACTGCCAGATACGACAAGGTGAAATACACCTCAGCAATATTTTTGGGAAGGGCTCCCAGATATTTTATCCTGGCCAAGCTTGGCTCAATGTGGCATATTCCACCCCTTGTGTTGTTGCTAATTATTATAGTGCTTTTTATCCCAGCTCTCTGGAAGAGTCGCGGGGAGATAAAGGTCGCCTTTGCTGCAGTCGGACAGAATCTAAGACAAAGGAGAGTAGGAAAGCAGGAAGAGAATTAGGTCAACATTAATCAGAAACAACCGAAAGGAGCTAGACAAATGCAAATAGGACATTTTGCTGTAGCTTTGGCCATAGCCACTTATGATTGGAATCCAACCACTGTGGGCGTGGTGATGCTGTCTCACTGGCTGCCGAATGCAGATGTACTGTTGATTAAAGCAGGTTGGGCCAAAGATGACTTCCACTGCACTGTGACGCATACCTTCTTGTTCGCCCTGATAGTCAGCGCTCTCTTCTTGCCTTTCTCCACCCACTATGCGAAATTTGTCCTCATAAGCATTGTGGCCCATCTGCTCGCCGATTTGCCCAGCGATATCGGGCAGATGCTTTTCTGGCCACTGTCCAAGAGAAAGTTCACCTTAGCCTTGTGGAAAGACACAGGCTATTGGGGGGTGGAAACTATGAAAGGCGGTTACAAACAGATATCTACCTGGATAGTGGAGCTGGCTGCATTCGCTTTCCTTTTCTACCGATTCACAGTGATTTTCTGAGCACAGAGAGCATATATACCCAGGGGGTACTTTCTCTGGCCGTCTTCATAGGCAAAGACCTTAAATTTTATGTCAAGTCTTTGGAACCATCTAATGAAAAATGAGACACAGGATGTTGCCTTAATAGGCCTGTAGGGGAAAGCAATTTTGACCTTGCCCTTTGCTTTTTCATCTTGCAATGAAAATGTCCATAGGTATCGGACATTACAATGATCGCTGAGGATGGGCGTTCAAAATGTAGCTGCACGCCTATTCTATAATTGAACCATCGTTCGTTGCACATTAAAGGAACGAAGGGGTGAGTGCGTATGGGAGCTAAAATAGACGATCTACGGGGCATCAAGGTTCATCCCCACAAGGTGGAGTTGTTTCTCTCCTCTGCCTCAACCCGGCGAGTGTTTAAACTTCTGTTGAACAGAAGGCCAGGCGAGGACTCTTACATAGAGAAGATCGCTCGGCGCTACTGTGGAGAGAAGGGTCTGTTTGGTACCTTGGAACAGAGATTGATGTATCCGCTGTTCTATTTACTTATGGAGGTAGCTCGAATTGGGTTCTTCAAAGTTGACAGGGAATTCATTCGGGAACAAATTTTCAATCAGCCCCTCTACTTAAAGGTTATCCCTTTAGTCTTAGAAAGCGTCGCTGAGCTGGGTCTCACCCGCCCGCAGAATTTTGTGAGCCCTTTGTTGGTGGTCTGGAACTTTACCAATGCCTGCAATCTTAAATGCAAACACTGCTATCAAGATGCTACCAGAAAACTTCCCACTGAACTTTCTCTGGAAGAGCGTCTGGATGTAGTGGACCAGTTGGACGAGATGAAAGTCCCTTTTTTGGCCTTCTCTGGCGGTGAGCCCCTGATGGACAAAGAGATCTGGAAGGTAGCAGAGTATGCTAAGCAAAAGGGTATCTGGTTAGCTCTGGCCACAAATGGAACTCTTATCACAAAAAAGGTGGCTCAGCAGATAAAGGAAGTGGGCATAGACTATGTAGAGATCTCCGTAGACAGCGCTGACCCTCAAAGGCATGACCAGTTTCGAGGTGTCCCTGGATACTGGGAAAGAGCGGTCCGCGGCATAAAGAACTGTGTTGAGGTTGGGTTATCGGTGGGACTGGCTGCTACTTTCTCTCAATTCAACTTTGAGGAACTGGACGACCTATATCAGCTTGCTGTTGAGTTGAACGTGGACAAGTTTTACCTGTTCAACTTTATCCCCACAGGCAGGGCGAAACAGATAGCTAACTGGGACCCTTCACCCCAACAGAGAGAACAAATGCTAAAGCGAATGCACAGCTTTATGTTGGAGGAGAAGCTCTCTGTTTTAACCACCGCACCCCAGTTCAGTCGTGCCTGTATGCAAGCTGCCCCAGAAGGGCCTTTGCCTACCTCACATTACAATCTAGGTATAGGTCTTTCGGCAAAATACATTGCTCGCTATGTGGGCGGTTGCGGTGCTGGTCGAGTTTACTGTGCCCTGCAGCCCGACGGCAAGGTTACTCCCTGCGTATTCATAGGCGACTTAGTGGTAGGAGATATCCGAAATCAATCATTCAAAGAGATCTGGCGAAATTCAGAGGTGCTCAATGCCCTCCGCGACAGAGATAACCTGAAAGAGAACTGCCATTCATGCCAATTCCGCGACTTCTGTGGTGGATGTCGAGCACGGGCGTGGAATTACTTCAGAGACATAACCGGACCAGACCCCGGATGCATCTATAATAATGAGTTCTGGAAGAAAGCAAAGGTTCAAGAGAAAGAGAGTAATTAGTGCCTCAGCCTCCAGTTCTAGTCCCCCTGATATTTGATTCCTAAGATCTTAGAAGGCAGCCACTTGTTTCAAGAAGGCAGGGATCCTAGCCCAAATTCAAAAACAGCCAATGGACATCGAAATAGAGAATCCGCTTTGGTGGCTGGTCTATCACTCACCAGTCACTAAGACGAAACAATGTGATAGAATATTCGGTGCCCTTTCGATGTTTTTTCAGTCTTCAACTCTCCGGTTCTATGTATGAGGACCCTCCCCGATGGGAAAAGACTCTGATTTGTTAGAGGGCTTAGATGAGAGACAGCGAGAAGTGGTGACTCACACTCAGGGTCCTCTCCTGGTTATTGCGGGACCAGGAACAGGTAAGACCCTGGTCATCACACACCGCATCGCCTATCTCATCGCCCAAAAGATGGCCAGACCCGAGGAGATTCTGGCCCTCACCTTCACCGACAAGGCTGCGCGGGAGATGGAAGAGAGAGTGGACATTCTGGTGCCTTACGGTTTTGTCAATGTTCAGATAGGTACGTTCCACTCTTTCGGGCAGAGCCTTCTGCGGGAATATGGCCTGCAGATCGGGGTGGATCCTGACTTCAAGGTGCTCACCCCCCCGGAGGTTATGATCTACCTGAGGCAGCACCTGTTTGAGCTGCCACTCACCTACTATCGTCCCCTTTCCAATCCCACAAAGTTCCTCTCCGCCATAGTTAACCTCATAAGCCGAGCTAAAGATGAAGATGTCACTCCAGAGGAGTATATTCAGTATGCTGACCTGCTTGAACAAAGGGCACAGGTCAATCCAGATGATGGAGTCCTGAGAGAAGAAGCAGAAAAAGCGGCAGAGCTTGCACAGTTCTACCAGAAATATGAGGAGCTGCTTCTCCAGACTGGATTCATTGATATACCCGGGCTTATTTCGCTTCCTCTCAGGCTTTTGAGGACCCGACCTAATATCCTGGCCCAGTTACAGTCGAAGTTCAAGTATATCCTGGTAGATGAGTTCCAGGACACGAACTACTCCCAGTTTCAATTGGTCAGACTCCTGGCTGCCAGACATCGAAACATAACAGTAGTGGGGGACGATGACCAGAGCATCTACAAATTTCGCGGCGCTGCCATCACCAATATCCTCTCCTTCTGCGATGTCTACCCTGATGCGAAACAGGTAGTGTTGACCAGAAACTATCGCTCTACCCAGCCTATTTTAGACACCGCCTATCGTCTGATCTTGCATAACAATCCAAATCGCTTAGAGGTACGGAGGAATATTGACAAGCATATCACTGGCGTCGGTGGCGATGGGCTGCCGGTGCGCCATTTCCATTACGACAGTCTCCCCGGCGAAGCCGATGCGGTGGCCCGAATGATCGGGGAGCGGATGGACAGAGGAGGATATAACTACAGCGATTTCGCTGTGCTGGTCCGCGCCAACAGCCATGCCGATCCTTTCCTGCGAGCACTGAATATGAAGGGGATTCCCTGGCGGTTCAGCGGCAACCAGGGGCTTTATGATCGGGAAGAGATAAAGACCCTGTTGAGCCTACTCAAGGTGATTCGTGACCCCGACGACAGCGCCAGTCTCTACCACCTTGCCTCCTCTACAGTTTATCAGATTAACCCTTTAGATATGAGCCGCTGTCTCGGATACGCCCACAAGAGCAAAGTCCCACTTCGTCAGATATTTCTCAGCTTAAACGAACTTGAAGAGGTCTCTGCTGAAGGCAGGGCAACGGCCGAGAAGCTCCTGGCCGATATTGACTATCTCAACCAGTTGAGCATGAGAGCTCCCACAGGGAAGGTTCTCTACGAGTTCCTCACCCGTACCGGATGGCTCAAGAGACTTACCTCGGAGAGCTCTGTCCGCAACGAAATCCAGGTGAAAAACATCGCTCAATTCTTTGAAGTAGTGCAGAAGGTGAGCGAGTTTGTGGAACACGATCGGGTGCCTTTCACCTTGGAATATTTAGAGATGCTCAAAGAATCAGGCGATAACCCCCCCGTGGCCGAAGCCGACTTCGATCTGGATGCAGTCAATGTCCTCACAGTCCACCGGGCAAAAGGGCTGGAGTTCCGGGTAGTATTCCTTGTCTGTTTAGTTCACGACCGATTCCCCAGCGAGAAAGGGAGGAAAAGAGGCAGAGAGATAGCGCTTCCGGATGAGTTGATTAAAGAACCACTGCCTGCCGGAGATTTTCATTTGGAGGAGGAGAGGCGGCTGTTCTATGTGGGAATGACCAGGGCCAAAGAGGAGCTCATCCTCACCTCCAGCCGTGATGTAGGGCTGAAGAAACCCAAGAAAGTGAGCCAGTTTGTTATCGAGGCCTTAGACCTTAAGAAGGAAGAGATTATTCCACACAAGGCAACCAGCATTGAGGTGATCAACAGGTTTGGTTCCGTCTTGGAAAAAGATGCCAGGTACTTGCCGGCCGGCGATGGCCTGTTCACCCTCTCCAGCCAGCAGGTGGACGATTACCTGACCTGTCCGCTGAAATACAAATATATTCATATCCTGCGAGTTCCCATCCCACCGCATCACACAATGATTTACGGCAAGGCCATCCACAGGGCAGTAGCTGAATATTACCAGGCCAAAAAACGTTGTGAAAAGATCACCTTGGATAAACTTATTTCCGTCTTCGAAGGCTCCTGGAGCAGTGAGGGGTTTCTCACGCGAGAGCACGAGGAGAGAAGGTTGGCCCAGGGTAAAGAGGTCTTGAAAAGATTTTTTGAACAGGAACAGCAGAAAGATGAGATTCCCACCTATGTGGAGGAGGAGTTCTCATTTGTCCAAGGGAATATAAAACTGATTGGCAGATGGGACAGGGTGGATGTGACCCAAGAAGGAGGGATTATCATCGACTACAAGACCTCTGAGGTGCGAGATCAGGGCAGGGCAGACAGTGAGGCCAGAAACAGCGTTCAGCTTCCCATTTATGCAATGGCCTACCGAGAACGCTTTGGCCAATTGCCTGTGGGTGTCGAGTTTAGATTTTTAGAGACAGGCCTGGTGGGGAGATTAAAGAACCTGGAGAGACGGATTGAACAGACGAAGGCGAAGATTGAAAAGGTGGCCGACCGGATAAAACAACGGGATTTTTCTCCCTCCCCCCAGTATATGGCCTGCGAATTCTGCCCCTACCGTGGCATATGTCCTTATGAGGAGAAAAGATAGCGATAGAACGGCCGGACAATACCTGAACATGGGTATGGTCAATTGGTATCTGGAAAAAAGCGCAAGCTAGTCAAATTTCCTCACTTATTGGTTTTGAAATTTTGCGTTCTCAGCGTCTCCCTGGCGCCATTTGCGGTTAAATTTCAGACTTAGCTATGATTAGATTTATCCACACTGCCGATATCCACTTAGACACCCGATTCACCGGAATCAGGGATGAGTCGAAACGTAAACAGAGAAGGGCAGAACACCGACACTGCTTTACAAGGATCATAGACATAGCAGAACGAGTCCAGCCTGATTTTCTGTTGGTCGCCGGCGATCTCTTTGAACAGACCCATTTCTCCCCTGACACCATCAATTTCATCGTCCGACAACTGGAGAGAGTCTATCCTCTGCCAGTATTTGTGGTTGCCGGAAACCACGACCTCTTAGTTGCCGGCTCCCCTTACCTTACCTGGGAATGGCCATCTCATGTGCATATCTTCAAAGACGGGCAGTTTCAAAGCATAGCGTTAAAAGATGAGGTGGTGATTCACGGCGCATCGGCTACCCAACAGAGCGGTTTCCTTAACCTTTTGCGCAATTACAACGTCCCCCAGGACGAGAGGATACACATTGTCCTGTTTCATGGCTCCGAGGCTACCGACAGAAGGGCCGCTGAGCAGTGGGGAAGTTGGCTTCCTTTCACTTCCGAGGATATCCTCTCCTCTGGTGCTGACTACTATGCCTTAGGTCACTACCACTCCTTTCGCTCAATTCCTTTCCAACAGAAAGAGGTGAAAGGCTATTACCCCGGTTGTCCTGAACCCACAAAGCTCGATGAAACGGGACCTAAATACATCCTGAAGTTAAAGCTGGAGAAGGGCAGACCCATCCAGGTAGAGAAAATCCAGGTTCAAAGCCGGCAGTACCGAGAGGAGATCATAGACTGTGATGGGTTCAAGGACAGAAACCAGATCCTGGAACGTATAAGGGAGTTCGGCAACAAGGATGATGTGGCAAAGATCATCCTGGAAGGCTACCCAGATCCTGCCTTAGAGCTTGATCTGGAAACTCTACGAGAAAGTGCCAAGGATTGGTTCTTCACTGTTGAGATTGAGAACAGGACCCGCCCCGATTATCGACCCGACCAGATGGATAACCTCCTGGCTCTCCGCTTCCACGAACAACTCCAAGAGGCCAAGGCCCAGGGCAAAGGCAATTCACGAGATATACAGGTGCTCGAAGAGGCAGAAGTGTTGGGGCTGGATGCACTGTTAAGAGGACACATAAGAGGCTATGAGATTTAAAGAGATATTTGTAGCAGGGTTCGGCTGTCTTGGGCAGCTTCGGCTGCCACTGGAGGGCCAATTTAACCTCATCTTGGCCCCTAACGATGAGGGGAAGACCACCCTTCAGAATTTCATAACCGCTGTTCTTTTCCCCTTCACTCAAAAAGAACTGCGCCAGAGATTTAAACCCTGGACTCACCAGGTCTATGGAGGAAATCTGAGATACTCTATGTCCAATGGGGAAGAATTTGAGATTCATAAGCAGATAAAAGAGGGAACTTCCAAGACCGATGTAGTGAGGCTTTTCCTTAAACCTTCCAACCAGGAGGTCACCGACCGCTATCCCAGCAGCCGTCAAGGCCCGCTGATTGCCGAAACACAACTGAATATGACCAGAGAGAGCTTTGAAGGTATCCCGGTGGTAAAGCAGCTCCAGGTGGCCGAAATCGGCGACGACAGAGTGAGAAGAGGCGTTACGGAGAAGATAAAATCTCTGGTGGCCACCGGAAGGGAAGATATGGGAATAGAAAAGGCCCTGGCAAAGATAGAGGCTCGCCTGAAGGAGATAGGCAAAACTGATCGAGGGCCAGGTACTGAGGCGGGTAAAGCGGCCAGTCGGGTACAAGAACTGGAAAGACAATATCAGAGCCTTAAAGCCCTACACACCGAACTGGAAGAGGTGTTGGAAGAGATAAGGACTCTGAAACAGAGGGTCGAAAGACTCAAATACCGAGGAAGAGAGCTGAACTACCAAGTAAGAAAGGCCAGGCTCCTGGATCTGAAAAGGAGATGGAATGAGGCAGAAGCTCTCAAAGCCTCTTACGAGAAAAGGTACCAGGAGCAAATTCCCGATGCAGAGTTAGTCCGATTCTTAGAGGAGAAACGAAATGAACTGCTCAAATACAAAAAGATAGACCCCCAGCGCTTGAAGCAGCTTCAATCCAAATTGGCGGCGGTGAAAGAGAACAGCATCCGGGCAAATCAGACCCAGAAAGACATCGACGAGCTGAAAAAGGAGCTAAAGTCCTATGAAGCAAAGGCCGTAGCCTACCCGGAGATTTACTCTATGTTTTCGGTGACAGATATTCGCATCCTGAGGGGACTTGAGCAAAAACTCCTCCACTGCCAGCAGATCCTCTCGCAGCAGGAACCTCAATACCAGGTGAGAACAGCCCAGAGAGTCCAGATAAAAAGTCGCTTGGGCTACACAAGGTTGCTGTTTAAGATAAGTGCAGCTTCTTGTTTGGCCAGCCTTTTCTCGCTGTTCTGGCTTCCTCTGTGGGTAGTGGGAATCACTGCCCTGTTTGCTGCAGTGGCAGCACTCTGCAAGTTCAGGATCAAGAAGGCAAAGGAGAGCCTGAGAACACTTGAGCAGAAAATCGAAGAGTGTAGAGCCCAATTTCTCGTGTCTACAGAGAAGCTAATCAGTGATTTTACACTGGCAGAGTCGACGTTGCGCAAAATTCCTGGTCTGGTGCAGCCAGAGCTACCCCAAAACTTGCAGAACACCTCAGATTTTCAGGAAATAAAAGAGTTGGTAAAACTTTGGGCAGATTTTTACATGGAGGCAGAGGCAAAGCTTCTCCAGTATACAGCCAGTCAGGACTACGACCAATTGTACGAAAAACTGATCGCTTTCCAGCAGGTTCGGGAAAGGATAGAGAAACTTCAGGATGAAGTGGCCAAGAAGCAGGGTAGGGTGGAGGATTTGGACCAAAAGACCCAAATCCTGCAGGAGGAGGTGTTCCAAACCCTTAAGGAATGGTGCCCAGAGGCAGAAGGAGACCGTTCTATAAAAGTCGCAGAAGGCTACATAGAGCAGATAAAAGAGAAACAGGGCGATTACGAGGCATTAGAGCGAGATCTTAAGAGTTTAGCAAATCTGTTGGAAGGAAAAGACCCGTCCGCTTTCCTGGGGGAAATGGGAAGGAACCAGAAATTGGTGGATGAGCTTGTAGATCAGGAACCTCGCTTGGCTGAGCTTGAGGTAGAGTGGACAAAGCTTTCCCTTTATGAGCGGCAATATCAAAGGATAGAACGAGAATTGCAGGAACAAAGGGACCTACTTGTCCGGAAAGAGACCGAGAGGAATGAGAAACTGCGGGGCAAACCCGAGTTGGCCGATGTGGAATCTGACTTAGAGGATGCCCGCCGAAAGCTGGAGAGGATTCACCTTTACCGTGATGCTCTTCTGAAGGCCCAGGAACTTCTCCGAGAGGCAGGCAAGAGGGTTTACACCGACATCGCCCCTAAGCTCAATCAGTTTTTGACCACTAAGCTCTCCCAACTCTCCGGCGGCCGCTATTCAGAGACCTCAATGGATGAGAACCTGAATCTGAGGGTGAAAATCCAGGGACTGGGTAGTTATGAGGACGCTGAGGTGTTGGGTGGGGGCATGCGGGCTGGCCTCTACATCCTGTTGCGAGTGGGAATACTGAACCTGATAGCCGAAAAAGGGGGAGAACTTCCCCCTCTGATAATGGACGAGGCATTTAGCTCCTTCGACGACTTCGGCCCCAACCGACTGGAGAAAATGGTTAACCTCTTATGCGATGTTCTCCGACAGAACCCCAACCTGCAGTTGATCTACTTCACCTGTCAAGAAAAAGGACAATATATCCCAATAAAACAAATACTTCGGTCAAAATTTTCAGATGTCAGTGAGAAATCGGTGGGTAATTTCAGGGTAGCTGGTGCCTCCGGGTTAAGTCATTAGTCAGTGGTCATTAGTCATTGGGAAACTCGATTTACCAGATCTTGTTGAAGAGTTACTGGAACACAGCCTTTAAGCTTTCACGCCGTGCGACAGGAGATTCCGTTTCCGACAACAGAGTCTGGAGTTTAGAGTACCCGATTATGCCGAAAGAATCTTTATCCTTACCTCTCACCAATTAACCAGTATTACACTCAGGAACTCGTCGGTTTGAGATTGACTACCAAGGGGCGTTGAATGATGGCCGAATGGATATATGTCTCCGATATCGCCTGTTACGAGGGCAAAGAGGTCACTGTGAAGGGGTGGTTGTACAACAGAAGGTCCAGCGGGAAGATTCACTTCCTTCAGGTGCGAGATGGAACCGGAACGGTTCAGTGTGTGGTGAGCAAAAATGATGTCTCCGAGACAGTCTTCGAGCTCTCCGACCGCCTGCCCCAGGAGTCCTCAATTGTGGTTCAGGGTGTTGTCCGGGCAGACCCCAGGTCACCAATTGGCTATGAAATAGGGGTGAGAGACCTTCAGGTGGTGCAAGCCGCTGGGGAGTATCCTATTTCCCCCAAGGAACATGGCATCTCCTTTCTGATGGACCATCGTCATCTCTGGATTCGTTCTTCTCGACAGCACGCCATCCTCAGGATAAGGAGCGAGCTGATAAAGGCCTGCCGCGAATACTTTGACAGCAGAGGGTTTGTCCTTCTAGACGCCCCCATCTTCACCCCGGCTGCCTGTGAGGGCACCACCACCCTGTTTCAAGTCGATTACTTCGGAGAGAAGGCTTATCTTACTCAAAGCGGCCAGCTTTATATGGAGGCCGGAGCTATGGCCTTCGGCAAGGTCTACTGTTTTGGTCCCACATTCCGTGCGGAGAAGTCGAAAACCCGCCGCCATCTCACTGAATTCTGGATGATCGAGCCCGAGGTTGCTTACTATACCCTGAAAGAGGATATGGACCTGGCAGAAGATTTCGTCGAACATATCGTAGCTCAGGTGGTGTCCAGAAGAAAACAGGAATTGGAATATTTAGGAAGAGATGTGACCAAACTGCAGAAAGTTACCAAACCGTTCCCTCGAATATCCTACGATCAGGCCCTGGATATCCTGAGAAACAACGGGGTTGATATCTCCTGGGGAGAGGATTTTGGGGGTGATGAAGAGACTGTTCTCTCCAATCAGTTCGACAAGCCGGTTATGATTCACCGGTATCCGGCCCAATGTAAGGCGTTCTATATGAAACCCGATCCCGAAGACCCGAGGCTTGCCCTCTGTGTGGATATGCTTGCTCCTGAAGGATACGGGGAGATAATAGGCGGGGGCCAGCGGGAGGATAACCTGGAGAGTTTAGAGAGACGGATCAAGGAACTGAATCTACCTGGTGAGGCCTTCGACTGGTATCTCGACCTGCGGAGGTATGGTTCAGTACCTCACGCCGGTTTCGGGCTGGGGATTGAGAGAACCCTAGCCTGGCTCTGTGGGCTACACCATGTGAGAGAGACTATCCCATTTCCCAGATTGATGGAGAGGCTAAAACCGTAAAGGTAGAGAAGAAGAGCCTTGCCTTCTTTTCACGCTTCACGCCTCACTTTTTACTTTCCAATTCTTATCTCCCACTTGCTACTTCTCTGGATGAAGGGCCTTTTTTACAAGCTTCAGGGCACAATACTGCCCACACATAGTGCAGACATCGGAGACCCGGGGACTACTCTCCTCTCTCATTCTGCGAGCAAGTTCGGGATTGAGAGAGAGCCTGATTTGCTCTTCCCAGTTCAAATTCTTTCTGGCCTGAGCCATCTTCTGGTCCCACTGGACTGCTCCTTTCACTCCCTTGACTATATCGCCGGCGTGAGCGGCGATGCGGGTCACTATCACTCCCTCCCGGACATCCTCCACTTTTGGCAATCGAAGATGCTCACTGGGGGTAACATAGCAGAGGAAATCAGCACCGGCAGCAGCAGCCCAGGCACCCCCTATAGCTGACGTCAGGTGATCATAACCCGGGGCAATATCAGTAACGACAGGGCCTAAAACATAAAATGGAGCCCCTCGGCAGAGTCTCTTCTCCAGTAGCACATTACCTTCTACCTGGTCTAAGGGCAGATGTCCTGGTCCTTCTATCATCACCTGTACACCCTGTTCCCAAGCCCTCTGAGCCAATTCTCCTAAAAGCACCAGCTCACCTATCTGTGCCCGATCGGTGGCATCGGCCAAAGAGCCGGGACGGAGTCCATCACCCAGACTCAAGGTGATATCATATCTTCTTGCGATCTCCAACAGCCGGTCATATTCTTCGTAAAGTGGGTTTTCTTTGTCGTTAGCAATCATCCAGGTGGTCAAGAAAACCCCACCACGACTGACTATATCGGTCACCCTGCCCTGGCGTTTCAGTCTCTCTAAGGTGTTCTGGGTTACCCCGCAGTGCACGGTCATAAAATCCACACCGTCCTGAGCCTGCCTTTCAATCACCTCAAATATCTTCTCTTTCGTCATTTTCACCAGGACCCCGGTCTCACTGATAGCCTCTATGGCTGCCTGATAAACAGGGACAGTGCCCAGAGGAACTGTGCAGACACGGAGGATTTCCCTTCTAGTCTTATCTAAATCTCCTCCAGTACTTAAGTCCATAATTGTGTCCGCCCCGACACCGATGGCCACCTTTACCTTTTCTATCTCTTCTGCCAGATTAATATACTCAGGGGAGGTTCCTATATTTGCGTTCACTTTGGTTCTCAGGCCTTTGCCGATTCCAATTGGTCGGGCCAACTGGCGAACCCTATTTTTGGGTATAACTATCTGGCCGCTGGCCACCCTTTGTGCGATAATTTCAGGGGCCACTGCCTCATCCCGGGCCACCTGTCTTGCCTCCGCAGTGATCCCGCCAGCTTTCGCTTCCGTTATCTGAGTCATTTCCACCTTCACCTCTTCTATAATTGGCACCCCATAGCGTAGTGCCTTCGTAGCACGCATACTCTGTTTTCAAGCTTCAACCTCCCACAGATTCCAACCTTGCTGGAGGTTTGCTCAAGCACTGCTGGTTGACGTATCTTTTCTCTCCATTTCTCGGACGATCTCTTCTATCTTAGCCAGGGCTTCTGTTTTGCTCACTTCGATTACCGCGCCTGACTTGCGGAATCGGATCTCCACTTTACCTTGACTCAGTCCCTTTTCCCCAATGGTAACCCTGAGAGGAATGCCAATCAGGTCAGCATCCTTGAACTTGGTGCCGGCTCGAAGTTGACGGTCGTCGATGAGCACCTCAAAGCCTCCTTTCAAAAGGTCCTGGTAGAGCTGCTCCGAGAGCTCTCTGGTTTCCCGGTGAGCAGGGTTGAGTGGCAGCAGGTGGATCTGATAAGGGGCAATGGAGAGGGGCCAGACAATCCCATCTTTGTCCGAATGTTGTTCTATGACCGAGGCCACAATCCTCTCCAGGCCAATTCCATAGCTGCCCATAACGATTGGACGCTGTTTGCCCTGGGGATCAAGATATGTGGCCCCTAAGGCTTGAGAGTATTTTGTCCCCAGCTTAAAGATGTGTCCCACCTCTATAGCGGGACAGATCTCCAAGGGGGCTCCGCACTGAGAACAGGGGTCGCCGGGCCGCACCATCCGCAAATCGGCATATCTTTCTACCCGAAAGTCTCTGCCTGGCCTGAGCCCTTTCAAGTGGAAATCATCCTGGTTGGCACCTGTTGCCAGGCCATCTCGGCCTTTAAGTGAGAGATCGGCAAGGATTTTCACCTCTTCTTTTAGCCCTACTGGGCCGATAAATCCCAAGTTGGCTCCGGTCAACTCCAGGGCCTCTTCTGGGGTAGCAGGACGGAATTCGCATCCCAGTGCCCTCTCTAGCTTTGCCTCATTGAGCTGATCTTCCCCTGAGACCAAAGCCATTACCGGTCCACTTTCAGAGACGAAGAGAAGGGATTTCATCAGACGAGAGGGAGGAAACCCCAGGAATTCAGACACTGCCTCGATAGTTTTCTTGCCTGGGGTGAAAATCTTCTCCACTTGGGAGTAGGTAGGTGAGGGAGAGGAATCAGATTGCCGCTCTCTCGCCGTGGCCACCTCTAAGTTGGCAGCGTAACCGCACCTTTTGCACAGCACAGCCTCATCTTCACCGGAAGGCGAGGAAATCATAAACTCCTCTGATTCTGAGCCGCCCATAATTCCACTGGAAGCTCTGACTGCGAAGGTCTGGAGTCCACATCGCCGAAAAATTCTCAGATAGGCCTGGCGGTGAAGCTGGTAACTTCTTTCCAGACCCTCCTGGTCAACATCAAAACTGTAGGAATCCTTCATAAGGAACTGTCTGCCCCGAAGCACTCCAGAGCGAGGTCGAGGTTCATCTCGAAATTTGGTCTGTATCTGATACCATATCTGGGGAAGCTCACGGTAGGAACGGATCTCGCCGGCAGCTATGGCTGTGAATATCTCCTCATGAGTAGGGGTGAGGCAGAGGTCAGTGCCTCTGCGGTCTTTCAACCTGAACATCAAGTCTCCTGCCTGCTGCCAGCGTCCGGTCTTCTCCCAGATCTCTTTTCGGCTCAAGGTGGGAAGAAGAAATTCCTGGGCACCTATGCGGTCCATCTCTTCCCGGATAAGCTGAGCCACTTTTCTGAGCACTTTCCAACCTAAGGGCAGAAAGGAGTAAACGCCTGCCAGATGGAGCCTTATCATCCCAGCCCGCAACATCAACTGATGGCTGGGTATCTCAGCATCGGCCGGTATCTGCTTCTGCGTAGGGATAAATGCCTGTGAAAATCTCACCGATTTGCCTCCTACAGTTCCTCTACAAGTTGTAAAAGCTCATTGAGTTCTTCCCTCAACTCTAATAAGGCGTGTCTGCACTCTATCTCATCGAAAGACTGTTCCAGTTGTTGGCGAACGAATTCTTTATCGTTCTTCAGTTTCTCCTTTGCACCCTTGATGCTATATTTTTCCTCCTGTAACAGTCGTTTTATCATTAACACTATTTTCACATCCCGGGGACGGTAGGCTCTGTTTCCAGCCCGGTTTTTTTGTGGACGCAGGATGGGAAACTCCTCCTCCCAGTATCTGAGAATATGGGGTTTTACTCCACTGAGACGGGATACCTCGCTGATAGAATAGTAAAGCTTCCCCAAGCTTTTATCCATAATTGTCCACTAATCCAGAAAATTTGTACCGTTCAACCAAATTCGAGGACCAGCAGATGAACACCAAAACAGGGAATGAGAATTGGTGGGTGATCTGCCAATCGTCGATCGCCGCTTACCAGCCATCAATTCAGTTCAATAGTAGACTTCTGGTTTGGCATCTCTGCTCATCAACTGGTACACTGCTCCCAGTGGGTCTTCTCGCTGAAATAATACGGAGTAGACCTTTTCAGTTATGGGCATCTCCACTTTTAAGCTCTGAGACAACCGGAAGGCAGAGCGGGTGGTTTTCACCCCCTCGGCTACCATCTTCATATTGTTGAGCACCTGGCTGAGGTCGCTGCCTTTTCCAATCTGTTCTCCCACATATCGGTTTCTGCTATGTCGGCTGATACAGGTTGTTATCAGATCCCCCATTCCCGAAAGTCCGGCGAAGGTCAAAGCTTCCGCTCCCATAGTTACACCGAGGCGGGTGATTTCGGCCAGTCCTCTGGTCATCAAGGCTCCCTTGGTGTTGTCGCCAAATCCCAGTCCGTCACAAATACCGGTGGCGATAGCGATCACATTTTTTAATGCCCCGCCTAATTCCACCCCAACGACATCTCGATTGGTGTAAACTCTGAAGGTAGAGGACATAAACGCTGCCTGTATTCTTCTTCTATTCTCCTCAGAAGGTGAAGCAGCGACCACTGCGGTAGGGATATGGCGGCTCACTTCTTCTGCATGACTTGGCCCAGAAAGGGCTACAATTGTATCCTCATCCACAGAACCCAGTTCCTCTGCCAGCACCTGCGACATTCGTTCCAAGGTGCCCTCTTCAATTCCTTTGGCCGCACTGACCACAACGGCTGACTTGGAGATAAATGGTGATGCCTTGCGGGCCACGCTCCGGGTGAACTGAGAGGGCACAGCGAAGACAGCGATCTCCCTGGACACCAGTACCTGTTCCAGATCAGAAGAGATAAAGATGCCTTCGGGTATTTTAACCCCTGGCAAGAAAGCGGGATTTCTGCGCTCTGCTGCCATCTGGCGGGCGTAATCTGGGTCGTATTCCCAGAGCCGGACCTGGTGGCCGTTTTCAAAAAGCAAGATGGCAAGGGCAGTTCCCCAACCACCTGCTCCTATCACTGCGACTTTCATCACTGGGTGCCTTTGAATCTTTTTGAGCCAAACCTGTTCTCTTCTCCCCGAAGAAGTCTTCTGATATTAGACCGATGGGTGAAGATAATCAAGCCGGCCAATAGGCAGACGAAGAGGAGAAGCTCTGCGGAAACCGGCCTGTTTAGAGCAAGTTTCTCTATACTCAGACAAAGCGGCAGTACCACAGCGGCGGAGAGGGAGCCGAGGGAGACATAGCCGGAGGAGAGGGTAACTGCTACCCAGACAGCGAAGGCAATGGCCACCTCTACTGGTGCTAATGCCAGCAAGGCTCCAGCAGCAGTGCCCACTCCCTTGCCCCCTTTAAAGCCGGCAAAGACTGTCCAGATGTGTCCGGAGACCACTGCCACTGCCGCCAAAATTTGCATCAACTCTGGATTGATGACGGGAGAACACCCAGCAAGCTTCGCAAACAGAAGCACCGCCACCATTCCTTTAGCAAAGTCGACGGCAAACACAAACACCCCAGCAGCCGGGCCCAACACCCGAAAGGCATTGGTGGCCCCGGCGTTGCCACTTCCGTATTGCCGAATATCTATCCCCTTCAACACCCTCCCCACCACTATGCTGGTAGGAAACGACCCCAGGAGGTAACTTGCCAATAGAATCAGTATTAACATCTTATTAAAATGTTCCCTATCGAGAGTTCTCTTTTGAAAAACTCCATTTTGACAAGAATCAAAATTAACATATTCTTCCACAGAAGTCAATAGCAAATGTAGAGGGACGAATAAGCGGAGGAAGAGCCGGAGAGAGGAAAAGACGGAGAGGAAAAAGCAGAATGGCAATGGAAAAGGAGAATTTGCAAGGGCGACCCGCTGTGCTCGACCAGGGGTTTTCTCACACTCTCGTTCTACGTTTCATACTTGATCGAATCTTAAGAAGCCAGTCCTTGTCATGCTCAATTTGCCCGAGTATCCCATAAGTTATTCAAATTCGCCAAGAAATCAGATCCTTTACCCCATTTAGAATTGCAGTTTTGCTGTTTCTAACTGCTGTCGAATAATAGAGCCCGGGGCAGTAGTACGCGCCCCATGCCCATATCTATTCTTGTGGGAGGCCCCCTACAGAGCCAGGCGTCTGGAGACGACTCCAAAATCTGTTCTCAAGGCAGAGTGGAGGAGAACTTCTTCATAATGGGACTTCTTGGACTAGACCTCATTTACCAATCAACAACGCTTGTGACCATACTTAACAAGTAGAAGATTTCAAAAATGTAAGGAACGCGCTTATCCTTTTCTCGTTCCAGGTGGTGATCTCTTCCAGAAGTTTCCTACCGATTTTTCCAGTCTTCAATAGTTGCGATAATTTCCTGGTCAATAACGGATTTCTCTCTAATTCTCGTATCACTTCTATCATTTCAGGGTTGTCTGTTTGATAATAGGGACGATGTTCCGCTGTTACAGAATAAGCAACCTCTTCTCTTTCGGCAATCTTTTCCCTCCCTGTTAGCAGCCAGTCTATAGTAGTGTGGCCAAAATGTGCAACCTTTGCCAGAATATGTGCTTGAGGGATACGGCCCCTTTCATAGTTGCTTATACACACTTTTGAGACCCCGATTATCTTTCCGAATTGATCTTGCGTCAGGGAACCTCGAATTTGCCTGATTCTTCTTCCGACGTGTATTTTATTGATTTCACTCCTCATATTCGAAGGACCTAATCGTCTCCCAAGAAATTAACAGCATGCTGATTTTTTTCTTGACAGCCGGTAAACAATTTCTTAACTTATATTTTCAGTTTCTGATCTATTGTTGGTTCGATTGACCCGGCTGTCTATTTTTTCAATCTCCTTTTTCTACATTAGCTTGTAAATAAAGCCAGACACCTGCTTTCTTCAGGTGGTTTGGCGACTGGGGTGGAGGCTTCTGGTGCTTGCCAGGCTCGGGAGCCTTCACCCATCATCATTTTGAATATACGAAGAGACGTCTCAAAAAGCAAATGAATTTTTCATATGGGTTTCTGCAACGATGTTCAATCAGACTGGGGAGATATACATATTCCTTGAAAAAACAGAACCGAAGTAGACAAACCAACCGGAGGAGGAGCAGACGGAAGAGGGAAAAGACGGGGAACTGTTTCGTCGTCATCTCTGGGGAGAAGTGTGCCTCTCTTTTTGTTGTCTTCGCTGGTTTGGGAGAAAGTCAAGTTTCTGTTTCTGCATATCTGGAGACGGAGGAACATAATGGGAAGGCCAATTATTCTTATTGTTGACGATGACGAAGCCATCCGGGTCCTGCTGGAGGGCATCTTCAACCAGTGGGGCTACCGGACTATTACCGCCTGTGGAGCCCGGGAGACCCTGGAGATATTGAAAAAAGAGACCCCACTGGCGGTGATTTCAGACATCGAGATGCCGGAAATGAATGGACTCGAACTGCTGAATGAGATCAAAAAGAGATATCCCGCGATAAAAGTTGTGATGATGTCAGGCAATCTACTTACCAAAGACCAGATCCAGAGGAGTCTTGAACTCGGTGCCTCTGCATTTGTTCCTAAGCCACTCAATCTTGAGAAGCTAAGGAGGATTATTTTGACTATTAGTCCCTGATCAATGAAACGAAGCTGATAGACTACAGCCCTTTTGTTGAACAGGTGGAGTACATCCTATACCACTCTTATGTTGTTTTCGCAACTGTCCAGTTTTTGGGGTATAATAAGGTCTTCTCCCCGCGTCTGCCGGATGGTAAAAGGAGCACTCCATAATGGGGCCACCGCAAAGGTCGCCCCTTTTTGCTACTGAAAACAAACCGAATGTGAGGGAAACTGAATAGTGGATTAATGGAAAACATAAAGGAACTCCGAATAAGTTGTCCATCTGACGCTCGCCGCAAAAATAGCTTGACAAATTCATAGCCGTGTCTTATGTTTGTAGACGAAATCCCCGTTCTGCTGTCCGTCGTTTGAGATAAGAGATGGTGTGCTTTTGTTCCCTGTGAGGCTACCTCTTTCTGCAAAATGAAATTTATGGCTGACAATATGCTGGGAAGGTTAGCCAAATGGCTGAGAATCATCGGCTACGATACGGTCTATTCTTCATCTATTTCTAACGGTGAACTGCTACAACGGGCAGCAGCGGAGAAGCGGATCATTCTGACCAGAAACCACCGTTTAGTTGGCAGAGTAGCTTCTTGTAAATTGATATTGGTCCGCTATGATAATATCTGGGAGCAACTTCGACAAGTGGTAAGGGAATTGAATCTCAATTTGAAAGAACATGTGATGACCAGGTGCTCGGTTTGTAACTGCAAACTGGTCAGTGTGGACAGAAAGAGCATTGAAGGCAAGGTTGCTGATTATGTCTTTCAGACTCAACAGGAGTTTTCTCGATGTCCTCAATGTGGAAGGATATATTGGAAAGGCAGTCACTATCAGAGGATAAGAGAACGGTTGTGCTGGATTCGAGGTGAGTAGAATGAATAGGCATAAATTGGGGCTGATTCCTGCTACCTTGGGTTTGCTCTTTGGACTCTCTTTGGCGGCGGGGGCGCAGCCGCTGGTGGAAGTGATAAGAATAGATGGTATTATCAACCCCATTTCCTCGAAGTTCATAGTGGAGTCCATCCAGAGGGCCGAAGAGGACAAAGCAGAGTGTTTGGTGATCCAGATGGACACTCCTGGGGGGCTGATGGAGTCGATGCGCTCGGTGGTGAAGGAGATGCTTTCGGCCGAGGTACCGGTAGTAGTTTATGTGTGGCCCAGCGGGGCCAGGGCTGCCTCAGCAGGAGTATTCATAACCTTGGCTGCTCACATTGCTGCTATGACACCGGGCACCAATATCGGAGCCGCGCACCCAGTCAGCTTGGGCAGCGCTCAAGACAGCACCGGGGCAAAGACAATGATGGATAAGCTCACCAATGACGCTGCTGCCTCCATCCGCTCCATAGCAAACAAGAGAGGCCGAAATGCCCAATGGGCAGAGAAAGCAGTCAGAGAGAGTGTCTCTATCACTGCCAGAGAGGCCTTGAAACTGGGAGTGATTGACATAGTCTGCGAAGACCTATCGGAGCTGCTTCGAACCATCAACGGACGCAAAGTGAAACTGCCATCTGGCCAGAGGATCCTGCACACGGAAAACGCCCGAATAGAGAGAATCCAGATGAACTTCCGGTATCGGATACTGGATAAGATCTCCAATCCCAATATCGCTTACATCTTGCTTATGCTGGGAATCTACGGGATTTTTTTCGAGCTGGCGAATCCAGGCTCAATACTGCCCGGAGTGGCAGGGGCAATCTTCCTCATCTTGGCCTTCTTCGCCCTACAGACTTTGCCCATAAACTATGCAGGACTCTTGCTCATTCTGCTGGCTATAGTTCTGTTTATACTCGAAACCCAAATACCCAGTCACGGCATATTGACAATAGGAGGCATAATCTCTATGGGGTTGGGTTCGATAATGCTCATCAATGTCCAGGCCTCTTTCCTGAGAATATCCTGGGGAGTGATAATCCCAGCGGTAATAGCTACGGCAGCTTTCTTCCTGTTCGCAGTTGGCATGGGATTACATATTCAGAGGAGAAAACCCACCACAGGGGCAGAAGGACTGGTAGGGGAGATCGGAGTGGCCCTGACCCGAATTGGTCCCACAGGTAAGGTGGCTATCCACGGAGAAATCTGGGAGGCAGTTAGCGACCAGAAGATCCGTAAGGGAGAAAAGATATTAGTGATAGGAGTTAACCGTCTACGATTGAGAGTCTCCCGAAGTAACCTGGGCGATAGAGAATGAAGAGCACCGGTTGAAATCTCCGAGGGCGCAAAAGCTGAGTAACCGAGGCCTTCGGTAAGAGACTGAGTAAAGCTTGAACTGGATGTTTCAGCCCCATTACACAGCTTAGATCCTCGAACCCCAAGCAGTGGTGTAGCAGCGGCGATCAGACCGCTATAGAATGCAGCTCTGGGGATTTGCCCCACAAAGAGCAGTCAGTTCACTTTGACAATAGAAAGGAAGATTCAGTTGAAATGGAAATAGAGACAGACTACCTGGTTATAGGTACAGGCATAGCTGGGCTATCGTTTGCCTTAGAGGCGGCCCAACAGGGTGAAGTTGCAATCATAACCAAAAAAGCGGATTCGGACTCCAATACCAACTACGCCCAAGGGGGAATTGCTGCGGCGCTGGCGCCTGATGATTCTACTTCCCTGCATATTGAAGACACCTTGCGTACTGGCGCTGGGCTGTGTGACCCAAAGACAGTAGAACTGGTAGCGCGAGAGGCACCAGCTATGGTGTCAAAGTTGATAAAATGGGGCGTCGAGTTCACCAAGAGACAGAATGGAACTCTGGCATTAGGACGAGAAGGGGGACATTCGAAGAACAGGATTGTTCATGCTGCCGATCTGACCGGGGCTGCCATAGAGAAGGCACTGTTGGAAAGAGTTAAGAAAGAGAAAAGCATAACCATCTTTGAGAACCACTTTGCCATCGATCTTATCACTGAGCACCACCTGTTCGATGTTAAAGAGAAAAGGAGCAGAAGAATCACTTGCTGGGGCGCCTACGTTCTGGATACTAAACAGGCAGAGGTGCACAAGTTTCTGGCGAAGGTGACGCTGTTGGCCACTGGAGGAGCAGGCCAGGTGTATCTACATACTACCAACCCCGCTATTGCCACCGGAGATGGTGTCGCTATGGCGTTCCGAGCCGGGGCAGAGGTGGCGAACCTGGAATTTGCCCAGTTCCATCCTACCTCCCTCTATCATCCAGATGGTGACTGTTTCCTCATCACCGAGGCACTCAGAGGATACGGAGCAGTCCTGCGAACCAAAGACGGCAAGACTTTTATGGAAAAATACCATCCTATGAAGTCCTTGGCTCCCAGAGACATAGTGGCCAGAGCTATTGACCGGGAACTCAAACTCAGTGGAGATGAATGTGTCTATCTGGATGTGACCCATATGGACCCCCAGAAGACCAGGGAGGAGTTCCCCAACATCTATAACACGTGCAAATCCTTAGGTATTGACATCACCAAAATGCCCATCCCTGTGGTACCGGCGGCCCACTATATGTGTGGCGGAGTGAGGACAGACATTCACGCGAGAACCACTATCAAAAATCTATATGCCTCAGGAGAGGTGGCTTGTACGGGCCTCCACGGGGCCAATCGTTTGGCCTCTAACTCCCTCCCCGAAGCCCTGGTCTTCTCCCACCGGGCATACCAGGATTCCTTAGCCGTGGTAAAGGACGAAAATTTCACCTTTCCCAACATACCCGATTGGAACGAGGAAGACACCTTTAATGCAGAAGAGTGGGTTATCTTGTCTCACGACAGACAGGAGATCCAGCGCTTGATGTGGGACTATGTGGGCATAGTTCGTTCGGATTTCAGGCTCAAAAGGGCCCAAAGGCGAATCCGCCTGATCGCAAATGAGATAGAAGAATTCTATAAGAAAACAAAAGTGACCGGCGACCTGATTGAACTTCGCAACATCGCCACCGTGGCTCTACTTATCGTTCGTTCTGCTTTGATGCGTAAGGAAAGCAGAGGCCTCCACTTCAACACTGATTATCCCAAAACAGATGACAAACACTGGTTGAAGGATACGGTGATGAAAAATGAAGCAAGCCTTAATTATCGTTGATATGCTTAATGATTTTTTTCTGGAGAATGCCCCTCTGAGAGTTCCAGGAGCAACGAAGATAGTCCCCAACATCAAAAGAAGACTCGACAAGGCTCGGGGCAGGGGAGAGCCAGTGATCTATCTCTGTGATTCTCACCACCCGAATGACTCGGAATTCCAGGTCTGGCCCGTTCATGCTGTAGCGGGCACCCCTGGAGCACAAATTATTGACCAACTGAGACCCAGCAAAGAAAGTATGATTGTCAAAAAAACAAGATACTCAGGATTCTATCAGACTGACTTAGATGCCCTGTTGCAAGGTCTGGGGGTTGGCAGGTTAGTCTTGACCGGGGTGGTAACCAATATCTGTATTCTTTACACGGCGGCAGATGCTGTTATGCGAGGCTATGAAGTTCTTGTCCCTCAGGATTGCGTCGCTGCTCTCTCAGATGAAGATCAAAAATTTGCCTTGAAGCAATTAACAGAAGTGTTAAAGGTCAAAGTAATTTGAGTCTTACCAAATTTTCTCCTCCTGGCTGAGTGCAAACAACACAAGGTAGGGGCAACAGTTGAATTGCCAATTGGGACGATATCCCTAAATCTTTCTCGGATTTGCCAGATTTCACTCAGGACCTCAACTTGAACGGCTCAGAAGTATAGGACGATGTTTCACATAGCAGAAAAGAAGGAGATCAAACAGGGCAAGGTCACTGATGTCTATTTCCAGAGGACAGTGGAGGTTCTTCAAGCGTTGGGAATAGACTCTCGAGTGGCTGCCGAGGTGAGGGCGGCTGAGCTGCCTGAGGGATATGACTTCGCTGTCTTAGCTGGAGTAGAAGAGGTTGCCGAGCTGTTTCAGGGAATGCCGGTAGATATCGAGGGCCTTCCCGAAGGCACTGTTTTCTATCCTGAGGAGCCAGTGCTCACTATTTCGGGAAAGTATCCCGACTTTGCCATTTATGAGACTGCCTTATTGGGACTCTTGTGTCAGGCCAGTGGAGTTGCCAGTAAGGCGGCTCGATGTCGGATAGCAGCAGGGGAGAGAACTATCTTGAGCTTTGGGGCCAGGAGGATGCATCCTGCCCTGGCCCCAATGATCGACCGAAGCGCCTACATCGGGGGTTGTGACGGGGTAGCAGTGGTGAAGAGTGCAGAGGCTCTTGGGTTGGAACCGTTAGGGACTATTCCTCATTCGCTCATCCTCTTAGTGGGAGACACCCTGGAAGCCGCCCGTGCATTTGACAAGGTTGTGGACCGAGCGGTAAAACGGGTGGCCCTTATCGACACTTTTGCCGATGAGAAGTTCGAGGCCCTGAGGGTAGCTGAAGGGCTGGAAAATCTTTATGCGGTGAGATTTGATACCCCTAAGACCAGACGAGGCGACCTGCTGGGACTCCTGGAAGAGGTGCGCTGGGAGCTTGACATCCGAGGCTTCAAGCATGTGAAGATTCTTGTAAGCGGTGGACTGGATGAATATAAGATAGCTCGGCTCAATCCTGCGGCCGATGCCTACGGTGTGGGCACTGCTCTATCCAATGCGCCAGTGATCAATTTCAGTCTGGACATTGTAGAGATAGAGGGCAAGCCTATAGCTAAGAAGGGCAAGCGCTCTGGAGCAAAAAGAGTTTATCAATGTGACCGATGCGGCAAAAGAGAAGTCGCCACTGTCTCCGCTCCACTTCAACAGTGTCGGTGCGGAGGCAATTTCAAGTGCCTGTCACATCCCTTGCTCGAAAGCGGCAAACTTGTTGCTCCCTTACCTGAGGTATCGAAGATTCGAAAATATGTGCTGGAGCAACTGCGAGGATTAGACTTGAAACTGCTATGAAACCCTGCATCGTAGTACTCGATTTTGGTGGGCAATATACCCACCTCATCGCCAATCGAATAAGGCGATTGGGGGTCTACAGTGAAATCCTTCCCCCTGATATCCCAAAGGAGCAACTGGCCGGTGTCAGGGGGATAATTCTCTCCGGGGGGCCGGCCAGCGTCTATGGTCCCCAGCAGCCCAGATACAATCCCGACATCTTCAGCTTAGGCATTCCTATGTTGGGAATATGCTACGGGCATCAGCTCTTAGCACTGCACTTCGGGGGCCAAGTACGCCCTGGAAGCAGAAAAGAATATGGCGTCGCAAAACTTCAGACTAAATCTAACCAGGGTATATTCAAGACCCTGGGAGGAACCAAAGAGGTGTGGATGAGTCACGGAGATACGGTCTGCAAACTGCCGCCAGGATTTATCCTTCTGGGACAGACACCAGACTGCCCGATCGCAGCGATGGCAGATCTGTCACGAAAGATCTACGGACTGCAGTTTCACCCAGAGGTGACTCACACACCCTGTGGGATGAAGATATTGGAGGCATTTGTTACTGAATGTGGCTGTGAGCGAACGTGGACGACAGAAGGGTATGTGGAGCTGGCGACCAAACGGATTAGGGAGCAGGTGGGAGGACGCAATGTATTTCTATTGGTATCCGGAGGAGTTGACTCCAGTGTAGCTTTCGTCCTGTTGAACAAGGCTCTGGGGCCCGAAAGGGTTTATGGGTTGTTAATTGATAACGGTTTTATGCGAAAAGGCGAGGTGGCTCAGGTTAGTCAATACCTGGGCCGTTTCGGAAGGCTCACAGTGGTAGATGCCTCAGAGCAGTTCCTCGATGCTGTCAAAGGCCAGACAGACCCCGAGGAGAAAAGAAAGACTATTGGCGAAATATTTATTCGAATTCAGAACAGAACACTAAGCGAGCTTGATCTCGATGAGGATCAGTGGATGTTAGGGCAGGGGACCATCTACCCAGATACCATTGAGTCCGGTGGAACTGAGCAGGCAGATCGGATTAAAACCCATCACAATCGGGTGGAATTGGTGCAGGAACTTATTGCCCAGGGTAGGGTCATCGAGCCCCTGGCATCTCTATACAAAGATGAAGTTCGAGAGGTAGGACTTCACTTAGGACTTCCTACTGATTTGCTCTGGCGGCATCCCTTCCCCGGTCCTGGTCTTGCAGTGCGCACTTTGTGTGCCGAGGGCAAGGAGTACTTCCCAGGATGGAGAAAGATTGAACAGAAGGTCGACTGCATCGCGAGAGGATTTCACCTGGAGGCCCGGCTTCTGCCAGTGAGAACTGTAGGGGTACAAGGTGATTCCAGAACATATGCAAATCCTGTGGTGCTTATCGGCGAAGCGGATTGGGCAACCTTGGAGAAAGTCTCCACTCAAATAACCAACAACATCCCTGAGGTTAACCGAGTTGTTCATTTGGTCACACCAGCCAGATTGTGCACACTGGTGGTGAAAAGGTGTTGCTTGACGAAAAATAGGCTTGATTTGCTCCGCCAAGCCGATTTTGTGGCTACGGAGCAGTTACATAAGGAAAACCTTTACAGAGACATCTGGCAAATGCCTGTAATACTTATACCTGTTTCCTCTGATGGTGAGAAAGAGAGCGTTGTGCTTCGTCCAGTCTGTTCCGCAGATGCGATGACCGCCCGTTTTGCCGAAATTCCCAACCAAATTGTCCACAGGATAGCTGAACTTATTGTAAAAATCAGGGGTATAGAGGCTGTCTTTTATGATGTCACCCATAAGCCACCGGGAACTATCGAGTGGGAGTGACCTTAACTTGGCAGGAGGAGTTCTCGTTGGTATTAGCTGAATTGCTGGACGAAAACCTTATTTTGCTGAAAGAGAGATGTGATTCAAAAGAGGAGCTTTTGGAGGCTATGGTGAACAGGCTCGTTCAAACTGGCAGGGTCAATGATAAAGAGGAACTGTTGAGGATTGTTTTAGAAAGGGAGAAGATTGCCTCTACCGGCTTTGGCAGAGGGGTGGCTATGCCTCATGGAAGAACCGAAGTGGTGGACAGAGTGGTCATCGTTTTCGCCCGGATCGACCAGGGAGTTGATTTCGGCGCCTTAGATGGGAAGCCCGTCTATTTGATCTTCCTATTGGTGACTCCCGAGCGGGACACCGCATCTTATCTGATGGCTCTAGCAGAGCTTTCCCGACTCCTGAAAAAGGATTCGTTCAGAGAGAAACTCCTGCACTGTCAAACGGCCGCTGAGGTTATCCAGGCATTTCGAGAGGAAAACTGAAAAGAGGCCATTTTTTTCTTGACATTTTTGGTGCGGTGCACTATATTTAGCAAAAGAGAGGAGAAACAATGGCGAGGATAATTAAGAGGTATGTAAATCGTACACTTTATGACACTGAACAGAGACGCACCATCACACTGAATGATCTGGCTGCCCTGGTGAAAAACGGTGTTGAAGTGCAGGTGCTCGACAACAGAACTGGTGAAGATATCACTTCTCACACCTTCTCACAGATATTGGCGAGCCAGACAAAGGGATGGCAGCGAGAGGCTACCTCGCTGCAACTGTTCAGAAGACTGATCCAGAAAGGGGGTGCAGAGATGTTAGAGGCAGTCAAGAAGGCGATGCTGGCAGGCATTGGTGCCTTGGACCTCAGTCGGGAAAAGAGGGAGAAATTCTTCGACGAACTGATCAAAAGGGGCGAGCAGCCTAAGAATGAGGAGGCCAAATTGGTAAAGGAAGCCCTTGACAGGGCGGAGAAGAAGACTACAGAGCTCAAAGAGAAGATCGACGAACGGGTGAAGGAACTGATGCCCCAGTTTATGCGCCGGCAGAGCGAACAGATCGACGAGTTGAATCAAAAGATAGATGCTCTGACCAAGATAGTAGAAAGATTAGAGAGTAGAGCGTAGTGGTCTCTCTTTCTCCCTGTTTCTCAAAAAGGGCCATCGGCTTCCTAGCCGGTGGCCCTTCTCTTGTCTCCCTTGCAGACAAAAAAGTGTTGCTTTTTGACCAACTTTTTAGTTAATTTTCACTCAAAACCTGCGGTTGACCACAGAACCAATTTGTCAGAGAAGGAGGGACAGTTGCACGCAGTAGTATGCATTAAACAGGTACCCGAGACGACGGATGTGAGGTTCGATCCGGAGACGAACACTATGGTAAGGGAGGGGGTTTCCAGCATTATAAACCCCTTTGATGAGTATGCAATCGAGGAGGCCTTGCTTACCAGGGAGCGATTCGGAGGCAAAGTGACGGTGCTCACTATGGGCCCACCTCAGGCGGCCGAGGCCCTGAGGACGGCACTGGCTATGGGAGCAGACCAGGCGGTGCTGGTGACTGACAAAGCCTTCGCGGGTTCGGATACCCTGGCAACCTCCTACACTCTCTCGATGGCCATAAGAAAACTTGGTCCTTTGGACCTTATCTTTTGCGGCCGACAGGCCATGGACGGCGATACCGGTCAGGTAGGACCAGGAGTGGCCCACAGACTCGGCATCCCTCAACTAACGTACGTCTGCAAGGTTAAGAAAATCGACTGGGAATCAAGAAGGATCGAAGTAGAACGGTTGCTGGAAAATGGAGTCCAGGTGGTAGAAAGCCCCTTGCCCGCTCTGCTCACAGTGGTTAAAGACATCAATCAACCTCGTCTTCCTTCACTGCTGAGGATGAAACGGGCAAAGCAGGCAGAAATCCCCACCTGGGGTGCTATTGATATAGGAGCTTCTCCCTCCCGAATAGGCCTGGAGGGTTCTCCCACTCAGGTGATAAGGACCTTCTCCCCGCCCAAGAGAACCGGGGGCCAGAAGCTCACCGGTGAGCCCGAAGAGGTGGTAAAGGAACTGGTGGATAAACTGTTCGCCTCGAAGGTCATCTAGACGTTCTTCATAGGACAGTTTTTTGACAAATAGGTCAGATTTTTCAGAGATCTGATGCAAAATGCAAATAGCAAATCGGAAAATGCAAAATCGAGGTCAGACTACAAAAGAATTAAGGCTGTAGCAAATCGCGTTATCAAACCGCAACAGGAAGTGATTCTTTGTCTTACACTTTGCATTTTCCATTTCGCAACTGAAGAATAGGAAATGGAGGTATGTTGTGCCATTGCTTGAGGTGATAAAAGAGAAGTGTAAAGGCTGCGGTCTCTGCGTGAAGGCCTGCCCTTTTGGGGCCATAGAAATAGTGAATAAATTGGCTGTTGTCAAGGAGTCATGCACAGGGTGCGGTGCTTGTCTGGACTCCTGTAAATTCCATGCTCTCTATTTACGTGAGGTTGAAAAACAACCCAAGGTAGATGTAAGTGAATATCAGGGTGTATGGGTATTTATCGAACACGAAGGCCCTCAGATCGCTCATGTCTCCTTGGAACTCTTAGGCAAAGGCAGAGAGCTAGCAGATAAGCTCTCCACCTATCTTTCGGCTATGCTCCTGGGAGATGAGATATCGCCTCTGGTTGAGCAGTTATTCAGGTTTGGTCCTGACCGAGTTCACTGCATTGAAGATCCAATTTTAAAACATTACCGAACTGGTCCTTATGTGACTGCGGCTTCTCTCTTGGTGAGGAAATACAGACCTGAGCTCGTCCTGGCTGGGGCTACCACAACTGGTCGTGATTTCGCCAGTGCTCTGGCAACAGAGCTGGAAACAGGACTTACAGCCGACTGTACGGAATTGGATATCGATCCGGAAAGGGGGCTGTTGGTGCAGACTCGCCCTGCCTTCGGGGGGAATATTATGGCCACCATTCTCTGTCCCCACCGCCGTCCTCAGATGGCTACGGTGAGGCCAAAGGTGATGCAGATGCCCAAACCGGTGGACACCAAGGGCGGAGAGGTGATCCGAGAGACATTTGACCTTAATGAAGATCAAATATTGACCAAGATTATCAATTTTATCCCCAGCACCGAAACGGTCAATCTGGCTGATGCGCAGATCATTGTGTCTGGTGGCAGGGGGTTGGGAGCAGCAGCTAATTTTAGGCTTATTGAAGACTTAGCCCATGTCTTGGGAGCAGCAGTGGGGGCATCCCGGGCGGCTGTAGACGCAGGCTGGATCTCCTATCCACATCAGGTAGGACAGACGGGCAGGACTGTGCGTCCTCGCGTCTATTTTGCCTGCGGTATCTCCGGAGCCATCCAGCATCAGGCAGGCATGAAGACATCGGAGGTAATCGTGGCTATAAACAAAGACCCGGATGCACCTATATTTGACATCGCCACCTACGGTATCGTCGGTGACTTGTTTGAGATCGTGCCCCTGTTAACCCAGCAATTCAAAAGGAGACTGCGAAAGTAACCAAGATTCTCCCTGGGCATATTGGAGAAAAGGCCGCTTTCCAAAGGAAGCGGCCTTTTGCTACAGAGTGGAGGCGGCGGGAATTGAACCCGCGTCCGGAGATATTTCGACAGGGAAATCTACGTGCGTAGTCTGTCAATTAAATCTCACTGCCTGAGGCTCCGACAGACAGGATCTTCAGGCAGCCAGTCCGGTTCGATCTCACCCGGCCCTCCCGGACCCAAGGACCGGGCCAGCCCGCCAGTCTCGACGCCCTGCCTTAGCCTCTGTGGGCGTAGCTAAGGAGGACGGACCGCCATCAATTAGGCAGCCAGTGCATAAGAATAGTCTGCACTTAAATTTATATCCCAATTGTTTTGCGAGCTATTGGGAGCTCGGCACGCCTTCCCCATCTGCTTTATCCCCGTCGAAACCTTTCGCCCCCCATATTGCACCAGAATAAATGTAAGTCCTTTCCATCAGGCTGTCAAGTCTTTTTTTCGGTTAACCCAGAGCGGGATATTGCTGAGGACTCTCCAATATGAGGGGAGAATAGATTGCACCAACCTTGACTTTTCATTCAAAATCGATTATGTTTATACCAGCAAATACGGCAGGTCTATGAAAGATAAGGCTAATACTTTAAGGAGCATACAAAGGGAATCTTATGTCGGGCAAAGTGAAGATATTGCCAGACGATTTGGTTAACAAGATCGCAGCCGGCGAGGTGGTGGAGCGTCCAGCCTCGGTGGTGAAGGAGCTAGTGGAGAATTCCATTGATGCGGGTGCTACGCGAATTACCATCGAGGTGAAGGCTGCTGGAGCCCGCCTGATTAGGGTGGCAGACAATGGGATGGGGATGTCACGGGAAGATGCCGTCCTGTCACTAAGACGCCACGCTACCAGCAAGCTCCAGAGCGACTCCAGTTTAACAAATGTTCTCACCCTTGGGTTTCGAGGGGAAGCACTGCCCAGCATCGCATCCGTCTCCCAATTGGTCCTGGAGACGTGCCAGGCCGAAGATGTGGTCGGAACCAGAATAGTGGCTGAGGCTGGTGCAATAAGAGATGTGTCCGACGTGGGAAGGGATACGGGCACCACTGTCACGGTGCAAAATCTCTTCTTCAACACCCCTGTCCGAAGGAAATTCCTGAAGGCTGAGGTGACAGAGATGCGACACATCACTGCTGCCATCAGCAACTTAGCTCTGGCTTATCCCGAGATAAGCTTTCGCCTGCTTCACGAAGAGCGGGAACTTTTGTATCTGGAACGACACGATTCATACCGGAAGAGGGCAGAGGGAATCTTTGGAAAGACCCTGCTGGAGAAAACTGTCACCCTTCTTTTCCGATCAGAAGGGGTTGGTATTGAGGGGTTTCTGGGAAAACCCGAGATAGCCAAAACATCCAGAGCTCATCAGCTTCTGTTCGTCAACGGGCGACCGATCATCTCCCGGCTATTAACCCATGCAGTTACCGCGGGCTATGGCAGCCTTCTACCCAAGGATGCCCATCCTTTCTTCCTGATCTTTCTACATCTCGACCCTCATATGGTCGACGTCAATGTTCACCCCACCAAAAAGGAGGTGCGTTTCTCTAAGGAGAGTCTAATACACGATCAACTGTTTCGCGCCGTTAGGCATTCATTGCATACCGAAGAGGTAATCCCGGAGGTGCGATTGGAGGAAACGGAAGGTTTCGAACGACTTAGAGCGTCAGCGCAGCAGACCAGTTTCTCCTTTTCCCGGCCAGTGCTTGCCCAAGCTGAGATAGGCAAGCAATCTGCCGCCGAACAGGGGACAGCAGAACAGCAGCCGCCGGTCTCAATGTGGCAGCTCCATCAGAAATATATCCTGGCCCCGATCAAAAACGGACTGATCGTGGTGGACCAACATGCCGCTGCCGAGCGGGTCATTTACGAAGAAGCCATGCAGAATCTGGAGGGAAAACCAGGCACAGCCCAACAGCTTCTCTTCCCTCTGGTTTTAGAGCTCACTCCAGCTCAGCTTCAGGTTATGGAGGACATAGCGCCTCTGCTGGAGCTGATGGGGTTCGGTATTCGGCAGTTCGGGCCCGGGACAGTGGTAGTAGATGCTATCCCTGCCGGACTGAAACACTGGGGGCATGGGGAGACTTTGGTAGAAATAATAGACGAAGTGCTAAATTCAGGGGGGGTTTCTTCCGGGTTAAAACAGAGATTAGCCGCCTCTTATGCCTGTAAAACGGCTATCAAAACCGGAGACAAGCTTTCACCAGAGGAGATGCAGGCTCTAATTGACCAACTTTTCGCTACCAGAGAGCCCTTCAGATGTCCCCACGGAAGGCCTACGCTGATAAAAATTCCCTTAGAGGAGTTTGACCACCGATTTGGAAGATAACCGTTCTACGCCGCCCCCGGGGCCATTCCCATTTAATGCTTATACTCTACTTTTATGTTGACATCTTTCTATTTATGTTTTATTTTATAAAGTCTCAGAGCCGAAGGAAAAGACTATGTCTCATCTGTTGGGAATCGATGTTGGCACCACGGCTACAAAAACGATTCTTATAGATACAAACGGAAAGGTAATATCAGGTTCGATTGTTGGATATCCCCTTTCTACTCCCCATCCTAACTGGGCTGAGCAGGATCCTGGCCACTGGTGGAAGGCAGCAGTAGAATCTGTCCGGAAGGCGCTGAACCAGTCCGGCATCGGGGCGGAATCAATTCTAGGAATAGGCCTTTCAGGTCAGATGCACAGCTCCGTGTTTCTTGACCGGCACAACAGGGTTCTGCGTCCTTCCATTCTCTGGTGCGACACCCGTACTAAAAAGCAGTGCCAGTGGATAGTGGATAGGGTAGGAGTAGAAGGGCTTCGGGAATATGTTTCCAATTTTGCCTTCGAAGGGTTCACTGCCCCTAAAATCGTCTGGCTGCGGGAGAATGAACCGGCCATCTATGCTCAGGTTAAAACAGTACTTCTTCCCAAGGATTACATTCGATTCAAACTCACTGGGGAGTTAGCTACCGAGGTCTCTGATGCGGCTGGCACACTCCTGTTTGACGTGAAGAATCGGGGCTGGTCAGCACAGATGCTACAGAGGCTCCAGATTCCTTCCTCCTGGCTACCTGAAGTTTATGAATCTACCGACATCTGCGGCCGTATTACCAGGGAGGCTGCTCAGCTTACGGGTCTGAAGGTTGGTACTCCTGTGGTGGGAGGGGGTGCCGACAATACCTGTGGAGCGGTAGGAAGCGGGATTGTTAAACCGGGCCGAGTACTCTCCAGCATCGGTACCTCGGGGGTAGTATTCGCCTATACTGACAGGCTCAAGGTTGACCCCCAGATGAGGGTCCACAGCTTCTGTCACAGTGTGCCTTGTAAATGGTATCTGATGGGAGTGGTGCTCAGTGCGGGTGGCTCCTTCCGGTGGTTTCGCGATACCATAGGTGGATTGGAGGCGAAGACAGAAGAGCTTTCCGGCGTAGACTCCTACGAGATTTTGACCAGAGAAGCAGAAGGGATCGGCCCGGGCAGCGAGGGCCTGATTTTTCTGCCGCACCTGATGGGTGAGAGGACACCCCACCGGGATCCGCACGCAAAAGGGGTGTGGTTTGGCATTACCAGTCGGCACACCCGTGGGCACCTGGTCAGATCAGTATTGGAGGGCATCACCTTTGCTATGCGGGACTCAATGGAGATAATCCGCGGGTTAGGAGTGGAACCAAAACAGATTCGCGCTACAGGTGGGGGTGCGCGCAGCCGGCTCTGGTGTCAGCTCCAAGCCGATATCTACAGGGCCCCTGTGGTTACCGTGAATACTTCTCGGGAAGGCCCGGCTTTCGGAGCAGCCCTTATGGCCGGCGTGGGAACCGGAGTGTGGTCAGATCTGGTTGAGGCCACAGACCAGACCGTAGAGATTACGGCCACTACCCAACCAATTGAAGACAATGTCCGTATTTACAATCAATTGTACCCGATTTACCAGTCGCTCTACCCGCTGTTGAAGGAGAAATTCGCCGAAGTCTCTGCTTTGATGGAGTGATATGACCGAAAACCTGACAATTGCCATAGACGGTCCCGCTGGCTCGGGGAAAAGCACGACGGCCCGACTGGTGGCCCAGAGGTTGGGGTATGCGTACATTGACACCGGAGCGATGTACCGGGCAATGGCCCTCAAAGCCCTTCGAGAGGGTGTTGACCCTAAGGATAGAGATGCTGTAGCTGAACTGGCTGACAGAACCAGGATCGAACTGAAACAGCAAGACGGTGCCATGCACATATACTTAGATGGGGAGGATGTGACCGAGAAGTTGCGCCTGCCGGAGGTGACTAAGGCGGTCACCCCCGTCTGTCAGGTGAACCGCGTTCGCCAGGTGCTTGTTGAACAACAACGGCAGATAGGCCGAAACGGTGCAGTGGTGATGGAAGGGCGTGACATCGGAACGGTAGTCCTTCCCCGAGCAGAACTTAAAATATTCCTCAACGCCTCACTCCAGGAGAGAGCCAAAAGGAGATATCTAGAGCTCAGGGCACAGGGATTGGAGATTCCACTCCGCCAGCTGAAAAAACAGATGGCCCAGAGGGACAAGCAGGATATGAGCCGAGCCCAGGCCCCTCTAAGAAAGGCAGAAGACGCAATCCTGATAGACACCACTAAGCTTACCATAGAGGAACAGGTGGACAAGATAGTGAATCTGGCAAAGAGCTTATCAGCAGAGGACAGAAACGGTCAAGATAGTTAGAACTAGAAAGGGTTTTTACCGATTCGCCTGGATTTTTTGTAAGATCATCTTTAAGCTCCTATTTCGACTTAAGATCGAAGGGGAAAAATACGTTCCACCCTGCGGAGCGGTGATCCTGGCTTCAAACCACATTTCCCTTTTGGATCCTCCGGTAATAGGAACCGCGACTACCCGAGAGCTGAACTACCTGGCAAAAGCAGAACTCTTTGACCAGCCCATCTTGAGGTGGATAATAACCGGGCTTAATGCTCTTCCCATAAAAAGAGAAGGCGTGGATAAAGACGCCTTGAAGAAGATGGTGAAATTGCTCCGAAAAGGAGAGCCGCTTCTGCTTTTCCCCGAAGGCACAAGGAGCAAGGGGGAAAAGCTGGGCAGGGGGAGATCTGGAGTGGGAATGCTTGCCCTCAAAACAGAGACATCAGTAGTGCCCGTCCATATTTCCGGTTCCCGAAGGCTTCTCAGAACTCTGCTGGGTTGGGACAGAATATGGGTCAGATTTGGGAGACCTATACGCCCGGGAGATTTCAGCCTCAGCACTGACCTCCGCCAGGACTACCAGTTAGTGGCTCAGCAGGTGATGTCTGAAATAGAGAGGCTGGGGAAAGAAAAAGCACAGAGGAAAGGGAGCTTCTGGACCTCCCGTAGGCGATGCTGAAGCTTGCGGCTACTTCGGAAATCTGAGTTGATGAAAATCGAGCTTGCCAAAGGGGCAGGGTTTTGCTTTGGGGTGAAAAGGGCAGTCAACATCGCCTTGGAGACTGTCAAACAGGTGAATCCGCCAGTCTACACCATCGGCCCTATCATCCACAATCCCCAGGTGGTCGAGAGATTAAGACAGCGGGGTGTTATACCGATTGCGGAGATCACCGACCTGCCCCCGGGTGTGGTCATCATCCGTTCCCACGGTATTCGACCTGATCTCCTGCGGCAGATAAAAGCTTTGGGGCACAAAGTGGTTGACGCCACCTGTCCATTTGTGCGACGGGCTCAAAACTACGCAGAACAGTTGCACAGAGAAGGGTTCAAAACTGTCATTGTGGGGAAAAAGGACCACCCCGAGGTAGAGGGGCTGCTGGGACATTGCGGGCCAAATGCAGTGGTAGTTTACAACGGTTCTGACTTGAAGGGACTAAGTGGGCACAGAAGAATTGGGGTTATTGCCCAGACTACTACCCCTTTTTCTCAGTTCCAGCAGGTGATTCTGAGGCTGCTGGAGAAAACCGAGGAACTGAGGGTGTACAACACCACCTGCAGTTCCACTGAGAAGAGGAGGAAAGAGACGGCTAATCTGGCGAAACGGGCAGATATTATGATAATAACGGGAGGGAAAAACAGCGCCAACACTTCCCGTTTAGCTGAACTATGCAGACAGATAGGCACGGAGACCCATCATATTGAAACAGCAGCAGAACTTTCGCCCGAGTGGTTTGAAGGAAAATCCCTGGTGGGAGTCTCTGCCGGGACGTCTACTCCTCAGTGGATAATCGACGAGGTAATTAACAGTCTCAAAACTTTAAACCAAAAACCTAAAACCCGCAGAGGTGGGTCCAGTCACTTCTGGCGGCAATAAAGGAGGGAAAAGGTAATGGCTGAACAGCAACAACCACACGCTAACATTAAGGCGAAAGGGGGTGATATTCCTGTCGACTTAGAATCAAAGGAGTATTCGGATGAGGAATTTGCTGAGATGCTCCGCCTCTATGACGAAACTCTAAAGGGGATCGCAGAAGGAGAGATCGTCAAAGGGGAGGTGGTTGCCATAGATAAGGACTCTGTTATCGTTGATATTGGATTCAAGTCAGAGGGAGAAATTCCCCTTTCCGAATTCGGAGAGCCGCCCTTAGTGAAGGTTGGAGACGAGGTCGATGTGTTCCTGGAAAATGTAGAAGACCAAGACGGGCAGCTTGTTATCTCCAAGCAAAAGGCCGATTTCCTGCGAGTCTGGGACCAGATAAAGTCTGTCTATGAAAACAATGAAACAGTAGAAGGCGAACTTATCCGTCGGGTCAAAGGCGGAATCATCGTTGACCTGTTTGGGGTGGAGGCTTTTCTCCCAGGTTCCCAGATTGATGTAAAATTGGTGAAGAATTTCGACCAGTTCATAGGGAAGAAATTCCCTCTGAAAGTCATTAAGGTTAACAAGAGCAGACGCAATATTGTTGTCTCCCGCCGGGCAGTGCTGGAAGAGGAACAGGAAAGAAGGAAAGAGGAGCTTCTTGCTCAGCTTAAGGAGGGGGATGTCCGGGAAGGCCTGGTGAAAAATATAACCGATTTTGGAGTCTTCGTTGACTTGGGCGGTGTAGATGGCCTTTTGCATATCACCGATATGTCCTGGGGAAGAGTTAGTCATCCGTCGGAGTTAGTAGCCATCGGAGACAGGATTAATGTTAAGATCCTCAATTATGATCAGGAGAGAAAGAGGGTCTCTTTGGGGCTGAAGCAGCTTACGCCTCCCCCCTGGGAGAGTGTAGAGGAGAAATATCCCATCGGCCAGAAAGTGAGAGGCAAGATTGTCAGTATCACCAGCTACGGTGCCTTCATCCAGTTGGAGGAAGGAGTGGAAGGCTTAATCCACATCTCGGAGATGTCCTGGACTCAGCACATCCGCCATCCCTCCCAAATGGTGGCTATCGGTGATATCGTTGAGGCAGTGGTCCTGGACATAAACAAAGACGAGAAAAAGATATCCCTCAGCCTAAAACAGGTGGAACCAGACCCGTGGCTCTCCATTGAAGAGCGATACCCGGTAGGAGCAAGAGTTACCGGCAAGGTGCGTAGCCTCACAAATTTTGGTGCTTTCATTGAGATCGAAGATGGAATCGATGGACTGCTTCATATCTCCGATATGTCCTGGACTAAAAAGGTTCGCCATCCCAGCGAGCTTGTTAAGAAAGGAAGCAAGGTTGAAGTGGTGGTCTTGAAGGTCGACAAGGCGAACCGCAGAATTTCCTTGGGTCTTAAGCAACTTACGCCGGATCCTTGGGACGGATTGGCCGTTCGGTTTGCGCCTGGTACAGTGACCGAGGGCAAGGTCACCCAGCTTCTGGACAGCGGAGCGGTCGTCGAGCTCGAAGGAGATGTCGAAGGGTTTGTGCCCGCCTCGCAACTGGGACAGCCAGAGTTGAAAAAACCCAGTGACGGTTTCAATGTCAGAGATATATTGCCGCTGAAGGTGATCGAGTTCGACAAGGAGAGAAAGAAGATCGTCCTCAGCGTCGAGGAATACTTGAAAGAGAGGGAGAAAGAGGAGATCGAAGAATACAAGCGTAAGCATGCCCCAAGACCTGTCACCATCGCTGATATGGTAAGCGAATCCCATGAATTAAAAACAGAGAGAGGAGAGGCTGAAGCAAAAGAAGAGCAAAGAGAAGAGGCTGGGAGTGAACCAGAAGAGACAGTAGAACAACCTGCTGTCGAAGTCAAGCCGAAATCTTCCTCAGAAGGAGAAGCCACTCCTGCTGGAACTGAAGCAGAGAAAACCGAGGAACTACCAGAGAATAAAGAACAAAAAGAATCGCCAAAAAAACGGGGCAGTAGAAGAAAAGGAACGTCGCCAGAAGCAAAGGCAACAGTAGAATCACCTCAGAACGAAGCGCAGTTGAAACCCCCTGTTGAGGAAAACCATCCCTCCTATGAAAACGGAACAGATAAAGACGAAGAGTCTGGGGAGGAAAAACAGCAGAAATCTGCAAAGAAACGGAGCAGAAAGAGAAAGGAGACTGAAGAAGGGTAAGTTGGAGAGCAGACCGAAGGCATCGTTTTTTACCGTCGGTTGTAAACTCAACCAGTATGAAACAGAGGGACTTAAAGAGCACTTCCGGGCAGAGGGATTCGAGATTGTCCCTTTTGGCCGGGAAGCCGATGTAGTGATAGTTAACACCTGTACGGTTACAGCCAGGGCTGACCGTAGGTCTCGGCAGGCCCTCCGAAAGGCGGCCAGAAGCTCCTCAGGAGCCATTGTCGCCGCTGTGGGTTGTTACGCTCAGGTTTCTCCTGAGCGGCTTGCTTCTATTCCAGGAGTCGATCTGGTAGTGGGAACAAGCCAGAGACAACGTCTTATTGAGCTCCTGAGACAGAGGCAACAGAACCCTGGTGGCCAACCTCTTGTTCGCAGGCGAGAGTTCTCCGATTTCGAATGCCTCGATATTACGAGTTTTGACCGCCACACCCGGGCCTTCGTTAAAGTTCAGGAAGGCTGCGATAACCGCTGCGCCTACTGTATCGTCCCTTCTGCCAGAGGACCAAGCCGAAGCAGGTCCTTAGAGGACACCCTTCGGCAGGTGAACCGTCTGCTCAACTGGGGATATCAGGAGATTGTTCTAAGTGGTGTTTGTCTCGGCGCTTACGGGCTTGACCTCTCTTCAGATGGCAAGAGAATAGATCTAGTGGAATTGCTGAAGAGATTAGAGGGACTGAACGCCCCGGCGAGATACCGTCTCAGCTCCATCGAGCCCAGCTACATCTCTCAGGAGTTGGCCCGGCTGCTGGCCAATTCACCAAAATTCTGTCCACATCTACACATCCCCCTTCAAAGTGGAGATACAGAGATATTGAAGAAAATGCGCCGTCCTTATTCGGCAGAGCAGTACCAGGACTTGATCTGGATGCTTAAGTCACGGATGCCGGATATGGCCATAGGCGCAGATGTTATTGTGGGATTCCCTGGAGAGACCGGGAAGCACTTCCAGAATACCTACAGGTTCATTCAAAAGCTTCCTATCGGCTATCTTCACGTCTTTAGGTTCTCTCCACGGAAGGGGACGGCTGCTTATCGGATGGAAGGGCACGTAGACGAGTATACTAAGACACTGAGAAGTCAGCGGTTAAGGGAGCTTGATCAGCAAAAGAGGAGACAGTTCATAAGTTCCTTTCTGGGGCGAAGTCTGCCTGTACTTTTCGAAACCCGTAGAGATAGACAGACAGGACTTCTAACCGGCCTTACCAGTAATTACATCCGTGTGCTAGCAGAGGGCCCCGATGAGTTTATGAACCGGATAGCGAAGGTAAGACTGGAACGGGTTCAAGAGAGAAAAGCAATAGGTAGAATCGAGCCTTAAGGGTTGTAGTTCTGTATTTTTTCTTTTTCACCGCAAAGACCCCGAAGAAGGCGCAAAGCTCGCTAAGTCTTTACTCTTTCGAGCGTAAGTTTCTAATATCAGATAACCCTTTACCGGCGAAACTTTGCGTTCTCTGCGGCCACTCCGCGGACTTTGCGGTTGAATTATGAATTGACCTATGAAATCAAAGCGATTTTACCTCGAGACCTACGGCTGTCAGATGAATCAAGCCGATTCCGAGCTCATCAGTAGTATCCTTCTGGATGCAGGCTATCAGCCGTCGCATATAGAGGAAGCCGATATTATCTTATTGAATACCTGCGCGGTCAGGGAACATGCAGAACAGAGAGTGCTGGGCAGGATTGGCCAGTTGCACAGCCTTAAGTTGAAAAAACCGGGACTAATTTTAGCAGTGGTGGGATGTATGGCCCAGAGATTGGGGCGCGGACTTGTGGAGAAGATTCCCTATGTGAATTTGGTAGCTGGCCCTGACAGCTACCGTCAGCTTCCCCAGATGATTGAGGCTTCTGGAAACGGCCATCCATTTGTAAAAACCGAACTTGCCTCTCAGGAGACCTATTCAAACATCACCCCCTGCCGGCAAAGTAGGATAACCGCCTGGGTTCCGATTATGCGGGGCTGCAACAACTTTTGTTCTTACTGTGTAGTCCCTTATGTCCGAGGCAGAGAGAGAAGTATTCCCCACCCCTTTATCCTGAAGCAAGTCTCACAGCTCGCCGAACAGGGTTATAAAGAAGTAACCCTGCTGGGACAAAATGTGAACTCCTACTGGGATGGTAAGGTGGATTTTGCCCAGCTTCTCAAGCTTATCGACCAGAATACGAAAATACCACGCCTCCGTTTCTTAAGTCCTCACCCTAAGGATATGTCCGAGAGAGTGTTAGGCGCAATGGCAGAGGGCAAAAGCATCTGCGAGCATCTCCATCTACCCCTGCAATCTGGGTCGACCAGGATACTGCAAAGGATGAAGCGAGGGTACAGCGCAGAACAGTTCCTTGATTTGGTGGACCGCGCCAGGAAGGCCATCAAAGGATTGACAATAAGTACAGACATTATTGTAGGTTTTCCCGGTGAGAAGGAAGAGGATTTCCAGGAGACGCTAAGTCTGGTGAAAGAGATTCGGTTTGACTCTGCCTTCACTTACCGATATTCCCCTCGGCAAGGGACCGAGGCTTTCTATCTGCCCGACGATGTGTCTCCAGAGGAGAAACGGGAGAGGCTGGATAGGCTGATTTCGCTGCAGCGGCAGATAATGGCAGAAAAACAGGTGAAGTTAGTTGGATCCCACCTGGAGGTGCTGATAGAGAAGAGGAACAGAAGGGGAGCTCTTCTGGGTAGAACCAGAACTGACAGGCCGGTTGTCCTGGAGGATGGGCAGGCACTGGCGCTTGGAGATATCGTGGAGGTAGAGATTGTGGGGGCAACCAGTGCCACCCTGGTCGGCCAAATCCTGTCCAAAGATTCGCTTTGTATTCGGCAGAATTCATCTGCGACGATGATCTAAGCAAGGTACAACTGAAAGAAACATAGAACCGATTCATCGGTTTTTCTTAAGTTGTCTGATCGGACTGGTGGAACCGAATCAAAGCATAGGGCGTCAAGAATCCGCCATCAATAAGCCCTTAGAACATACATTTTCTGGCCTACGAATAGATTCATGGATGATAGAAGTTGAGGTTCTCAGGGTAGATTCGACCGAATGAGCGTAGCTTTAAACCGTTGTTCTAAGGAGGTCGCCAAATGTGGGTCCTGCGATGGGTTATTTTTGCTGTAATCATAATTGTAGTGGTTATGTTTGCCAGCCAGAATGCTGGTGAGATGGCTAATATCAAATTCTTGAAATGGGAAAGCCAATCTTCGATACTGGCGGTGATCGGAGTCTCTTTTGTGGCTGGGCTGGCGGTCTGGTTCCTCTTCTCTGTCTTTCGTATACTGCAGTATCGTTCTCAGATGAAAACCTACCAAGCAGAGAACAGACACCTTAGGGAAAAGCTGGCCTCATTGAATGCTTCTGGCCAAACGGCCCCACCTGTTAGCAGCCAAGTTTCCAATTCCAACCCAACGGATTCTTGATCTCGATGTTCACAGCATTGGCGGACTAGTTAACTGGTTGACTGGCTAATTGGTGAGCGGTGGCAGAATCGGGTTCACCAGCGCTTAATGGCAAATATCTAATGACTTAATGACTACAGGAGAATGAGAGTTGGAAGACTGTTGGTGTTAATGTTTATACTGGCTGCATTTGTCCTTTTACTCACTCGGTGGGAAAGGCAGTTCAAGTTACAGAAACATCCTGTTTTTCGACCTCGACACGCCGGGGATAATTTGACCACCTATGTCTGGGGAACTCCATTTTCCCGCGAACCGGTCGATTCCCTAATAAAGAGGTTAGACAGTGATGAAGCGGAAGTTAAGGTAAAGGCTGCGCACGCCTTGGCGCACCTCTGTGATCCTCGGGCCGCAACACCGCTGCTTAGCCTGCTGTGTGATGGTCGCCCAGAAGTGGTGGCTGCCGGACTGTTTGCTCTGGCAAAATTGAAGGCAAAACAGGCGCTTGAGCCAAGCATCAGACTGCTTGAACACCCCAATCCCAGAGTGAGGGCTATGGCTGCCTTTGCCTTAGGAGAGTTAGGAGACAAAAGGGCAATTGGTCCGCTGAACAAGGCGCTGGGCGACAGCGATGAAGCCGCTAAATATCTAGCTAAACGTTCGCTCAAAAAGTTGCTTGTTCTTTACAAGGTCAGGATAGCGCCATAATATATAACACAAATTGACTGTCTATTGAAGCGTAGAGTTTATGAGTCCCAAGACGACCGGCATCCTTCTATTTACTATTCTCTGTTTTCTCTCTTCTGTCCCACTCCCTCTGTGGGCCACCAGCGCCGAATCTGATACGCTGTTCACCCAGGGGAAAATCCTGTTTGAGACGGGCCAGTACGAACAGGCAAAAGAGAAGTTCGCCCAACATCTGGCCGAGCATCCCGACGATCCCCTCGCCCTGTTTTACCTGGGAAAGACAGAGTTCGACGGAGTTCGGTCCCAGCAGTATTTCCGTTCTCTCCTGAACCGATTTCCTGACCACCCGCTGGCTGACGACGCCCTCTTCCAGATCGCCCAATTCTGGTATGCCAAAGGTTACTACATAACTGCCCAGCAGCAGTTTCTTCGACTGTTAGAACAATATCCCCAAAGTCCGCTTGCCGCTCGGTGTCAGTATTACATAGGGAGAATCCTGCTGGCACTGGACAAACCAGCCCGCGCAGAAGAGCAGTTTCAGAGGCTCATTCAGCTTTACCCCGACTCAGTGCTGGCAGTTTACGCCAACTGTGGACTTGTTGACGCTTACCAGCTCCAGGAGAAATACCAGGAGGCCATCTCCTTAGGGGAATTCCTGCTGAATAGAGCTAATTGCTTTAAAAGTCACTTGCTGTATACTCTGGCTCAGTGCTACCGCAGGGTAGGGGAGAGGCAGAAGGCAGAGGAGCTGCTTGCCCGTATCTCCAGGGAGTGCCCTCAGAGCTATGAGGCTACCTTAGTTAGCTCCCCTGCAGTGGGACAGAAGAGCACGCCAGATGATTCCACTGCCAACAAGACTGTTCTTCCACCACAGCCCCCTGCTGATTCCTCCGCTCAATACTATGTTCAAGCTGGGGCTTTTGCCAATATTGCCAATGCTACTGCCCTTCACAGCCGACTGGCTGGCGACGGCTTCCCGGTGAAGCTGGCAACAAAGTTTTCGGAACAGAAACTTCTATATCTCGTCCGTGTAGGGCCCTACAAGAACAGAGAATCTGCTGAGAAGGCGGCGGAAGAGATAAGAAAAGCTGAGGCTATCCCCTGCTTGGTAAAGAAGGTCCCTTCAGAACCACGCTGAAACCGGAGGGCTTATCAAAAACCTCCTGCAGTCAGATTAGCAGAAATATCGAATGCCTGATCAGGGTCAAAGTCTGGACTACCCAAAATAGAGACCACCTTGAAGCCTATGAACAGATCGGTAGGCTGCCAGGTGGTGGAATTCCGAATCTGGTTTATCTCTCGGTGACCATCGGAGCTTCGTCGTACTCAGCACTCGATGGTCATTTTAATCCTACGAGCCAGCTATGGAACTTGAAACGCCAATGTTGAAGCAGTACTGGAGGCTCAAAAGGCAGTACCCGGATGCTATCCTTCTGTTTCGGGTGGGGGATTTCTACGAGATGTTCTTTGAGGATGCTAAGGTCGGCTCTGAACTTCTAGGGCTGACATTAACGTCTCGAGAGCACGGAAAAGGCCAAAAGGTTCCTTTGGCTGGAGTTCCACACCACGCGGCCGAAAACTATATCGCCAAACTGGTAAGACTTAGCAAGAAAGTGGCCATCTGCGAGCAGGTGGAAGATCCCAGAAAGGCTAAGGGAGTGGTGAAAAGAGATGTGATTCAGGTGATAACTCCCGGCACTGCCCTGTCAGAAAATCTGTTGGAGGGAAAGGCAAACAACTATCTGGCCTCTGTCTGTCGCTGTTCCGATAGATTCGGACTCTCCCTGGTTGACTTGTCTACGGGAGAGTTCTCCGTGACCGAGGTGGAGGAGAAGGAGAGGCTGTGGGAAGAGCTTGAGAGGGTTAGACCCTCTGAGTTACTCGTCCCCCAGACGGAGGTGGACTCCTGGAAGCAGAAGGGCGGACCGGATCATCCGTTTCTCCTCACCGGTCTGGAAGATTGGACCTTCAGCTATGAATATGCCTACGACCTTTTGAGAGAGCACTTCCGAGTCTCCTCCCTTCAGGGCTTCGGATGTGAGGGACTAAAGAGTGGAATTTGTGCTGCTGGGGCCGTCTTAGCCTATTTGCGCCAGACCCAGAAAGGTAGTCTCCCACACATCAATGGCCTCTGCCGATACTACATTTCAGATTATATGGTAATGGACCCAGTTACCCAGAGAAATCTGGAGCTTCTCTTTCCCCTGCAGGGAGGCAACAAGGAGACCACACTGCTTTCTGTGCTCGACCGCACCAAGACCTCTATGGGGGGTAGGCTTCTGAAGAGTTGGCTTCTGAAACCATTAACAGATATTACCAGAATAACCGAAAGAGAGGAAGGAGTGGAGGAGCTGGTGAAGGACTCCACCTTGAGGAGAAATCTGATAGAGATAATCGGGGAAATAGCCGACATAGAGAGACTGGTGGCCAGAGTCTGCTGCGGTCGAGCAAATGCAAGGGACTTGGTGGCGCTTAAGAACTCCCTCTGTCTCGTCCCTGCACTTCGGCACAACCTTGCCTCTGTCTCCTCTCCCATCCTCTGTTCCGCCCGGGAGCAATTGTTGGATGTGCAAGAGATCGTCAATCTGATAGACAGGGCTATTATGGACGATCCACCGGTATCTCTGACCGAAGGAGGCCTGATAAAGCCAGGATTTAATTCACAACTGGATGAACTCCGACAGATCAGCTCCAGCGGAAAGGATTGGATAGCTAAGCTTCAAGCGAAAGAGCGACAGAGAACTGGAATCTCTTCACTGAAGGTCAAGTATAATAAGGTCTTTGGGTACTTTATTGAGGTCAGCAAGGCGAACCTCTCCAAGGTGCCCGAAGACTACATCCGTAGGCAAACGCTGGTAGGGGCAGAGAGGTTTGTCACCCCAGAGCTCAAGGAATATGAGTCAAAGGTCTTGGGCGCCGACGAGAAGATGATACAGTTGGAATATGAGATCTTTGTCGATGTTCGGCAAAAGGCTGCCGCTTGGGCCGAGAAGATCCAAAAGATAGCCCGGAGTTGTGCCCTAATCGATGTGCTCTGTTCCTTGGCCAGCCTTGCCGTCAGCTCCAACTATGTTCGCCCCACAGTGGATGAAGGGGAGGAGATAAAAATAGTTGAAGGGAGACATCCAGTAGTGGAGAGATTTCTTCCCGAAGGAAACTTTGTACCCAATGACACATATTTAGCCAATTCTACTGATCAGATACTGATTATCACAGGCCCCAATATGGCCGGCAAATCCACCTATCTCAGGCAGGTGGGACTCATAGTGCTTTTGGCCCAGATAGGTAGCTTCGTTCCTGCTAAATCAGCCCATATTGGAGTGGTGGACCGAATATTTACCCGGGTGGGAGCATCAGACAGCATAGCCACAGGGGAGAGTACCTTCCTGGCTGAGATGAACGAGACAGCCAATATCCTTAACAACGCCAGTTCAAAAAGCTTAGTGCTTCTTGACGAAATTGGTCGAGGCACCAGCACCTTTGACGGGATGAGCATTGCCTGGGCGGTGACCGAGTTTCTTCACAACTGCTCCCGGGCCAGGCCCAGGACCCTGTTTGCCACCCACTATCACGAACTGACTGAACTGGAATTAATATTGGAAAGAGTTAAAAACTACAACTTTGCAGTGAAAGAGTGGAAGGGGGAAGTGGTCTTCCTGCGCAAAATACTTCCGGGTGGGTGTGACCACAGCTACGGCATTCAGGTGGCTCGCCTGGCCGGGTTGCCGCCCGAAGTGATCCAAAGAGCTAAAGAGGTGCTCGCCAACTTAGAGGAGAATGAACTCACTCCTAACAGAATTTCCAAAAAGGCCAAAGGCAGACATTCTGCCGTCGCCTCAGCCCGACAACTGAACCTCTTTGAACCCGAACACCCAGTGATTGAAGAGATCCGCAAGATCGATCCTGCTTCTCTCACTCCCTTAGAGGCACTTAACAAAATTGACGAGTGGAAAAAGAGAATAGAGTAGAAAAATGAAGGCTTACGATTTCAAAACAATTGAGGAGAAGTGGCAAAAGGTCTGGGAGGAAACAGGGGCACATCGCACCTCAGATGCCCGTGAAGGCCCCAAATATTACTGCCTGGATATGTTTCCCTATCCTTCCGGTAGTTGGCTCCATGTGGGACACTGGAGGGGCTATGTTATCTCTGATGTCTGGAGCAGATACAAAAAGCTTCAAGGGTTCAACGTATTGCACCCTATGGGCTGGGACTCTTTCGGGCTTCCCGCCGAAAACGATGCCATTAAAAAAGGTATTCATCCTCGAGAAAACACTACGAGGAATATCATCAATATGAAGAGGCAGCTCAAACAGATTGGGGCAATGTACGACTGGGACAGGGAGATCAATACCAGCTCACCCGAATACTACCGCTGGACTCAGTGGATATTTCTGCAAATGTATAAAAAAGGACTGGCCTATCGCAAGATGGTGCCCATCAACTGGTGCCCTCGATGTAAGACCGGCTTGGCCAACGAAGAGGTAATAGACGGAAGGTGCGAACGCTGTGGAGAACCCGTGACAAAAAAAGAGATGCTGCAATGGATGCTTAGGATCACCGACTACGCAGACCAGCTCCTGGAAGGGCTGGAGAGAGTGGACTGGCCAGAGAAAATCAAGACTATGCAAATTAACTGGATAGGTCGAAGTCAGGGGGCAGATGTAACCTTTCAGGCCATCTCGCCCACAGGGGAGCAATTCCCCCTGAAGGTCTTTACCACCCGTCCAGATACCCTGTTTGGAGCTACCTACCTGGTGTTGGCTCCCGAACACCCATTGGTTCCCAAGTTGACAGCCAATAGGCAGCAAGGTGAGGTTGACTCTTATATCGAGAGAACCAAGCATCTTTCCGAAGTTGAGCGAATGTCAGAGGTGAGCCAGAAGACAGGGGTGTTTCTGGGAAGCTACGCCGTAAATCCGGTGAACGGCGAAAAACTTCCCATCTGGATCTCCGACTATGTCCTGCTCAGTTATGGTACTGGAGCAATTATGTGCGTGCCCGCCCACGACGAACGGGATTTCGAATTCGCCAAACAATTTAACTTGCCTATTGTAGAGGTGATAGAAAGCCCGGAGAGCAAAAGAGGAGAATCCGGAGAGTTGCTGGAGGCCTACATTGGTGAAGGCGTCATGATAAACTCAGGCAGGTTCAACGGACTTTCCAGCCAGAAGGGTAGGGGGGAGGTAGTCAAGTGGTTGGCCGGAAAATCGTTAGCAGAGGAAACTGTTCGGTATAAACTCCGAGACTGGGTCTTCTCTCGTCAACGCTACTGGGGAGAACCCATTCCCATTGTCTACTGCCCGCGCTGCGGTGAGGTACCAGTCCCTGAGGAGCAACTGCCGGTTCTGTTGCCGGAAGTGGAACGATACCAGCCCACTGGAACAGGGGAGTCACCCCTGGCGGCAATCCCAGAATTTGTGAATACTTCTTGTCCCAGATGTGGCGGCAGGGCTGAGAGGGAGACGAACACTATGCCTCAGTGGGCAGGCTCTTGCTGGTATTTCCTTCGCTATGTGAGTCCTCACTGCAAGGATAGGCCCTTCGACCCGGATGCGGTCAAAAAATGGCTTCCCGTAGATATGTATATAGGCGGCGTAGAACACGCCATCCTTCATCTGCTCTACGCCAGATTCTTCACCAAGGTACTCTACGATCTGAACTTCATCGATTTCGACGAGCCCTTCCTTCGGCTCTTTAACCAGGGGATGGTGTGTCGCAATGGGGCCAAGATGAGCAAGTCAAAAGGTAACGTGGTAAGCCCGGATGAACTGGTAGAAAAGTATGGCACAGATACAGTACGGATGTACGAGCTTTTCATTGGTCCACCCGAACAGGACGCAGAGTGGAGCGACCGAGGGATCGAAGGTATTCACCGCTTCCTCAACCGGGTCTGGAAACTGGTGACCTCAAATCTACACAGGTCTGTCCAGCCCTCTGAGACCCTGTTGCGGCAAAGACACCTCCTGGTGAAGAATGTGACTGAGGGAATAGAGAGCTTCAAGTTGAACACCACGATCAGCAGATTCATGGAGTTCATCAATTCAGCTTATACTCTGGAAAAAGGGCACTTAGACAGCCAGACCATAGATGTGTTCCTGATTCTCCTTTCGCCTTTTGCTCCCCATATGGCGGAGGAGCTGTGGCAACAAAGAGGGCACCAGGGCAGCATCTTCGAAGCACAATGGCCCAAATATGACGAGGCCTTGACAAAACCTCAGGAGATTACGCTGGTGGTGCAAGTGAACGGAAAAGTGCGGGCCAAATTGCAGGTTGACGCTGACATCGATCGGCAGGAGGCCAAAAGGTTAGCCTTAGAGGCACCTAATGTGAAGGCCCATCTGGCAGGCAGATCCCCCCAGAAAGTGATAGTCGTCCCCCGGAGATTGGTCAATATAGTAGTATAAATCCCCAACTTTTCCACATTGGACAGAATTTATATCATTTTATAAGAAACTATATAAAACCGTCCACAAAATCTTCCTAATCCAGCTTCGCCGCAAATGACGCAGTGTCAGTAACTTCTGGATACTCAGGCAATCATGCGCTCTGCCTTTTTCCTGTTCTTTTTGGCGTTTAGCATTAAACCTGGGTTTCCAGGACAGAATAGTATGAGACCATGGAAGGCAACTGCAGAATTCGCTTCAGACGGTCAGACCTGGAGATAGAGATACAAGGCGATAGAGAATTTGTGGAGACACACTTCAACAGGTTTCTCCAAAAATTACGTTTACTCAGCTTTGAGGGAGCAGAGCTGAACGATAACGTGCTCAACCGCCTTCTGGAGCAAAAGCACCCCCATTCCCACTCAGAGAAAGTACTGCTGTTTGCTTACTACCTGGTCAAGTACAAAAAAGCGGATGCCTTCTGTGCTGAGGACATCGGCAGGTGCTACCAGGAGGCCCGAATTGCCCAGCCTCGCAATATCAACGATCTGATAAGGAAGCTGCCAGGGGAATATGTGATGGAAGCAGGCACAAAGGGGAAGAAAAAGGCGTGGAGACTGACAAGAGAGGGGATGAGCTACGTAGAGAGTAGAGGTTGACCAGAACGTTTACAGCGACCTTAGTTTACATAATATATATTATACGACCCAACAGATGATCGTGGAACATATACTATCTCATGCCCACTGTGCCCATGCTAATCCACAGATCTCACCGTCAATTCCAAGCTTTCGCGCTCTTGGGCTCTGAGATCTCATTCCAGCATCTTCTCTTCGCTTTTTGCTCGGTAAGAAAGAGGTGAGTTCGGATAGAAGTCGATGATCTCCTGCAGGGCCATCTTGGCCTCTTGGAGTTTGCCTGCGAGGCGAAAGCAGCGGGCGGCATCCCACAGAGCCCGGGCAGCCCAGGGAGAGTTCTGATGACGGTCAGCAAAGCTTTTGTACCTCTGGGCCGCTTCCAAATAGTCTCCCTCCTGCTCTAAGCAGGCCGCAATCCCGCTCCAGGCAGTATAGATCAGGATAGGATCATTATTGTACCTGTTAAGGTATTCTTGAAAGGCAGCTTTAGCCTTTTTCACGTCTCCTTTTTCAAAATAGAGGTTCCCCAGCGCTACGCAGGCTTCTCCGGCACCTCTGGTGCCACCAAATTGCTGTGTAACCCTCTGGTACAGCTTCAATGCCTCTTCGGTTTTGCCGGCCCACTTGGCCGTCTGGGCCTCACCCAAGGCTTCTATTGACTGAACCTCGCGGGCCTTTCTGTGCTGCCTGACCGCCATTATGGCTACAACTGCCACTAACACCACTGCAGTCGCTATTGCAAAGCGCTTGGAATTGCGCTGGATAAACGCGAGCACCTTTGACACTGTGGCAATAAATCTATCCCGCTTTATCTCTTTTCTTGTCAGTCGCTTGCGTGGTTTAAGCATCTTTTGCCTCTGTTAACTGAAGATACACTTGCGGACGATCTCCTGTGTCTCTATGGCTTCCATTTTCTCTTGTGCCCTCAGCAGAGCCGGCACATCTATCCTTTCTGCCAACTGGGCGATCGCCTTTATGTTTCGTATGGCCATATCTGCGGCTTTTACAGGATCTTCCCGGAAGGGGAACATATCCAGACCGAACCAACCCTCATACCTCACTTGCTGGCAATAGTAGAGGAATTCTAAGGTTTCCCAGAAGTGGACGACCCCTGGGATCATATCATCATCCCACTCTCCGTAAGCGTCATTGAAGTGGACATTGAAGAGTTTTCGGTGGCGAGCAAGGTACGCCACGGACTCTCCAGGGTTTTCCCGTGACATGAGGGCATGTCCGAAGTCAATAACTACGCCCACATTCTCCATCCCCAACTCTAAGCAGATAGAGAGCGCTTTCCCCACTGAGCCGATGCTCATATGGGTCCTGGGTTCTTTCAATTTATATTCAATACCCACTTTAATATCTGGGGCGGCGTATTCGGCCACCTCTCTGATAGAGCAGATGAGATTATCCCACTGGTGGGTGAAGTTGATCTGAAACGGATAGTCGAATCCATCGGACCCAAGCCAGAGACCTATGCTGGGGCTTCCCAGCTCTCGAGCTACATCTACTGCCCTTTTGCCTTCAGAGATTGCCTCTGTCCGCAACTTCTTGTCACAACTGGCAAATGCCCCCAGCTTCCACTTTTTCTCTCCCCAGACATTGGTGTTAACATTGGAACAAGCCAGGTTCTTGTCCTCAAGACGGTTCTTTAACTCCAAGGTACTTATCTGGTCGGTGTCTGTCTGGTGACACTCGACGGCCGCCAGGTCTGGCACCTTAGCTGCCGCTTCAATTTGGTCTATCACTGTGTTCGGCTCTCCATAGCCACAGGGACAGAATCTGTCCACCGGATTGGCAAACACCCACAGTCCAGCAGAGAATTTCGGTTCCATCGAATCTTCTCCTATAAAGTTAAGATGTTAAGCCAACTAAGTTCTTTAAATCCCTCAGCTCTGACTTCCGTAACGGGCGCCACCGGCCAGGGGGCAGATCAGCGACTCCGATGCCTGCAAACGCTGTCCGCCACAGCTTTTTCACCGGATGCCCAACTGCCTGGCACATCTTCTTCACCTGCCTTTTTCTCCCCTCACAGAGTCTTATCTCTACCATGGCATCCCTGGCGCTCGCTTTCACCAATCTCACCTGGGCAGCAGAGCTGGTCCAGTTGTCAAAATGCACACCCTGGCAAAGCCTCTCCAGGTCTGCTTTGTCAGGTACCCCTTCCACTAAGGCCAGATAGGTTTTGGGAACTTGATAGCGAGGATGGGAGAGACGAAAGGCTAAATCGCCATCATTGGTCAGAAGCAGTGCCCCCTGGGTATCGAGATCGAGCCTGCCTACAGAAAAAACCCTCTGGTGAATCCCATTTAGAAGATCGAACACGGTCTTTCTGCCATGAGTGTCGTGAGTAGTCACCACATAGCCGGCGGGCTTATTGAGCAGGATGTAGATCAGCCTCTCCACTACCCTGACTGGCTGGCCGTCAACTGTGATCTGATCTTTTTCGGGGTCTATCCGCACTCCCAGTTGAGTGACAGGTGCATCGTTAACAGACACCCTGCCCTGCTCTATAAGCAGGTCGCACTTCCGCCGTGAGCCTATACCTGCCTGAGCCAGGAATCTGTTCAATCTCATGGCTGATTCAGTGCTCTAGGCCCATCACAAACCGCACCTCGGTCATTGTATCCTGTGCAACCTTTTCGGCTCTTTCCCTTCCCTCTTTCAGGACTTTCTCTACAAATCCTTGATTCCCTTCGATCTTTGCCCTTCGCTCTCTTATGGGCTGGAATGCCTCCACCAAGCGCTCTGCCAGGATCTGCTTGCAGGCCACACACCCCAGCCGTGCCTGTCTACAGTCAGCTTCAATCTGAGTTGCCTCTGAACTATTGTAAATCTTATGGTAAGAGAAGACCGGGCAGCCTCTCACCTCGGGGTCACCGGGGTCGGTTCGGTAGACCTTCTGGGGATCGGTGAACATGGTCTTCACTTTTTCTCTAATAACATCCGGAGAATCAGAAAGATATATCACATTCCCCTGGGATTTACTCATCTTCTTGCCGTCCAGTCCGGGCAGCCGTGCCACTTTAGTGAGCAAGGCCTCAGGTTCAGGGAAAACCTTTTTGTAAAGGTGGTTGAATCGCCGGGCGATCTGGCGGGTCAGCTCAATGTGGGGCACCTGGTCTTCTCCTACTGGCACAGCATCCGCCTTATAGATGAGGATATCGGCGGCCTGCAGGACTGGGTATCCTAACAGGCCATAGTTTATGCTGGTGATCTCCTCGTCCTTTTCGATCAGTCCCAAGTCCCGGGCCTGGTCCTTTATCGTAGGGTTGCGCATCAACCAGGAGGTGGGAGTGATCATAGAGAAGAGCAGGTGGAGTTCTGCGTGCTCCTTAACATCGGATTGAACAAAGATTGCACAGTTTTCCGGATCAAGCCCGGCTGCCAGATAATCAATAGCCACCTCCTCGATTAACTCGTGCAAGCCAGATATTCCCCAATACTCCGTTGTCAGGGCGTGCCAGTCGGCGATCATATTGAACATCTCATAGTCATCCTGCAGGGCGACCCAGTTCTTCAGTGCCCCTTCATAATTCCCCAGATGCAGCTTGCCAGTGGGCCGCATTCCACTCAGTATCCGTTTTTTCTCCACAACTTCTCACTCCATGAAAAGGTACGGTTTCCAGCGTTGGTCAGAGATAGTAACAAGATGTCGGATGAAGACAACATTGGCGGGCTTCCTCGGAGTCCGCAAAAGCTTCATTCCCGCTTCTTCAGGCAAACGATGGCCCTTCTTGTTATTGCATTTAACGCAAGCGCACACCAGATTCTCCCAGGAGTCTTCCCCCCCCAGATTCTTGGGAACAACATGGTCAATCGTCATCGGTCCCTTAGAAGTGCCACAGTACTGACAACGATGTCCGTCTCTCCTTATTATGTTCCGCTTTGAGAGCACGATCTTCTCAAATGGATGGTGAATGTAAATCCCCAATCGAACAATGCTCGGGAGGGGAATGCTCGTAGAGACACTTCTGATCAGAGCCTTGTGCCTTTCAACAATTTCGGCCTTACCCAGGACGACCAGAATAATCGCCCGTTTGGCGCTACAGATATTCAATGGTTCATAATTTTGATTTAGAACCAGCACAGGTCGATTAAGCATCAGAATCACCCCTTACCAGAGTTCTCGCTAGCCCAAGCATAAATGATAAACTATTCCCGTCAGAAAGTCAAGCCAATTGTCCCCAGCCCGAAGTGAAATCTCACCCCCCTGGCAGCTAACCACTCTATTCGTGGAGCCAAGAAGCGCCAATAAAAGGGGGCAACCGTCTCAACACCTTAACAGGTGCAAACTCTCGATGTCCTGCGGTTTGACTCTCTTTTTCGAATCATTCAAGCACCTCACTGAGAACCAATGAGTCAGTCGTATCTATTCGTTCATCCTGACACCCATGATTTGGATCGGCGGCTCCTGATGGTTTCAGCACAGATGCAGCAGCGTCTGAGATCTCTCCGTGTATCTGAACATAGGTTCAACTATCTCACAAATAGAAGGTCACTGAACCTTAACGCATCCTCATACATAAACACATTGTTGAACATGCAGTAGTTCAGTTTTTTTTCGTCACACCGTCTTCTCAACTGGAATAAGTCCCGGTCAGTGAAGCGATAGCGGTAACCGCCCTTTCCGTGAAGACGGAAGTAGTTCATCTGGCCAAAGGCGATTTTCCTCGTGAACGGATCTACCGCTTCAATCAGATCCAACTGTTCACATATTTGCTCAATCTCTACATCTTTCCACTCTCCTCGCGGTTCCCAGACCAAAATGAAGCTGCCCCTATCGATGGCATTGAAGAACGACCGCATATTCCTCTTATTCTCGTCAGTGGGGGTGAAACTGGCGGGTGATTGGAAGACGACTATGCTGCTTTTCAAGCTCTGGGCGACCTTCTGCGTCTGCTCCCAGGCGGCAAAAACCTCATCGGTGGGGCGAAAGAAACCGTAGCAATCGATTTTTGTCTCGGGAACCTTCAGCTTGGCCTTGCGGTAGGTCGGACTTTTCGGGGAATGGGTGATCAGTTGCCAGGCCTTCAGAGTGAACTCAAAATCAGATGGGGCCTGAGAGCGCCATTTTTCCGCCGTTTCTATCCCAGGCGGTCTGTAAAAGGTCTGCTGGATTTCTACCACCCTAAATTGCGCGAAATAGATACTCTTTGCCCGGGGAAAGCCACAACATCCAACTTTTGTCGCCATCACCTCAATCCTTGTTAGTTTGAGGCTCAACCAGCCATAGCACTTTTATCGAATCCACAACTCTCCCAAGCTGAGGGTTGTTAGTGACCAGGGTGGCACCAAATAGCTGCGCGGTGGCTAAAGCGTAGGCGTCCCCACCGGATATCGGGGAGACAGACCGGATTCGCACTGCCAGAAGGGAGATCACCTCATCGACCGGGACGAACTTTATGTCCCAGTTTTTCACTAGCGCCAGCACCTGGTTCGCCTTCTCTTCGTTTGCCTCTCGCCTCACTACCGAGTAGACCTCGCTTAGACTGACTGAATCCATCAGCAAAACCGGGGAGGCAGAGTTTCCACCCTTCGCACTGCACAGCAACTGCTCCAATCGATCTGAACCCTGCTCACCGGCAATATAGGTGAGCACAGCAGAGGTATCTAGGACAAAAGTGTTACTGTTCATTTCTCTCTCTTCTCTCCGCTAAAACCTCGGCGATGCAACGGGAGAACCGGACTATTCCCTTTGCCGCCCTGACCGGGTCGTCTGCCAACGGAACCAGGACAATGTGATTCCCAAAATCCAATATCTCCATCCTCTTGCCTGGAACTAACCCGTAGCGATTACGAATATTAGCTGGGATTACCACCTGCCCCTTGGGAGAGACAATCACAGTAGCCATATCTTTCACCCCTTATGTGCTACAAGAAGTCAAAATTGTAATACTTTTTGATAAAATATACTACGTCTGCCTCAAAGGTCCAAGAAAAATCTCATCAGCAGGCCTTGGAGCAGAGACCTTTTATTAGGCATTCTGCACATCTTTCTCTGCGGCAATAAGTTTTGCCCAGCCTCACTAAGGAACTTTCGAAATCGGAGAATCTCTTATTGGGTATTCTGTTCTCTTCCCATAATTGTTTTAGAGAGGACAGCACCTGCCGAGGGGCTGTGGTTTTCACCAGCCCTAAGTTATTGGCTGCAATCACCACCAAGCCCTGAGGAAGTGGGTCTGCCTTCTCCCATATGTCTCTCAATTCCCTGAGGAAGATGTTCACCGTAACCTGACCTATTCCCGCGCCGAGAGCTTGAAGTTTTTTCTCTAAGTCGCTGGGGCTCAGAGCACTATCATGAAGACACCTCAGGTTGCCCTGGTATTTCTCCTCCAGGTTCCTCATTGTCTCCAACAACTTGGTTGCGGTCTTGAAATCGTAACGGACGTAGCCGGCAGCATCGAGGATTTCTACCAAACCATCCCAACCGGTTTCGAGAACCTTCTCAGGAGTGAGTATACGCCGGGTTTCAAACTCCTTGTATGTGTTGACCGCTATCTTCTCGGAGATCCTTGCCCCAAAGAGGATAGAGGCCAGAAACCATTTGAATATCTCGGTAGGATCTGCCGTTTCAAGCTGGATGCCCAGGGAACTGGAGAAATTTCCTCCCAACTTTTCAATAAGCGCCTTCACTATCTGTCCGCTTTGCATAATTTTCACCTGAGACTGTTATGGAGAACAGTTTTGCCTCTCCCCTACCCTATTCTGCTATGCATATGGTAATTGGTATCCAAAACGGGCCGAGAGATGGGATCTATTGATTGAGTCTTGCCAACAGGTTTCTAAGAAACTGGACGGCCTTGGCTATGTCCGCTACGGGGTTGTCGCCCACCTCTCGTTCTACAGTGAGGTACCCATCGTATCCGTTTTCTTGCAAGGTTCTGATATATTTGGGGAAGCTGACATCTCCTTCTCCCAAGGGTACTTCTTCCGGACCTTTGTCTGGTCCCAGCGCATCCTTAGCGTGGGTGTGCACGATATAGTCCCGGAGACTGAAGACGCCGGCTATGGGGTCGAAGCCCCTCATCACAAGGTTAGCCGGATCATAATTCACTTTCAGACCCTGGCTGTCCACCGTCTCGATGAATTTTCGCATCAGCTCTGGTTCTTCTGGACCGGTTTCTGCTGCCAGATAGCATTCACGTTCGGCGGCGTAATCTGCCAGTTCTTTCAGGGCTTCCTGCATAGTCTGCCAGCTCGGATTGTCTCTGTCCTGAGGGATAACCCCGATGTGGGTGGTTACGATAGGGGTTTTCAAGTCTATGCTCAAGTCCAGTATTTGTTTGGTTCTTTCTATTCGCCATTCTATGTCGGCAGGGTCGACGAATCCCCCTCCCCCCAGGTCACCGCAGAGGGCCGAGATTTCCAGGCCCAGAGAGTCAAGCACGTGCAGCAGGTTCTGGCGACCGGTTCTGGTCAGGCTCTGGGGGTCTAGGTCACCGCCTACAGCCGGCAGTTGTACTCCGTCGGCACCGATCTCTCTGGCGGTCTCCAGCGCCCGTCTCGTCTCCAGTCGGAACGAAGAGGTGATTACGCCTATTTTCATTTGGTTCTCCCGTCTGTTCTTAGGTTAGATAACAACCGGACCTTCATAAAAAACC
>Ga0164318_10000010_pt1 | contig 77830 bp, 53 predicted proteins | sample GuaBasSedimGuay9_FD_113734 | JGI IMG/M metagenome (GOLD analysis project Ga0164318, IMG submission 113734) | Subseafloor sediment microbial communities from Guaymas Basin, Gulf of California, Mexico - Guay9, Core 4571-4, 0-3 cm | ecosystem: Environmental > Aquatic > Marine > Hydrothermal vents... | reverse complement strand
TGTAAGTCATTTCCTGGGACGTTTGCTCAAGAGAGGAAAATATCCACTGGAAAACCAGAAAAAGCCCCACGATGATCAATATCCATATGAATCTATCCTGGGATTCCTTTTTCTTTTTCGGAGACCCTTTGGGGCTTCCCGTTCTTTTCCTGATCTTATTCTGTAAGTTTCCGCTTTTATTGGCCATTGACGAACCAGCTCCTCTTATAGGCTCCAGGTCTACACATTTACAAAAAAGCTGACGCGATATAAATGTGTAAATGTGTAGACCTGGAGCCTGTTAATTTTTACTAACGCGGTTGCTATTGTAGCATACTCTTTAAGTACGGTCAAATATTCAGGAGAACCGTTACATCACCGGTTTTTCAATATCCACTTCTCCCAGAAAGGATCCTCTATCTTTATCCTCTCCCTTTCTTTTTTTACCAACGTCCCCAAGGTAACTAATTTGCTCACTACACTGCCGGAAGTGCTGGTTGACTTAATCCCGTATTTCCTTATGAATTCTTGTGAAGTAGGGTTACAATCGCCGGAAGTAAGACCTATAATAACTTTTCGTTCTGTATTGGTTAAACTGTTCCACCACCTTGAATAATCAGCATGATGTTCTGTAACTATCTGATCAACAGCGTTGTTTATTATGCCCCGGACAAGAATTTTCTTTTCGTTCAATATATAGATCTCATGACATAATTGTTGGGTATAATACGGGTGACAGCCGGTAAAACGCAGAATGTCTTTTATGATCTTAGAAGCATCAATTTTCTGCGCGGAGAATCTTTTTATTATAAAATCTGAGAACTCAGGCGCAGCTATCTTATGCAGCGTAATATGCCGTCCAAATTTATAGAATGGATTCTTCTTGTTCTGGAATATTTCCCGTATCATACTCTCCTGGCTTCCTATAAAAACATACGTTATATTTTGATGATATTGAAATATCCCGCGCATTTTTCTCTCAAGCATAGACGAAATCCTGCGGATCTCCTGAAACTCATCAAATACAATCACAATTCTCTTTTTCATATTCTTAGCAATTGTCTCAGGAAGCTGAAGACTGTCTGAAAGAAGTGTTGAAATGTTTCTCTTTTCAGCGCTGAAAGAAACTGAAATCTCATTTGTTTCCGGCTGGATCTGAATATACGGTTGTACCTTCAGATCTTTTAAATAATGTTTTATTCTTTCAAATTTGCTCAGCGATAACGCGTTCCTGACATAATAATTAGCCAGGTCCACCTCGTCGGCAATCAGCTCCATGTTTATTCTGAACCACTTCATTCCGCTGTCCTTCATCGCTTCGTTGACAAGGCTGCTTTTACCATAGCGCCGCGGACTCATAAGAACTATATGTTGTCCGGCTTTTATTTCAGAAACCAGCTCTTTTATTTCTTTTTCTCGATCAGTGAAATACTGCCCTGTTACCACATTGCCAAACTTAAAAGGATTCATTAAAACCTCCAATTTCATTATTACGACAAACTTCGTTCCGAAATATATCGTAATGCATATCGTTGAATTTGTCAACCTTTCTTCTGGATGTTCAGGGTTAAATTTGTCGGCCGAAACTCAAGAAAGTTGACTTTTAGGGGACCCTCAGGAGGAACAGCAAAAGCTTATTGAAATGGATGTATATTGCCGGTAGTTTCAGTGAGAGATTACCTGCATACAGTAACCTGGTTCTCTTCGTCTCGCACAGTTCTGCATTAATAATCTATGTTCGCTTCAAGCGTTTCTACTATCGTTTCTAATTCTCCTACTCTGTATTCAAGTTCAGCCACTTGGAGTTATAAATCACCAACAATACCCCAAGCCCTTGCTTCTAGTTTGGCTTTAGGTGAATTTTTTGAACGTTCTACCAGGTCTGCACCGATCAAATTGCCCGTCGCTAAACCTAACATCAATAAAATATTGAGTAACCCTATCATCTTTTATACCCCATACCTCTTACAAAAATACGCCCTTTCCCTTGAGGACATAGCGTAAAATCCTTCTAACATTTGTTCATCGTACACTATCGGCTTGCTGAACATCCTTATTCTTTGATAAGGTTTCTCTTTTTTAGTTCTATTTCGATCTCCTCGTCACTTAAGCCTCTCCGACGAAAGAGTATTAGATGATATTCAATTGACGCTTTTGTTTCTTCCTCGATAGCGTTGAATAGAGCCGCTATATCATTAGTCCCGTAACAGTCTACGTTCCCGTTCTCTGATGGTTTATTAAACAAAGAGAGTTCGTCTGCTTTGCCCTGTGCCTCTTCACGTTTGTTATTAGCCTCTGCAAGTTCTTTGTCTGTATATTTTAGCCGGGCTATTCTTTTTAGTGCCGGGATATTTTCCTCCGTCCAGTAACAATAATTCGAAATAAGTTCTCTTTTTGGTTTAGGAATAACTCCCCATTTATCCCACTTATAGATAGTTTTTTGGTGAACATTCAAAATTTTTTCCATGTCAGATATCAAATAGTTTTTTTTCCATGCTTTCCTCTACCACTTTATCCTCCCAACTTTGTGAATTATTTCGACCCGCACAATTTTCATGTCAAATCTTTTTATCTGTTAATCAGTATTTTTTTTGAATTTAATATATTCCACTTTTTATTAAGATTTCTTCGTTCCATCATCATTCGTTGTTGTTCCATTTCCCATCGTTGTTGTTTCAGTTCCCTTAATTGTTGTTCTTGTAAATACAGGCATTTTTTTTCGTAAGCTGACATGGGTCTAGATTTTCGTGTAGTCCCGTTTGAACCTAACACAGTATTTAACCCTCTCCACCGGCTGCCAAGTTTCAGGGTTTTTCCATATGCAGTGGAGTTTAACATCATAAAAACACATACTAACCATATAAACTTCTTCATTCTATCCTCCTATTAGTTTCGGCATATCACTCACCCAGCAGAAATCCTATTTTCCTTTCTGGCGTATAAATGTATGTTTTCTCATCGATCTGCTCGCTAGAAAGCTCCAAAGAACCTTCTTCAAGTTTTTTAGCCCATCCCAAATCGTTATTTGTAATTTCAGGTTCCTCTTCCCAAACATTTTTGGTTATACACTCTTCAACACGTGCAACACCCCATCTTTTAAGTAAATCTTCTCTTTCTCTTAAGATTTTGCTACGATTTACGCGGAGGTTATCATCTCCGGGTATTTCAAAATAATCATCAATAAATGCTTTCCTAAAAGTAGGTCTTATAGATTTTTGAGTACCATCGGGTAAAGTAACTTCAAACCTTGTCATTGCAACCCATAGTCCTTTGGGGTCAATACAATCAATGAATTCAATCTTTATTTCCCTTGATAAGTTCTTCTTTTCATAAACCATAATTCCCTCCTGATTCATCTATTATTTCCCTCACTTTATAAGTAATATTTTAACACCCACTTAGATACTATAGAATCATATTCCCTATGTGCCAAGGTTCACGACATCAAGGACGCCTAGCAAAATTGTCTTACAGGAATTCTGTCTTTTACAGATTCCTAAGTATCTAATATTTTGGACATACGTCCAAAATATTGGATTAGTTTTCTTAGCTTGTGGAGAGGCTCGTTCATAATATTGTCCTCTTTGTTCATTATAATGAAAAAAAGCGCTTCCAGGCTGTTTGGCCCACTCCGTACAGGGGCCTTGATTGCCGGGCAAGCTTGGTCCCTTGATATTTTGAAAAAATGGCAAGGGTTGTGCGGTAAGCGTCTTCTCTCAGCTAAATCATCGTTTCCTGAATACAATGCCGTCCACGGTTCTTGTCACTCTTATATCGCCGGGGAAATCCAGGGATTTATTTTTCTTCGCGGCTCTCAGGAAATAGTCCATGTCCATCCAGTGGCGGTACGTAAGTTTTTTGACGTTGCCTCCGGCTCTCCTGAAAAGTTCTTTGAATATTTCTTTTCTGAGCGCTTTGGGCTGGAGGATCATATCGCTGATCTTTATTCCGACGGGCGGGCTGCCCTCTCCTCCCGCGTATTTCCTGACGGCTTTTTCCTTTTCCGGGCCGAGAAAAAAGAAATCCTCTCTGAGCGTATCGGACAGATTCACCAGGGAACGTTTAAGCCTGGGGTTATATTTTTCAAGAAAAGGCAGTATCTCATGCCTTATACTGTTACGCGCGAATTTCACATCCCGGTTAGTGCTGTCTTCGACGTATCCCAATCCCTCTTTTTCCAGGAACGCCAGGATCTCCCGTCTTTCGACCCTTATCAGGGGCCGGATGATCCTCTGGTCCCCTTCGATCCTGACCGGCGGGATCCCGGTGATCCCGGCGAGCGATGAGCCGTAAATGACCTTCATCATGACCGTCTCGGCCTGGTCGTCCATTGTATGGCCCGTGGCTATCACGCCGCAATCGTTGGCTCCGGCGGCTTCTTTGAAAAAGGCGTACCGCTCGTCCCGTGCGCGCTCTTCTATTGAAGCGCCTTTCTTTCCGCCGGATCTTACGTTTATTTTTTTGTGGACGCATCCCAGCCCGAATTTGCCGGACAGGCGTTTAACGAACGCGGAATCTCTTTCAGACTCTTTTCCCCGGAGCCCGTGGTCCACGTTCCCGACGACTATGTCTATACCCAGCTGCCTGCGCATGTCCAGAAGCGCCTTCAGAAGACATACCGAATCCGCACCGCCTGATACCGCCAGCAGGACCCTGTCGCCTCTATGCAGCATGTCGTACTGTTTTACGGTATCCCTGACCCTTTTCAGAAAAGCCGAACGGGACAGCGCGCGTCTGCAGGGCATAACGCCGTCATTTTTTTTCTTTCGCAAGTTTTTTCTCCAGGCTGTAAATACAGCCGCAGTAATTCTGGCGGTAAAGACCCCACTGGCGCGATAATTCCGTTGCCCTGGCAAAACCGCCTTTTTTCTTGAAATCCGCGCAGATAAAACGCTCCCCGCCCATCTCACGGCCGATCTTATTTACGAGCTCCGCGTCCTTTAAGGGGCTCACTGTCAATGTGGTAGTAAACGCGTCAAACATCCCTTTTGAGAAATATTCATACGTCTTCTTTAAACGCATGATAAAACAAAGCTCGCAGCGGGCTCCCCCTTCCGGTTCATACTCTTTTCCTTTTACCAGCTGGAACCAGTTCTGGCGGTCGTAAGGGCCTTCAACCAGTTCGAATCCCAGTTGCCGGGCAGTTTCAGCCGCCGCGGCGAGCCGTTTTTGATATTCATCGGCGGGATGGATGTTGGGGTTGTAAAAAAAACCCGTTACGCGATGCCCGTCACACATCAGGCGTTCAGCCACTGATGAGGCGCAGACCCCGCAGCAGATGTGAAGTAAGACCTTCATACAACGACCGTCATAAAATCTTCCGCCACCTCAAAGCCCGGGTATCCCCTGATCAGGTCTCTCAACTGGCCCATATCCTGATGCCGTCTGCTTATGTGCGTGAGGATAATACGTTTTACCCGTTCTTTGCCGGCCATTTCAACGATCTCCGGCAAAGAGGCGTGTTCATGATGTCTCTCAGGCCCCGGCTCGTCAAAATACGTGCAATCCTGTATCAGCAGATCCGCGCCGCGGGCCAGTTTTCTCAGATTATCGCAGATTTCGGTATCCCCAGAATATACTATCCTTTTACCCTTCCTGGTCACGGATACATCCTCAAGCGCTATGCGGCGGGACCCCAGGAAAACTTCCCCGCTGTCTTTCAGCCGTCTGTATAATCCTCCCTGTCCCGGCAGTCCAAAGCGGACGGCTTTTTTTATATCGATGCCGGTCTTGTCCTTTTCTATCACAGCGTAGGCAACAGCCGGCGTGCTGTGTTTAACCGGTATGGATACTACGCGGAACCTCCGCTCCTCCAGTAAAGCCGTGACCCGGCTGCCTTTTGCCGGAACATTACGGGGGGCGACTTTAACGGCGCCCATGGAATGGCTGAAAGCAAGGCTTTTCCTGACCCTTCGCGCTTCCGGGGCGTAAACCGTCAGGGGCCGCTGCCTGCCCTCGAACCCCATGGTATCCACCATGCCGGGAAGCCCCAGACAGTGATCCCCGTGCCAGTGCGTTATGAACACATCATCTATCTTCATCAGGTTCAACCCGGCGATCATGAACTGCCGCTGGGTCCCCTCCCCGCAGTCGAACAGGCAGCAGAACTCCTCCCCATCGTCATAACTGAGGTGTATAGCCGCGTGGCCTCTTTCCCTGGTAGGGACTCCCGCGGTCGTCCCGAGGATCCGTATCGTTATCCTGGACATATGTGCCTCCAGTGGCGGACCGTCTGACGTAATCCCTCTTCGGTTGACATAAGAGGGGAATAGCCGAGCAGCTTAACGGCGCGCGTGACGTCATAGACCCTGTCTTTAAAAAACCGGTCCGCCTTCTTCCTTAAAGGAGGGGCTATCATTAAAAGCTTTGCGAGGAACGCCGGCACGACCGGCGGATAGCCCACCCCCATCTCATCATACAGTATCTCCAGAAACCCTCTGAGCGTTATGGTCTGCATGTCCGTGACCATAAACGTGCCCTCAGTCGCCGCGTCTTTCTCAAGCGCCAGAAGCAATGCCCGCACGACATTCCCCACATACACCAGGTCAAGCCGGCTGTCCATCCCGGGGACGTCGAATATCGGGATGCGGCGCGATCTTGCCAGGTTCAAAAGCCTGTTCAGCGCGTGGGGTTCATCCTCGCCGTAAACCATGCAGGGCCTTATTACGGCGACGTGGAGCCCTTTTTTTCTGAAATCCATGACTATGCGTTCAGCCTCGATCTTGGTCCTGCCGTAAGCGGTGGTCGCTTTATACGGGAGATCATCCACAAGCGGCACCTGCGGATTCCCGCTGATCACAGCGACGGAACTCAGATAAACGAGCCGGCCCGTATCATGCCTGCGGCAGGCCTGACATATGTTGCGAGTGCCTTCCGCGTTGACCCTGCACAGTTCCGCCTCGCTTTTGTCCCTGATACCGGCGGCGCAGTGAAAAACAGCTTGCGGCCGCACCTTCCGGAAAACTTCGTCCACCTCTGCGGCATCCGTTATATCGCCGGTCACCAGCGCCGCGCCGCTGCCTTCCAGGAAACCGGTCCTGCTCGTTCTCCTGACAAGACAGACAATATCATGATCTTCTGCCAAAAGGTATTTTACGAGATTTTTTCCGATGAACCCTGTCGCGCCTGTGACCAGTATCTTCATCTCCGGGACTTACCTCGACATTTTGCCGTCAGTATGAAGAGACACAGGACAAACACTACACTGTTCGCCAGTATGATCGGGATCTCTCCTAAAAAGAACCCGTAGACCACCCATAAGGAAATGCCGGCTGTCAGGATAATATACATGGACAATGAGATATCTCTTGTGTTCCCTGTCTTCAGTATCTTTATTATCTGGGGTATAAATGATACTGTCGTGCATATACCGGCAATAATCCCTATGACGGTAACGTATCCGTGCTGCATGTCTTCGCTTCCTCCTCCTTGAGCATCTTCCTGAGGCGGGCGATCTGCTCCCGATAGACGATCGCCTTCTCGAACTGCAGATTTCTGGCCGCCTGCTCCATATCGCTTTCAAGCTCAGCTATGACCTCAAGAACATCGTACTCCGTCTCGTTCTCTGCCACCACATCCCTGACTACTTCCTTTGCCCGTTTATAGGACTCGATCCCTTCCTTTATGGCCTTTTGGATGGTCCTGGGTTCGATGCCGTGTTCCTCGTTGAACTTGAACTGTTTTTTCCTCCTTGCGCGGGTAATGTCAATGACCTTCTTCATCGATCCGGTCATGCTGTCCGCGTATAACAGCACTTCACCGTTCACATTCCTCGCAGCCCTCCCGGCCACCTGTATAAGCGCCGTCCCGCTCCTCAGAAAACCCTCTTTATCGGCATCAAGAACCGCGACCAGGGACACTTCAGGCAGATCCAGCCCTTCCCGGAGCAGGTTGATACCGACAAGGCAGTCGAACTTTCCCAGTCTCAGATCGCGTATTATGTCTATGCGGTCCAGGGTGTTTATCTCGGAATGGAGATACCGCACGCGCAGATTCATTCCCTTAAGAAACCGCGTGAGCTCCTCCGCCAGACGCTTTGTCAGTGTCGTCACCAGGGTCCGTTCTCCCTTTTCGGCGCGTTTTTGCACCTCGTCGATCAGATCGTATATCTGGTTCTTCGTCGGGCGCACAGTGACCGGCGGATCGACCAGCCCCGTCGGCCTTATGATCTGTTCCGCCACTACCGCGCTTCGTGAGACCTCGTAATCCCCGGGGGTCGCCGAAACGAACACGAACTGTTTCACTATTTCCATGAACTCCTCGAATTTCAGGGGCCTGTTGTCCAGCGCGGACGGCAGCCGGAACCCGTAATCGACGAGGGTCTTTTTCCGCGCCTGGTCGCCGTTATACATCGCATGCAGCTGCGGGAACGTCACGTGCGACTCGTCTATGATAACAAGAAAATCGTCACCGAAATAATCCAGAAGACACCAGGGGCGGCTCCCGGGAGGCCTTCCGGAAATATGCCGCGAATAATTCTCTATGCCGTTACAATAACCCAGCTCGCTCAGCATCTCCATATCGTATCTGGTCCGTGTCTCAAGCCTCTGCGCCTCCAGGAGTTTCCCTTCCCGCCTCAGCCCGGCAAGACGCTCCGTCAATTCCGCGGCGATCGACTTTACGGCCCTTTTTATCTTATCTTCGGTCGTGACAAAATGTTTCGCGGGATAGATCGCCACCTTGTCGAGGCTTGACAGAACATCGCCCGAGACCGGATGTATCTCGGTTATACGGGTGACCTCATCACCGAAAAATTCCACCCGGAACGCGGTCTGCCTGTATGCCGGCAGTATCTCGACTATATCGCCGCGGACACGGAATTTTCCCCGCTGAAGTTCCACGTTATTGCGCTCATACCGTATATCCACGAGCTTTTTAAGGAACTCCTCCCTGGACAGATCCTGTGACAGCTCCACATTTACCAGCATAGCCGCGTAATCTTCCGGCGACCCCAGACCGTAAATGCAGGATACACTGGAAACGATCAAGACATCACGCCGGGAAAAAAGCGAACTGGTGGCGGACAACCTGAGGCGGTCTATATCTTCGTTGATGGACGCGTCTTTCTCGATGTACAGGTCAGTCTGCGGGACATACGCTTCCGGCTGATAGTAATCATAATAGCTGACAAAATATTCAACGGCATTTTCCGGGAAAAAAGCCTTGAATTCCGCGAAAAGCTGCGCTGCCAGGGTCTTATTGTGGGAAATGACCAGTGTGGGTTTATTAACGCGTCCGACGATGTTGGCCATCGTGAAGGTCTTGCCGCTGCCGGTAACACCAAGAAGCGTCTGAAAATGGTTGTTCTTCTTTATAGAACCGACGATCCTGTCGATCGCTTCCGGCTGATCCCCCGCGGGTTCAAAATCAGTAACCAGCTGAAATCTTTCCATCTTTCAGAATTATCTCCAGGGAAAAATCGACCGGCCGCACAGAACCTGTGATCGCCCCGATAGAGATGATCTCCACGCCCGTTCCGCCATAATCGCCGATATTATCCCGGTTAACGCCGCCTGAAACCTCAAAAAGCACTCTCTTTTCCAGGCCCCTGTCCCTGCGCAGAGCGACCGCTTCCTTTACCATATCGGGCGGCATATTGTCCAGCATGACAACGTCCGGTTTCTCTTCGAGGGCGTATCCGCACTCCTTAAGCGTTTCCACCTCTATTTCGACCCTGATGTTCTTCTGCACGGAGCCTCTGGCGCGTCCGATGATCTCTTTTATGACGATCCCGCCGCTGGCGGCCTTCATCTGTATGCCGAGCGCCCTTATATGATTATCCTTTATCAGGACCATGTCCCACAGCCCTTTTCTGTGGTTGCAGCCGCCGCCGACAGTAACCGCGTATTTCTGAAGATACCTGTGAAGGGGGATCGTTTTCCGCGTATCATATATTTTGACGCCGGTACCCCTGAGAAGGTCAACCATTTCCCGCGTCCGCGTAGCCACGCCGCTTAACATCCCCAGAAAATTCAACGCCGTCCTCTCCGCCTTTAATACCGCCTGCGCTTTGCCTTCAATGAACGCTATCTCCTGGCCTGCCGCGATATGATCGCCGTCTTTTACGACGGGGCGGAATTTCAGGCTGGGCTCCACAGCGGCGAAAACCCTTTCGACAACGTCCATACCGCAGACCACGCCCTTTTCACGCGATACGATGACCGCGTCTATGTTCAAAAACCCCTCAAGAACTGACTGCGAGGTGATATCCCCGGTCCCTATATCCTCTTTCAACGCGGACCGGACTATCGTATCGACCCGCTTCTTGTCCAGACTCATCATGATGCTTCAACCTCTCAATCTCGCCACTTCTTTTTCAGTAAGGGGCCTGAACTCGCCTTGTTTCAGGCCCCTGAGGGTCAGGCCCGCATACCTGCTGCGTTTAAGCCCTGTAACTACGGCGCCTGCGGCCTCGAACATCCGCCGGACCTGTCTTTTCCGGCCTTCGTGCAGTTTTACTCTGTATACCGCGGCTTTCAGGTCTTTCTTCACCAGTTTTATTTCGCACGGAGCGGTAATCTTCCCTTCGACTTCGATACCCTTCCCGATCTTCCGGATATCATCCCGGCTGACGCAACGGCTGACCGTCACCCTGTATTCTTTTTCTATCTCAAACCCGGGGTGAGCAAGTCTGTGCGCCAGTTTTCCGTCATTCGTCATTATCAGCGCGCCCGTGGTATCCTTATCCAGACGGCCCACGGGATAAAGGCGGGCGTTTATCTCTTTAAAATAATCAGTTACTTTTTTTCGACCGTGGGTATCTCTGACGGTGGAAATAACATTCCCGGGTTTGTTGAAAAGAAAGTAATATTTTTTTTCTTCCTTTGGAAGAGCGCGGCCGTCAACCAGTATTTCGTGCTTTGCAGGATCGATCCTGAGCCCCTTCTCGGTAACGGAACGGCCGTCCACCTTGACCCTTCCGTTGGCAATAAATTCTGCCGCGTGCCTCCTGCTGGCCACACCCGCATGGGCCAGGATCGACTGAAGCCTCTTTGTCGTTGCCGTCATTTAAGCGCACCCAGGTTATCCTTCAGGGTCTTCACCTGTTCATCGAATTTCTGTCTCCTCGCTTCTTCCTTCCGGACGACATCTTCGGGCGCTTTTTCCACGAATGCCTTGTTCTTGAGCTTTTTATCAATACCGTTAAGATAGCGCTGTAAATCTTCGATCTTTTTGTTTACACGCGTTCTTTCCTTTTCTATATCCACGGCTCCGCCCAGAGGCACAAACAATCTTATCCCCTCGACCAGCGCCGCGACAGAGCGGTCAGGCCTGGGGATGTCCTTCTCTATGCCCCGGACGCTGCAGCGGGCCATCTGCTCGATATAACGGACGTTTTCCTCCAGCAGTTCTCTATCCTCCCGCCCCTTCACGTTTAACAGAACGTCGATCCCCGCGGCGTGTCCGATATTCCAGAATGCCCTGACATTGCGGACAGCGGTAATAACTCCGATCAGCTTTTCCATGTCACCGGCCGCTTTGGCGTTATCGTATTTTTTCTCGGGTCCCGGCCAGCTTGCCGTCATTATCCATTTGTGCTTTTCTCCCGGTATCTTCTGCCATATCTCCTCGGTTATAAAGGGCATGAACGGATGCAGGAGACGCAGGAAGCCCTTAAGGACCTTCACCAGTATCTTCTGTGTGGCCCCTTTACTGCCGGAAAACTTGGAGAGCTCCAGATACCAATCGCAGTATTTATGCCATATAAAATCATACAGCGCGGAGGCGGCATCGTTGAACCTGTATGCCTTGAGGCTTTTTGTGACCTTTTCCGCCGTCCTGTTAAAAGAGCTCAGTATCCAGCGGTCGGCAAGGGTCAGGTCGCCTTCACTGATCTCTTCATCCGGGGCGGATCCTTCTAAGTTCATCAGGACATACCGTGAAGCGTTCCATAACTTATTCGCAAAATTCCGTCCCAGTTCGAATTTTTCTTTAGACAAAAAGACGTCCTGTCCCTGGGAAGTTATCGAGATGATACTGAAACGCAGAGCGTCGCTGCCTACCTCCCGTATGATGTCAAGTGGATCTATGACGTTACCAAGTGATTTCGACATCTTGGTCCCTGTCGTGTCGCGCACCGTCCCGTGGATATAGACATCCCTGAAGGGTATGTCCTCCCGGAATCTCAAACCTGCCATTATCATCCTGGCGACCCAGAAAAATATGATCTCCTGCGCGGTGACCAGCGCGTCCGTGGGATAGAACGTCCTCAACTCTCCGGTATCTTCAGGCCAGCCTAAAGTGGAAAAAGGCCACAGCCAGGAACTGAACCATGTGTCCAGCACGTCCGGATCCTGTTCCATATCCGTCCCCCCGCACACAGGACACTTATCCGGTTTTTCCATGCTGACACAGACGCCGCGTTTCCCCGGGCCCTTTACATCTACATCGCGGACATTCTCATACTTCAGGCAATCCCTGCAATACCATACAGGGATACGATGCCCCCACCATATCTGGCGGGAGATACACCAGGGGCGGATATTCTCCATCCAGTTCAGGTATACCTTTGTCCAGCGGGAAGGATAAAACGTGATCCTTCCCTCTTTGACTACCTTGATCGCCTCTATCGCCAGCGGTTTCATCTTCACGAACCATTGTTTGGAAAGGCGGGGTTCCACGACAGTGTGACAACGGTAACAGTGTCCGACCGCATGAACATGTTTTTCCGTCTTTATGAAAAGCTTTCTCTGTTTCAGGTCCTCGACTATCGCCTCACGGCATTCGAACCGGTCCATCCCTTTGTAATCACCGCCGAGAGCGTTTATCCTCCCGTCAGGATGCATTACGTTTATACTTTCCAGCCCGTGCCTGGCGCCGAGTTCAAAATCCACGGGGTCATGGGCAGGCGTGACCTTGAGCGCCCCTGTCCCGAACTCCGGATCCACATCCTCGTCAAATATTATCCTCAACTCCCTCTTAATAATGGGCAGGACCAGCGTCTTGCCCTCAAGACCCGAATAGCGCGGATCTTTGGGATTAACTGCCACGGCCACATCTCCCAGCATGGTCTCGGGACGGGTGGTTGCCACCACAAGATAGTCTTCGTTCTCCTTCTCCAGCTTATCCCTGCCCATGACCGGATACTTTATATAATAGAGCATCCCTTCGACTTCGCGGTGCTCGGCTTCCTCATCGCTGAGGGCTGTGGCGCAGCGCGGGCACCAGTTGATGATATAGCCCCCTTTATAGATAAGCCCGTCACTGTATAAACGCCCAAAGACCTCTCTGACCGCCATGGAAAGGCCTCCATCCATGGTAAAACGCGTCCGTTCCCAGTCACAGGAACATCCCAGCCGCTTCAACTGGCGAATAATGGTACTGCCGTACTCCTCTTTCCACTGCCAGATCTTCTCCAGGAATTTCTCCCGGCCTATCTCCTCTCTCTTCAGCCCCTCTCCCGCGAGTTCGCGTTCAACGACATTCTGGGTCGCTATACCGGCGTGATCCGTGCCCGGCATCCAGAGCGTTTCAAAGCCTTCCATACGTTTCCACCGGATAAGTATGTCCTGTATAGTGTTATTAAGGGCGTGCCCCATATGGAGGATCCCCGTTATATTGGGAGGGGGGATCACAATAGCGTAGGGCGTGCGGGCGGTGTCTTCATCGGCATGGAAAAGGTTTTCCCGGGACCATGCAGCGTAGATCTCCTCCTCTTTTTTCTGGGGATCATACCGGATAGGGATATCTTTCATTTCCGCTTCTTCTTCTGGTCTTTCACGAATTTGTATTCGAAAGAATCCTTGAGGGCCAGCCAGCTTGCTTCTATGATGTTCTCGGAAACACCGACAGTCCACCACGAATCGCTCTTATCCTGGGACTGGATAAGGACCCGGACCCTGGCCGCGGTAGCTGCCTTTTCGTCAAGCACCCGGACCCTGAAATCCGAAAGGTGCATTTCCTTTAAAGACGGATATAGTCCTATCAGGGACTTCCGGAGTGCCCGGTCAAGGGCATGGACAGGACCGTCCCCGAGTGAAACAGTATGCCTGGATTTACCGCCGATCTCAACTTTTATCGTAGCTTCTGAGATGACCGGACCGTCGCCCCGTTTTTCGACAATGACCCTGAACTCTTTCATCTCAAAATATTTTTTAAAGACTTCGGAGGCTCTGCGCATCAAAAGCGAAAGCGATGCTTCTGCCAGCTCGAACTGGTATCCTTTTTTTTCCAGATCCTGCACGTGTGACAGTATCTTTCCGGCTTTTTCGGATGTTTTTTTTATCCTGTATCCCAGGTCTCCGGCCCTCTTCATTATGCTCGACTTGCCGGAAAGTTCGGAAATAATCATCCTCCGCATGTTGCCGACCTTTTCCGGAGCTATATGCTCATATGTCCTGCTGTTCTTCAGGATAGCGTTCACATGGACACCCGCTTTATGGGCAAAGGCGCTTTTGCCGACGTACGGCTGCGCGTCCAGCTGCCTGACGTTCGAGATCTCCGCTATATACCTGGATGCTTCCGTCAATTCCTTGAACGCGAATTCGGGAAGACAGTCCATTCCCAGCTTGAATTTCAGCGTGGGCATGATGGATACGAGGTTTGCGTTCCCGCATCTCTCCCCATACCCGTTGAATGTTCCCTGGACATGGTTGCAGCCTGCCTGCACCGCCGCGATGGAGTTGGCTACCGCCATATCGGCGTCATTGTGGACGTGGATACCCAGAGGAATTTTGACTTTTCCGGCTGTTTCCTCGACAATCTCAAAAACCTGGTCTGTAAGGGCGCCTCCGTTCGTATCGCAGAGCACTACAACCTCCGCCCCGCCGTCACATGCCGCTTTCAGCGTATCCATGGCGTATCCCGCGTTTTCTCTGTATCCGTCGAAGAAATGCTCGGCATCAAAGATCACCCGGCGCCCTCTTTTTTTAAGATACCTGACGGAATCTTCGATCATCCTGAGATTTTCCTTGAGTGTCGTCCTTAAAACCGCTTTTACATGCAGATCCCAGCTCTTCCCGAATATCGTCAAATATTTCGTCCGGGCATTGAGCAGACCCTTGATGACCGGATCCGAAGCTGTCTTTCTACCGGCCCTTCGCGTGCTGCCGAACGCCACAAGTTTGGCCTTTTTCATCTTCAGCTGCAGGGGAGCCTCCCTGAAAAATTCGTCATCCTTTGGGTTTGATCCCGGCCAGCCGCCCTCGACAAAATCTACACCGAGTTCATCAAGCCTTTGCGCGATCCGTATCTTGTCTTTTACTGAAAAAGATATCCCTTCGGACTGGGCACCGTCCCTCAGCGTGGTATCGTAAATATAGACTTTTTTCATCCTGACCTCTTTTTCTTCACCTTTTTCCCCAAACCGAACGCCCTGTGAAGCGCCCTTACGGCCTTATCGGCGCGCTTTTTTTCAACAACACAGGATATCTTGATCTCGCTTGTAGAGATCATCTCTATGTTGATCTTTTCCGACGCAAGCACGCCGAACATCTTTGCCGCGACACCCGAATGACTGCGCATGCCTATCCCGACAACCGATACCTTGGCTATGTCCTTGTCATACCTGACGCCCCTGGCGCCGATCTCCCCGGCGATCTTTTTTACCACATCCTGGGTTTTGTACAGGTCATCTTTCTCCACGGTAAAAGAGATATCCGTTAATTTTGTGCGGGATACATTCTGTATGATCATGTCTATGTTGACATCAGCTTTGGCCAGCCGTTCGAATATCCTGCTGGCTTCTCCCGGTTTGTCCGGAACGTCACACACGGTAACTTTCGCCTCATTCTTGTTCGCGGTAACGCCGCACACCAAGACATCTTCCATGTCCCTGACCTCCTTGGTTATCAGAGTCCCTTTGTCATAAGAAAAGCTTGAACGCACATGCACCGGGATATTAAATTTACCGGCGACCTCCATGCTTCTTGCCTGAATAACCTGAGCTCCGAGAGATGCCATTTCCAGCATCTCCTCATAACTTATGCTGTCAAGTTTACGGGCATCCCGGACTACCCCGGGATCAGCCGTATAAATGCCTTTAACATCCGTATATATCTCACACATCTCTGCTTTTAAAACCTTTGCCAGGGCCACGGCTGTCATATCCGACCCTCCTCTTCCAAGAGTCGTGATCTCCTGATCCAGATTGACCCCCTGGAATCCGGCAATAATGACTATCCTGCCGTTTTTCAGCTGTTTTTTGATCCTGCCCGTGCTGACATCCAGAATCTTCGCTTTCGTGTGAGACGAATCAGTAACAATACCCACCTGGGCACCGGTGAAGGAAATGGCCTCTTCCCCGAGTTTATCCAGAGCCATGGCCAGAAGTGCCACTGAAACCTGCTCACCGGTCGACATAAGCACATCAAGTTCCCTTTCCGGCGGCCTCCTGCTGATCTGAGAGGCCAAATCCAGCAGCTCGTTAGTCGTATCCCCGAGGGCTGAAACCACGACAACTACGTCGTACCCCTTCTTTTTACATGCGGCAACCCTCCCGGCCACTCCCATGATCCTCTTCGGGTTAGCCACACTGGTCCCGCCGTATTTTTGCACTATGATACCTTTTTTAGCCATTACTCCTCACAGCCTGCTATGCCTCGAGCGTCAGCAGGAACCTCATCAGCTCCGATCCCTGATTCACCGCCATACTCCCTGCCTTTGCCGCTTTTTCAGTGAATACTGTGACATTATCGGGGACGACTCCTTTACCGGCGATCGCAAAGGGCACCGGATCGGATGTATGGGTCCTCTTCTTTACCGGCGTAGGATGATCCGGCAGGATCAATACCCTGTAATCGCATTTCCTTTCAGAAAGTTCCCCGATGATCCTGCCCGTGATCTTCCTGTCAAAATTTTCTATCGCCTTTATTTTCTCCATGACCTCGCCGTTGTGCCCCGCCTCGTCAGGGGCCTCAACATGAACAAAGACCATGTCTCTTCGCTGAAGTATATCCAGGGCCGCCCGGGCCTTGCCTTCATAATCTGTATCGTAATACCCTGTCGCGCCGGGGACTTCGCCAACCTCAAGCCCGAGTATATGCCCCAATCCCTTAAGCAGGTCCACCGCGGATATCATGCCGCCGGAGATCCCGTAAGCGTCCTCAAATCCGGGCATGTCGGGTTTCTTCCCCTGGCCCCAGATCCATATCATGTTAGCGGGATTCTGCCCCAGATCGATCCGCACCCTGTTGATATCATGACCCTCCAGTATGCCTTTTGAACGTTCCATCAATCCGACCAGCCCGCGGTGCTTCGGCAGATGCCTGGAAACCGACTTATCCAGTATATCGTGCGGAGGGTAACATCGCACCTTTGACAGCCGGTCCGCTTCTTCCGGAGAATCGCAATGCGCCACCAGCAGGTTACGGTAACTCGTCCCGGCATAGAACCGGTACATTTCGTTACCGAGTTCCCTGTCCAGCTGGTCCACCAGGATGGACGTCTCTTTCGTCGTGATATGGCCTGCGCTGTAATCGACCATCCTGTCGGCGGCCACTGTCACCGTATTAAACCGGAAAGCCACATCGCTCTCAGTAAGATCCACGCCGAGATTGGCGGCTTCCAGGGGTCCGCGTCCGCAATAATATTCCTGCGGCGCGTATCCCAGTATGGAAAGGTTTGCAACATCACTGGCAGGTGTCATCCCCCTGGGAATGTTCTTGACCATACCAACGACACCCTTCCTCGCGATCATGTCCATATTGGGCGCGTTAGCCGCCTCCATACAGGTGCGGTCATTAAGCTCCTTAAGGGGAGTATCCGCCATCCCGTCAGGCACAAGCACAATGTACTTCATATCCTACAGACCTGCCTCCCTGACCACGTCTTCCAGATTCGCATCCACGACCACAGGATGCTCCAGACATTTTATGGCCCTTTCAGGATCCTTCAGCCCATGTCCGGTCAGCACACAAACAATGTCCTTTTCCGGGGAAGACGGAGCATTCGGGGGAAAATATCCCTCTTTCGCTTTTTTCAGGATACCCGCCACACTGGCCGCTGACGCCGGCTCGACAAACACACCCACCTTGTCGGCCAGCAGCTTGTATGCCTCGATGATCTCATCATCAGTGACCTTTTCAATAACCCCTCCGGATCGATCCCGGGCCTCCTCGGCCTGCTTCCAGCTTGCCGGGTTGCCTATTTTTATCGCGGTAGCCAGTGTCTTGGGATCTTTTATAACGCGTTTCTCCACTATGGGCGCCGAACCGGCTGCCTGAAAACCGAGCATCTTCGGCCGCGTGTCTATCCTGCCCCGCTCCTTATATTCGCTGTACCCTTTCCAGTAAGCCGTGATGTTCCCGGCATTACCCACGGGCAGGGCATGATAATCAGGCGCGTGCCCCAGGCGGTCACATATCTCGAAAGAAGCCGTCTTCTGCCCTTCTATCCTGTAAGGATTGATCGAGTTAACAAGGGTTACCGGGTATTTGCCGGTTAACTCCAGAACTATACTCAGCGCCTCATCAAAATTTCCTCTTACGGCTATCACACAGGCTCCGTGTATAAGCGCCTGAGCCAGTTTGCCGAGGGCTATCGCCCCCTCAGGGATAACTACAATACACTTTATCTTCGCCCGTACCGAGTATGCCGCCGCTGAAGCGGAGGTGTTTCCCGTAGAAGCGCAGGCAACGGCATGGACGCCTTCTTCCACTGCCTTGGAGACGGCAACCGTCATCCCCCTGTCCTTAAAACTGCCTGTCGGATTAAGCCCCTCGTATTTCAGCCATACGTTATAGCCGGGGCCTATGGTCTCCGCAATAGGGTCAGCCTTAATAAGCGGGGTATTGCCTTCTTCCAGACTTATAATCGGCGTGTTTTGATTAATCGGAAGATATTCCCTGTATTGTTCTATAACTCCCATGTTATTCCTCGATCCTGAGAACTACCGTCTTATCACTTACATAGTCCAGCCCGTCTATCACAGCAATAGCTTTGCGCATGCTGCCTTCTTCAGCCCTGTGGGTCAGTATTATCACAGGGACCGTCTCCCCCTCCCTCCGCTCTTCCTGTGAGACATTGGCAATACTGATGTTGTTTTCCGCGAGGACCGATGATATGCCTGCCAGGACGCCGGGTTCATCAATGACGGAAAACCTCAAATAAAATGAAACAGATAACTCCTCGATCCGGCTGATGCTTTTATCCCCGGAAGCATAATTCAAATTATAAGGGAACGGGTTCTCTTTGCCGGCAAACGCAACGTGCCTGGCTATCTCAACAATGTCGCCGGTGACCGAACTCGAAGTGGGTTTTCTTCCAGCGCCCTTACCGAAAAGAAGAGACTCTCCGGCAAGATCCCCCTTGACAAAAATAGCGTTATCCGCCCCTCTGACATCCGAAAGAAGATATGACGACGGGAGCAGCGTGGGATGGACCCTCAGCTGCAGCCCTTCGGGCGTATTTTTCGCGATAGCGAGAAGCTTGACGCTGTAACCCCACCTGGCCGCGTTTCGGATGTCCTGCGGGGCTATATCCGCGATGCCTTCCGTATAAATATCCTCAGGAGAAACATCCAGGCCAAAACCGAGCAGCGAAAGTATCGCCAGTTTATGGGCACTGTCCCGTCCGCTTATATCGAGCTCCGGATCTCTTTCAGCGATACCCTTCTCCTGCGCTATCCCGAGTGCCCTGTCGAAGGAACAGCCGTTCTCCGACATCTCGCTCAATATAAAATTCGTCGTCCCGTTCAAAATACCGTAGATGACATCTATGTTATCCGCCGCAAGACTCGCGCGCAAGGTCCTGATAATGGGGATAGCCCCGCCCACACTGGCCTCAAACTTCACAAATACCCTGTTTTCAGACGCAGTGCCAAAAATTTCCTTCCAGTGACTGGAAAGCAGCGCTTTATTCGCGGTAACAACGTGCTTTTTATTCCGCAGAGCGCTTAATATAATATCCCTGGCCGGGTCCAGCCCGCCGATGAGTTCGACGATAATGTCGATATCCCTGTCATTGACGAGGTCCTCTGCGGCTGCCGTCTTTATCTTGACAGGGCACTTTTCGTCATTGATACTGTCCAGTGCTTTTTTATCCTTATCACATACACCTTTGACAGTAAGAGAAATGCCCGTCCGCCGGGCGATCATCCGGCCGTTGCGTGCAATGGCATCATATACGCCTTTGCCTATGGTCCCAAGGCCTATCAGTCCTACGCTTACTGATTTCATGTTATCCTCTTTGTTTTTCTTCGTTCTCCCGCGAAGAAACACCACCAGTATCTGGTGGTCTACCTCGCAACAAGCTGCGCGGATCAAACCCAAAGAGATCAAAATACTGGTCGGGACGGCCGGATTCGAACCGGCGACCCCTAGTCCCCCAGACTAGTACGCTAACCAGACTGCGCTACGTCCCGATGTTCTTCGCGACTCGTGAGCCGCGATTTATTCGTAATCCTCTTCCTTAGGATCACGCGTCATCAACTCTCTGACAGCAACGCCTGGATCCGTACCCTCATAAAGGACTTCATACACCTTCTGAGTTATCGGCATCTCGACGCTGTATTCTTTCGCGAGCGCATAGGCCGATCTACAGGTAGCCATGCCCTCTACGACCATTTCGGTTTCACTCAGGGCCTCATCGATGCTCCTGCCCTTGCCGATCTGTTCCCCAAACCGCCGGTTCCTGCTGTAAGGGCTGATGCAGGTGGTTGCCAGATCGCCCATACCGCTCAAGCCGCTGAATGTCGACCGCTCGGATCCCATCTTCACTCCAAGACGCGTTATCTCGGCAAGCCCTCTGGTCAGGATCGCAGCTTTGGAATTGGTCCCAAAACCCAGGCCGTCAGAAACACCGGCGGCTATCGCAATGATGTTTTTTAAAGCACCGCCTATCTCCACACCCGTGACGTCAGCGGAAGTATACACGCGAAAACGTTCGGTTCTCAGCAGATCCCGGACCTCCTTCTTGTCCGCGCTGCGAGAGGCAATGACCACTGTTGTAGGCATGTTCTGCGCGACCTCAAATGATATGCTCGGCCCGGATAAAACACTGATCCTCTCAGCCGGGAAATACTCGGCCAGTATTTCCGAGGCCCGTTTTAAAGAGCTGTTCTCTATCCCTTTGGTAGCGCTGACAATATAAGTAAAGTCCGCGCCGCTGAACCTCTCGGCAACCGAACGTAAATATTCACATGGAACGACAAAAAAAGCGTATTCCGAATTTTTGATCAGGGAATCGTCGGATGTTATTTCCAGATCGCACGGTAGAGATATCCCCTTAAGAAATTTAGTGTTTTCTCTCTTTTTTCTCAGATTCTCGGCATATTCCGGGGAAACACTCCAAAGAACAGTATCAATGCCCTTGGCATGCAGCAAAATGGCCAATGCAGTCCCCCAGCCACCGTCTCCTATGACGCTTACTTTACTCATAATAACTCACAAAAGTGTAGCATATATAATTTTGATAGTCAATGAGATAAAAGGGGGATGTTCTACACATTATACAGTAGATTTCCGATGCGGAATCGGAATATAAAAGCAACGGGGTCAGGCCTGCACTTTTAAGTTTTTCAATGTGACTATGAGTTTAAAACTTAAAAGTGTTAATGTTAGGATATGCACCCCCGGGTGCAACCTAGTTGCTCCCCGGGGGTGCAGGTGCGGAGGCAAGGGCCGCATGTATATGCAGCTCCTGGGATTACTTTCGTATTGTCTTTTCGATCAAAAACATCCGGTATTTGATCATGGCAAGCTTCCATAAAGCCGCCATAAATACAGTAAGATGTGCCATTTTGTGCAATGGAGTATTCATCTTACGCCCCTTTTTTCATTTTTCCGGCAGTATCGACCTGTATCCTGAGTTCGTTGATATATAAAATTTTGTAAGCAGTGTTTCCAAAAACAACAAAGAGATCCCCAAGCACTTTGCAGACAATCTTATTTTCGCCGGTCCGTGCATCAAACCGTCTCAAAATATGACAACGCTTATGGTTACCGGCATTCTTTTTTGTTTGTATCCAGTTTTCGAGATCTTTCAATCTTTCGGAGCTGTGTTTTTCGTTTAAAAAATACTTGCATATCCACTTCCTGGCAACCCGGTTTTTTGGCTTATTGCTGATCTCTTCGATGGAAACCTCGCGTTTTCGTGGATTATTCCCCAGTATACTGCGGTAAACAACTTTTCTCATGTCCGTCCTTATTTTTTAAACTTTTTAAATATGTTTAATAAGTTACAAAAAAAAACTCATCCCCTATTGCTCAATCATTATGAGTATACTCTTTTTCATTCCCGTTTGCAAGAAATACCTACTAACTTTTTTTTACCTTAACTATCCTTCCTTCTGTCCCCTGAATCAACCTTTTAATATTGGATCTGTGGGTACAAACCCCCACCAGACACAAGACCGCACAAAAAATAATGAAGTCCAGTTTTTTCCCTGCCAGGACCGCAAGAACAGGTAATGCAACCGCGGCAACGACCGATGCCAGCGAAACATATTTCCAGATCGAGAATACAACTGCCCATATCCCAAGACCTGCCAGGAGAATCCAGGGAGAAAGCCCTGCCATTACCCCTGCTGAAGTCGCTACGCCTTTGCCGCCTTTAAACTTCAAAAAAACCGGCCAGATATGTCCTGCTATGGCTGCCGCGCCCGCTAAAATGTAAATAAACCCGTAGGCCTGAGATCCCGCTGCTTCAGGGAAAAACCTCTGGATATTCGGGGGTATTACAGTAACTACCGCTACTCCTTTCAAAAAATCAATAGCAAGCACGATAATCCCGGGAATCTTCCCCACAGCCCGGACCACGTTTGTAGCCCCGACATTACCGCTGCCATACTCCCTGATATCAATACCCTTCAATATTCTGCCGAAAATATACGCCGTCGGGATCGCCCCGACAAGGTATGCGGTAATAATCGAAAGCGCGATATATATCACTTTTTCACCTTTCTTGACTTCGTTGTCACTATTTTCACAGGGATCCCTGAAAGCGGCAGGTTAGCCCGCAACTGATTCTCTATGGCGCTGATATGAGAAGGAAGAACATTTGACGGGTCGCTTACAAAAAACTTAAACTCCACAGGTCTGTGTCTGCTCTGGATTATGTAAAGAAAATTGGGCCTTTTTTTTCTTCTGGGAACCGGGATCCTTGAGGGATTTTTCTTCTCGAATATCCTGTTCAAGAACGGTGTGGAAACCTTAAGATCGAGATTCGAATCCAGGACCTTGACCATGGAAAGGCTGCTCATCACATTTTTCCCGGTTTTCGAAGAGACAAACGATATCGGGAACTTGCTGAGTTCATTAGAGGCATAAACAAGATGGCGCTGGTAATCCTCAACCGAAATACCGCCGGTCTCCTCGGCCAGATCCCATTTGTTTACAAGTATAAGACATGCTTTACCGCTGGCCTCGATAAAATTCAGTATAGATATATCATCTCTGGTCACCCCGTCCGCGGCATCAAGCAACAGGATCACCACATCCGCCCTTTTGATGGATTCCCTGGCCCTCATTATGCTGTAGGTATCGACTGCGACCTTGACCTTCCGCCTGTGACGGATACCGGCAGTATCGATCAGTATATATTTATCTCCCCCGCAGTTGAAATACGTATCGATGGAATCCCTTGTGGTCCCGGGGATATCACTTACTATAACACGCTTGTGTTCCAGTAAATTGTTCACGAAAGATGATTTTCCGACGTTCGGCCTGCCCACAACCGCTATTTTTCTGGGAACCTGTTCTTCCTTTCCGCGTGTCCCTCTGCCTCCGGTGATCTCCCTGATGGATACCTGTACGCGTTTTCTCAGCCCGCCTATTCCCCTTCTGTGCAGGCAGGAAACTGCCTCGGGCTCTCCGAATCCCAGCTGATAGAACTCAAGCGTATCGTTCCGGAGTTTATCATTATCGGTCTTGTTCGCCACCAGGATAACAGGTTTATCGAATCTTCTTAGAAGGGACGCCACTTCTTTATCAAAAGGTGAAACACCGGCCATGGTATCAGTCACCATGAGTATGATGGCGGCCTCCTCCATCGCCCTGTGTATCTGGTCTTTGACCTGCAAAGAAAGTTCGTCACTGCCCCCGGGGGTATAGCCGCCTGTATCCACAAGCTTGACATCGGCTCCTCCCATGCGGATAACCGTTTCAAGCCTGTCCCGGGTAGTCCCGGATTGCTCGACGACCACGGCCCGTCTCTCTCCCAGCAGGCAGTTGAAAAGGGACGACTTCCCGACGTTCGGCCTGCCTACGATACATACGGCGGGAATGCAACTATAATTTTCCATTGATCTGACCGGACCATATTCTGATGTAATCCAGACCGGAAATGACGGTAAGCGCTATTGCGATGTTCCATATCCAGTTTGAATAGACAAAATGTAAAAGCACGCAAATGATCGTAAGCATCTGGCAGAATGTCGTCACTTTCCCGATAATCGAAGGCCGTACCTCTATGTTACCTGCGAGCAGGTACATGATCAGCGCCCACAGTAAAATAATTACATCCCTGCTGACAACAATTATCGGGACATACACCGGCATTTTGAGGTGATCTGGCAGCCCGCTCACAAGGCTGAAACTTATGAATGCGCTTCCGATAAGCATCTTATCCGCGATCGGATCCATTATGGCGCCGAACTTGGTTTTCTCTTTACGCGTCCGTGCTATGTAACCATCCAGTCCATCCGTTATAGTGGCGAGTATAAACACTATAAAAGCGAGATTCAGCCTGTGATAGAAAACAGCCGTGATGAAAACCGGAACCAGTATTATCCTGCAGATAGTCAATCGATTGGCCCAATTCATAATTTCCGACTATTCCCTGTTAATCTCCCTTCCGAATAAGCTGTATCCGCTTTATCGGCCAATGAATAAGGAAGGCGTTCCCGACAAGATTTTTATCCGGGACAAACCCCCAGTACCTCGAATCCAGGGAATTGGCGCTGTTATCCCCCAATGCATAAAAACAACCTTCAGGGACGTGGATGACCTCGTCCTCGGCGCCGTATTTTCCGCGGTTATAATAGAAAAAGCGTTTGAAAGGGTTGCCATCGATCCTCTTACCGTCCACAAAAAGTTCTCCGCCTTTTATCTGTACGGATTCTCCTCCACCTGCGATGAACCGCTTTACAAGATATTTCTTTTTCTCTACAGGAGATATAAATACGACAATATCCCCGAGCATGGGAGGCCTTATCGCGGGCAATCTGATGCCGGTAAGAGGCAACCTGACCCCGTGGATGAATTTGTTCACAAATATCCTGTCTCCGGGCCTTAACGTGGGATACATGGAACTCGACGGTATCTTAAAGGGCTGCGTAACAAACGTTCTTATAAAAAAAGCAAGAACCGCCGCGATCAGTATCGGCTTTATCCATTCTGCCCAGAGGTAATCCCATGAACTTCTGTTAAACTTCATGCTACCCTCATAGCTTTTAAAAACGCTTCTTTGGGAACATCCACTTTACCTATTCTGCGCATCTTCTTCTTCCCTTCCTTCTGTTTTTCCCACAGTTTTCTTTTCCTCGTAATATCACCACCGTAACACTTTCCGGTAACATGCTTTTTCAACGCTGAAATGTCCTCTCTGGCAAGCACGTTCCCTCCGACAGCAGCCTGCACCGCTATCTTGAACATGTGCCTGGGGATAGTCTCCCGCAGTTTTTTCACCAGCTCCATCCCTTTTTTTCTGGCTTTCCCCCTGTACACGATACAGGAAAGCGCGTCGCAGGGAACGCCGTTGATCAGTATCTCCAGCTTGACTATATCGGATTTTCTGTAGCCGATAAGTTCATAATCAAGAGAGCCGTACCCCTTGGTCGAGGACTTGATCTTATCGTAAAAATTGACTATTATCTCCGACAGCGGTAAGTTGTAGGTCAACTGGGCCTTCCCGGGATCCAGGTACTGTGTGCTGACGAACTCCCCTCTCCTGTTCTCGCACAGTTTCATGATGGCGCCGATGGATTCCGACGGTGCGATAATATAACATTTTACGAACGGCTCATCTACATACTCGATCCTCTCCCCGTCCGGATATTTGGTCGGGTTGTCGATCTCCAGAAGCTCTCCGTGAAGCAGTTTCACTTTGTAATTCACGCTCGGTGAGGAAACGATCAGATCCAGGCCGAACTCACGCTCCAGTCGTTCCTGGATTATCTCCATATGCAGGAGCCCTAAAAAGCCGCACCGGAAACCAAACCCCAGCGCTGCCGACGTTTCGGGCTCATAAATGAAAGAAGGGTCCGAGAGCCGCATTTTCTCCATAGCGTCCTTGAGATCCTCATAATCCTCATTGCTTACAGGATACATTCCGCTGTAAACCATTGGTTTCACCCGCTTATACCCCGGGAGGGGTTCTTCCGCGGGGTTGGCCAGGTCAGTTATGGTATCGCCCACAACCACTTCTTTCGCTTCCTTGATGTTACAGACGATATATCCTACCTGCCCGCACTCCAGCTCATCCATTGTCTGTTCAGCAGGTGTGAACACCCCGACCTCCTTGACCTCATACCTGGTGTGCCTGTTCATCATCTCGACGCGCATACCGGCTCTCAGATAACCGCTCACAACACGGACATAAACGATCACCCCCCTGTAAGTATCATAGGTGGAATCGAATATCAGCGCCTGTAACGGCTGTTTCCGGCTGCCCGAAGGCGGGGGTATCCTCTTCACGATCCCCTCAAGGACATCCTCAGTACCGATATCCTCTTTCGCGCTTATGAGGATGATATCACTATCGTCAACACCCAGGATATCTTTCATCTGCCTCTTTATCTCTTTTATTCGCGCGTTTTTAAGATCGATCTTGTTTATGATCGGGATTATCTGCAGATCATGTTCCATTGCCAGATAAAGATTGGCGATCGTCTGCGCCTCAACACCCTGCACGGCATCTACCAGCAGGAGTGCGCCCTCACACGCCGCTATACTCTTGGATACCTCATATGAAAAATCGACATGCCCCGGTGTATCGATAAGATTCAGCAAATAGGTCCTATCGTCCTTAGCCCTGTATTTTATCCTGACCGCGCTGGATTTAATGGTTATGCCTCTTTCTCTTTCCAGGTCCATATTGTCCAGAAACTGATCCCTGAACTCCCTCCTCTTCACGGTATCAGTAACCTGGATTATCCTGTCGGCCAGGGTCGATTTACCGTGGTCAACATGGGCAATAATACAAAAATTCCTGATCTTCTCGAGTTTTTTCATGAATTTGAAAAGCCTTACATCAGCGAAAGCGCGTATTTTTTCCCGAATTTCAGATATTTCAGCGATTCTTTTCCGGACCGCGTCTCGCTGTAAACCCTGAGTTTCGGTTCAGTGCCCGAGAGCCTCAGCAGAAGCCAGCTGCCGTCCTCGCATATGAACTTTGACCCGTCATAGTCCCGGACCTCTCTGACCGGCTTGTTCAATACCTTCTTGAGTGGTTTTTTTCTCAAACCGTTCATCAGCTTTTTCCTGCTGGACTCAGGAAAGATCATATCCTCTCTCTCATAGACATAATTCCCGTACTCTCTGTTCATGTCAGCCACTATCCGTCCCAGGGGCTTTTTCTCCGAGATCATAAGCTCCATGATCAAAAGTGCTGTCAGAAAACCGTCCCGCTCGGGGATATAGTTCTTAAAACCCACACCGCCTGTCTCCTCACCGCCGATGAGTATGTCATTCTTTGTCATTATATCGCAGATATATTTGAACCCTACCGGGGTCTCATATATCCGCAGTCCGTATTTCTCGCAGATCCTGTCTATCAGGGCTGTCCCGCAAATAGTCTGAACAACGCCTCCTGTAGCGTTTCTGTTCCTGAGGAAATGCAATAGCAGCAGCGCCATTACCTTGTGACCTGACAGCATATTTCCTTTTTCATCCACGACACCGATACGGTCAGCGTCTCCGTCCGTGGCAAGGCCCAGATCATACCTTCCTTTTTTCACGCCCTTCATGAGCTCTTTGAGGTTTTTCTCATTGGGCTCGGGCGCCCTGCCGCCGAAACCCGGGTTTGTTCCCGCATGTATGAAATCCATTTTTATCCCGGTATTCTTCAGTATCTGTCGAAAATACGTGCCTCCTGTTCCGTTCATCGAGTCCACCAGCACCTTTAACCCGGCTGTTTTGAGCTTCTTCATGTCAGCGTATTTTTTAATGCGTCGAAGCTGTACCCCCACGATATCCTGTTTGATTATCTTCCCTCTTCTTAACGCCTCATCAAAGACCATGGATTTCACATGCGATCTATGAAGCCTCTTCTCGATCCCATCGATAATGTCACTTCCGGCGGAACCGCCGAAAAACCCTTTATACTTGATGCCGTTATAATGCGGCGGGTTGTGACTGGCGGTCACCATGATCCCGCCTGTCAGTTTTTTATCCTTTATACAAACGCATATCGCCGGGGTCGGATTCGGCCTGTCGGACAGAATGACCTTTATCCCGTTGCCGGCCAGCACAGCGGATACTATCTCGGCATACCTGTCGGAAAGGAAACGTGTGTCATACCCCACAACAAACTTTTTCTTCCTGTAGACCGGTTCTTTGCGTGATCTAACGAAGTCCGCGACCGCCTGCCCTACAACCCTCACGTTCTCAAAGGTGAAATCGTCACTGATGACCGCTCTCCACCCGTCTGTACCGAATTTTATCCTGGCCATTTATTTCCTCCAATCATTTCTCGTAGCTCGTGACTCGTGGCTCGTATACGAGTCACGGGCGACGGGCCCCTGATCTCAGTTCTTCTATCGCCTTCCCGTAATCTTCCTGCCCGAAAACCGCTGTGCCTGCCACAAGAACATCCACACCGGCATCCACCGCTTTCAGGGCTGTTTCCCTGTTTATTCCGCCGTCGACCTGTATGTACCCGTCAAACCGGGGCCTTATGTCCCTTACTTTATCCAGCATGCCCTCCATAAAAGACTGCCCTCCGAAGCCCGGCTCCACTGTCATGATCAATACCATATCGACCTGCCCCAGAATACCGTCAAGGATCGAAATATCCGTCCCGGGCTTTATGGAAACACCTGCCTTTTTGCCTTTATCTTTTATCTTCTTAATGCCGTTCTCCGGCGATTCACAGGCTTCCATATGAAACGTGATCAAGTCGCTTCCCGCATCGGCAAACTGGTCGATATATTTCGCGGGATTGTCAACCATGAGATGTACATCAAGGGGCAGGCCGGTTACCGGCCTCACTGACCTGACAATAAGCGGGCCTATCGTTATATTGGGGACAAAGACCCCGTCCATTACATCAATATGAACCCAGTCAGCTCCTCCCTTTTCTATCGACCTAATCTCCTCTCCCAGCCTGCTGAAATCCGCTGACAGAATACTCGGGGCGATCAAGACCTTATCAGTGCCCATTCCTGTCCTTTCTATATCCCTATTTAGGCGCGTTAATGTTCACTCATCATAAGATACACCCTGTTTATATCATCCTTGGTGACCACACCGACTATATTGCCTCTTTTCTTCACGGGCATGGCGTTTGTATTATATTTCTGCATGAGTTTCTGGACAAGGTGCAATCCGGCAGACATCTCGACCGCGGGTATATCCCCGCGCATCACCTTCTCCACCTTTGCCTCCTTACCCTTCTCATGTATCCCCCGGATAATCTCCCTCCGGGTGATAAATCCCCTCAAGTGGCCGTCCTCGATCACCGGATAATCTTCCTGATGTGTGCGGAATATGAGCTCCAGGACCTTTGAGAGGGGAGTATCCGGCCTTACATGTATAAAATCCCTGGCCAGTATATCCCGCACGGAATAATTCTTGATAGTCTCGGTCACCTCCACCTGAAAACCTTCGCTGGAAGCCGCCATATAAACAAATACCGCAACGATCAAAAGAAAGATATGACCGTGCACTATGCCGAGATAGGCGAACAGCAGCGCGAATATATGCCCGAGCCTGACAGCCACAGCCGTAGCTTCCCTATAGCCGATGCGGTAGGACAGTATCGCGCGCAGGACCCGTCCTCCGTCCATGGGGAACGACGGCAGCATATTGAAAACAGCCAGGACCAGGTTGATCCAGTAGATATGCGCCAGGATATTGAGCTGTCCGGTATACTTAACCTGACCCGTCATGACCCGCAGCGGATAGATCAGTGTTTCCTTTCCCAGAAGAGCGAGAAGAGGATAATAAAAAATGACCAGGATGAGCATATTCGACAGCGGGCCCGCAAGAGATATAAGGAGTTCCTGATACGGCACCCGCGGCGCCTCCGGCATTGATGCCACGCCGCCTATGGGCAGAAGTGTTATGTGCTTTACTTTTATTCCGAAACGTGCCGCAACCAGGCTATGACAAAGTTCGTGGATCGTCACAAAGAAAAATACACCCAGGATAAGTATAAGCCCCCTGACCCCCATAACCAGAAAGAAGAAAGCCAGAAGCAGCAAGAATGTGCTGTGTATGTCTATGTTGATCCCCATGACCCTGACCAGGCGGAAAGTCCCTTTCATAATCTGTTCAGCTCTTCTTTTATCTTACTCTTATCTTTATCCCTCAACCTGCCTACCATAGCCAGGTTAACCGATGAAGCCCTGAAAATCCTTTCGCAGACTTTGTGTATCTCAGCTGACGTTACGCCGTCTATCTCTCTCAAGACATCTTTTACCCCGGGTATATGCCGCTGCACCATGAATTTGTCCCCGAGCCACATCATTCTGGTCGCTGTGCCTTCCATCGCGATAAGGAACTGTCCCTTGGCATATTCTTTCGCCCGGGCAAGTTCATCTTCGGTTATTCCCAGATCCCTTAATTTCTTCACTTCATCCAGGATGGCAATGACAGACCGGGGAGCCTTTTTATTATCCACTCCGGCGTGTATATGGACCTCCCCCACATCACTGTGCCTTTTGTATGATGAGGATATATCATAGCAAAGGCCGTATTTTTCGCGCAGTTCTTCGAAAAGGCGGGATGACATGTTCCCCCCGAAGATCACGTTCATCAGCTTAAGCGCGAACCTTTCACGGATGTTGCGGTCCGTGGCATGAAACCCCATCGCGATATGCGTCTGCTTTGTATCCCCGCGGCACACCTTCATGGAGGAGCTTTTCTGGGTAACCTTTGGCGTCTCGAACGACGGGGTCTTCCTCTTTTTTTTCGCCGCGAACCTCTGTGCCGCATAACTTAAAACTTTTTCAGGATCGGCCCTTCCAGCCGCTACAACAGCGATATTAGCCGGGTGGTAGTTATTCTCTTTGAACCTTATCAGCTCATCCGCGCTGAAACCTTTTACATTACTGATACTGCCCGTCAGCGGACGCCCGAGGGCGTTTTGCGGCCACATTATTTCTCCCAGCAGATCCATGACATGGTCGGCCGGCTGATCGCGGTACATCTTTATCTCTTCGCAAACGACAAATCTCTCCCTCGTGAGATCCTGCTCGTCAAACCTGGCGTTCAATACCATGTCCGCCAGGATATCTATCCCCAGTTCCAGATATTTTGCCGGGACTTTCACCATGTAACACGTTACCTCGTCGGAGGTAAAACCGTTGAACGCCCCCCCTATTCCCTCGATGGATTCTTTGAGATCTTTAGCTGTCCGGCTATGCGTCCCCTTGAACAACATGTGCTCCACGAGATGGCTTATACCGCTCTGTTTTTCAGATTCGTAACGCCCTCCTACGCCGATCCATATTCCAAGAGAGACCGAGGCCATCTGCGGCATCGGCGATACTATCACAGTAAGACCGTTCTTTCCCTGCAGCTTTTTGTACATATTTTTACCCTCTTTCCGTCTCTAAACTATCGAGGTACCCCTGTAATATGATCTGCGCGGCGAGACCATCCACTGTTTTTTTTCTCTTTTTCCGCGTAACAGAGGCCTCTATCATGACAGCTTCCGCTTCTCTGGTGCTTAAGCGTTCATCCCATAATTTCACCGGCAGAGAAGTCCGCTGTTTCAGTATCCCGGCGAATTTCACGCTGTCTTCAGCGCGCCTGCCCATCGTACCGTTCATATTAAGCGGTAATCCCACAACGATCTCTCCGACGTTAAATTGCTCGACTAGTTCCCTGATCCGTGTTACAGCCCGCGCAGTGCTTGTCCTCCGGACGGGTCCCTTTGCCTGCGCGAGTATGCCGGTCTCATCGCTTACTGCTACCCCTATGTTCTTCGTGCCGATATCCAGCGCCATCACCCGCATACCGCGACTCCATATCTCTTAAACTCCGTGAATCGCCCTAGCGATAGAGCCGGCGAACGCTTCGACCTTCGCGATCATCCTGCTCCTGTCATCCAGGTTCTTCTCTATTACCTTGATTATGGCGCTTCCGACGATCACGCCGTCAGACGCGCTCGCTATACCGCTGGCCTGGGCGGGATTGGATATGCCGAAGCCCACACATACGGGTTTTGCCGTCATCTTCTTCAGCTCTTTGACCTCGCTGTTCAGCTTCGCGGAAAGCGCCTTCCTTGCCCCGGTTACCCCTGTCAGTGACACATAATAAATAAATCCCCTGGAACGGTCCGCGATCTTCCTGAATCTCGCCGGAGGTGTCGTGGGCGCGGCAAGCATAATAACGTAAAAATCCTCTTTATCCGCTATATCCGCCAGTCCGCCGGATTCCTCCATCGGAAGATCCGGCACTATAACGCCGTCCGCGCCGCAGGCCTTAGCGTCCTTTATGAAACGGCCGGCGCCATAGTTGAAGATAATATTGTAATAGGTCATGAAAACCAGAGGTATCCCCACCTTGCCTCGCAGTTCTTTGACCATATCCAGGACTTTTCTTACCGAACAGCCGGCAGAAAGCGAACGTTGAATGGCTTTCTGTATTGTCGGCCCGTCCGCCAGGGGATCCGAAAAAGGTATGCCCAGTTCCACGATATCCGCGCCAGCTGCCGCCAGAACAGAGACTATTTTTTTGGTTGTCTTTATATCGGGGTCTCCGGCAGCCACGTACGGAATAAAAGCTTTTTTATTATCCGCTCTTAATTTTTTGAACGTTTCATCGATCCTGTTCATCTTCTCCCTTTTTGCTGCATTTTAGTGGTTAGTGAAGACTATTCCCTACATATGTTTCTTGATTATATCGATATCTTTATCCCCGCGGCCGGATAAGCACAGGACGATTATGTCTTTCTTTCCCGTTCTCTTCACCAGTTTTTTAAGGTAATATACTGCGTGAGCGGTCTCCAGCGCGGGAATGATACCTTCTGTCCGCGAAAGAAGCTTCACTCCTTCAAGGGCTTCTCTGTCATTCACCGATACATACTCGGCCCTTCCGGTCTGTTTATAATATGAATGTTCGGGGCCGACCCCCGGGTAATCCAGACCTGCTGAGATGGAATGAGCGAGTTTCACCTGGCCGTCATCATCCTCCAGCAGAAAACTCTTGCTTCCGTGCAATACGCCGACTCTGCCTTTCATAAGCGCGGCAGCGTGACGGCCGGTCTTTATCCCGAATCCCGCCGCCTCAACGCCGATAAACGCCACTTTCCTGTCCCTGAAAAACGGATGAAAAAGCCCGATGGAATTACTTCCGCCTCCGACACACGCCACGAGATACCCGGGCAGCTTTCCCTCTCTGCGGATTATATCCCTGCGCACTTCTTTGCCTATGACAGTCTGGAACTCCCGGACCATCATGGGATAAGGATGGGGGCCGACAACGGACCCCAGGACGTAATACGTATCCCGCACATTGGTAACCCAGTCCCTTATTGCCTCGTTGGTGGCATCCTTAAGCGTGCAGGACCCGCTCTGCACGGGAATGACCCTCGCGCCCATAAGCTTCATGCGGAATACATTCAGGTTCTGCCTCTCGATATCCTCGGTTCCCATATATACGTCGCATTTAAGATCAAACAGGGCCGCCACAGTAGCGGTCGCCACCCCGTGTTGTCCGGCGCCGGTCTCCGCGACCAGGCGCTTCTTGCCCATCGCCACCGCCAGGAGCGCCTGTCCTATGGTATTGTTGATCTTGTGCGCGCCGGTATGCAGAAGATCTTCCCGTTTCAGGTATATCTTTGCACCGCCGAGCTTCTCCGTAAGTTTCCCCGCGAAATACAACGGAGTGGGCCTTCCGGCATATTCTTTCAGAAAGTATCTCAGCTTTTTTCTGAAGGGAGCTGAGCGGCCTATCTTTTTATACGCTGTGGTAAGTTCTTTTAAAGCAGGCATAAGGGTCTCGGGAACGTATTCTCCCCCGAATATGCCGAAATATCCTCTGTTATCGGGCAGTCTGGGCTTTCTTCGCATTTTCGATAAACTCCTTTAATAGGTTTTCGTCCTTTTCCCCGGGAAGATCCTCCACTCCGCTTGAGACATCAACTCCGTAAGGACGAACGGTCTTAACCGCGGACGCGACGTTCTCCGGAGTAAGCCCTCCGGCGATAAAAAATGGCTTTTTTATCCGCTCCCTCTCTTTTATCAGGACCTGCCAGTCAAACCTTCTGCCTGTCCCGCCGGAAATCTCAGGATGAAACGTGTCAAAAACAAAATAGTCCGCCTGCTCATAGTCGCAGGGGCTGTACTGCCCCTGGGGCAGGATCCTGTCTCTGATCTTGAAGGTCTTGATGATCTTCGCGGACAAATTGTGCCTGTCCCGCAGGATATTCTTAAGCGCGCGGCAATAATCAGGCCGCTCTTCCCCATGCAGCTGGACGTAATCCAGATCACAGCCGGCAACGGTCCTGGCGACTTCTTCCAGTTCCTCGTCCTTAAACAGTCCCACCCTCCCCGTTTTATTCTTCACCTCCGGCGGCAGATCTGATATTATATCTCTGATATTTTCCACGTAACGCGGGGTACCCTTGACAAAGATGAACCCCAGAAGATCAGCCCCGTAATCACAAGCCCTTGAAGCGTCTTTCACGTTCGTCAAACCGCATATCTTGACTTTTACCATTTATTCCTATTCCTTCATCAACTCTCTGACCTTTTCCCCTATATTCCCGGCACGCATAAAAGCTTCCCCGATCAAAACGGCGTTAACCCCGAGGCTTTTCAGGAACATCACCTGTTCATAACTCTCTATGCCGCTTTCGGAAACAATCACCTTGTTCTCGGGAATAAGGCGGATCAGCCTCTGCGTGACGGCGATATCGACCCCGAAATCCATAAGATCCCGGTTGTTTATCCCTATCATCGATGCGTGGCTTTTCAGGGCTTTTTCGACTTCCTCTTCATTGTGCACTTCGACAAGCACATCCATGCCCAGTCCTTTGGCGATGCCCAGATACCGGTTCAGTTCTTCCTGCGTAAGAATATGCGAAATCAGAAGGATTGCGTCCGCGCCTCTTACCGCGGATTCATATATCTGATACTCGTCTATGATAAAATCTTTCCGGAGAATCGGTATAGTTACCCTCTCCTTCACTATTTTAAGGTATTCCATTTTTCCGTCAAAAAAACGCTCATCGGTCAGGATACTGATGGCGCTGGCGCCGGCTACCTGATAGGTAAGCGCGATCTTAACGGGCTCAAAATCAGCGCGCAGCATACCCCGCAAAGGAGAACTTTTTTTTATCTCCGCTATGAGGTTAATATGACCCTTCCGGGATATGTTCTTCTTGAACATGCTCCGGATGTACATGGATTCCGCTTCTTTTTTAAGATCGTTCAAAAAAAAACTTTTTTGTGCCCTGTCGACTTCGCGTTTTTTTTCCTCTATGATCTTGGGTAATATCATGAAACTCCTTCGTTCGTGACCCTGATCAACTCCTCCAGTCTCTCCAGCGCTTCCCCGGAATCAACAGCCGCCGCGGCGAACCGGACTCCCTTTTTAAGATCCTTTACCTTTCCCGCGGCCATGAGCGCCACACTGGAATTCATCAGGACTATATCCCGCCTGGGCCCCTTTTGCCCCGACAAAACGTTCCGGATTATTTCCGCGTTCTTTTTTGCTGATCCGCCTTTGATATCCTTAAGGGCCGCTTTTTTAAACCCGAAGGTCCCCGGGCTCACGGAATAAGACTTTATCCTTCCGTTCCTTAATTCAGCGATCATCGTTCTATCGGTTATGGTAACCTCATCAAGTGTATCCCTGCCATGCACGACATAGGCCCGTTTTGTCCCCAGCTTCCTGAGGACCTTCGCCATCGTCACGGTCAGGCCTCCCTCATATACCCCCAGGACCTGACATGTGGCCGAAGCCGGGTTGGACAGAGGCCCCAGAATGTTGAATATCGTCCGCAGTCCTATTTCCTTCCGCGGGGTAACGGCATAGCGCATGGCGCTGTGGAAGACCGGAGCGAACAGGAAACCTATATTGATGGTCCTGATGCATCTCTCCGTCACCTGGACAGGCACATCAAGTTTCACTCCCAGCTCTTCCAGAACATCCGCGCTGCCGCACCTGCTGGATGCCGTCCTGTTCCCATGTTTGGCGACTTTCACTCCGCATCCCGCAAGGACAAAGGCAACGGCAGTGGAAATGTTAAAAGCGCCCGTCCCTGTCCCGCCGGTCCCGCATGTATCAAGGACCGTCCTGGCGCTGGTTTTTATCCTGACGGCTTTTTCCCTCATCACCCTTGCCGCACCGGTTATCTCATCTACTGTTTCGCCCTTCATGCGGAGTGCTGTTATGAACGCGCTGATCTGGGACGCGGTGGCCCTGCCGCTCATAATCCCGCTAAAGACCGAATGTGTCTCTTTTTCCGTCAGGCCCCTGAAACAGACAACTTTCTCGATCGCCTTTTTAATGTCCATGTTACTCTTTCTGCTTTTCATTTACTTTCGATCCCGCAAAAGGAACCGCTTCCCGGTGCGGGATCGGAAATTTAACTGTTTATAAAGTTCCTGAGAATATTCATTCCCTCCGTTGTCAGTATGGATTCCGGATGGAACTGAACACCCCATATCGGCTTATCCACGTGACAGATCCCCATAACCTCTTTCTCTTCCGTCCAGGCGGTCAGCTTCAAGGGATGTTTAAGACTGCCCGGCTCGACGATCAGGGAATGGTACCGCGTGGCTGTAAACGGAGAAGGTATACCCTTGAAGATGCCTTCTCCGTTATGATGGATAGGGCTCACCTTTCCGTGCATTATGCGGCTGCTCCCCACGACTCTGGCGTTGTAAACCTCAGCTATACACTGGTGCCCCAGGCATACGCCAAGTATTGGGACCCTGTCGCGGAACTTCCGGATCACACTTTTCGATATTCCCGCATCGGCCGGCCGGCCCGGTCCCGGCGAGATAATTATCCTTTCGGGAGAAAGAGATTCTATTCCCTCCGGCGTAATCTTATCATTACGGCAGACGACCACCTCTTCCCCGAGCTCCCCTAAATATTGGACGAGATTATATGTGAACGAATCATAATTGTCTATAACAAAAGTCATTCCAGCCCTCTCTCAGCGAACTCAATAGCCTTGATCATGGCCATGGCCTTGTTCATGGTCTCCTGGTACTCCCTTGCCGGTTCCGAATCCAGGACAATACCCGCGCCGGCCTGGATATAGGCGGTATCCCCGCTCATCACGATCGTCCTGATAGTGATACACATATCTATGTTCCCTGAAAAACTTATATACCCCACACAACCCGCATATGGTCCGCGCCTTATATTCTCCAGTTCATCGATAAGCTCCATAGCCCTGACTTTCGGCGCACCGGTCACAGTGCCCGCGGGGAATGTAGCTCTCATGAGATCATATATATCCTTATCTTTCCTGAGTCTGCCCACGACATCGCTGACTATATGCATCACGTGCGAATACTTCTCGATCCGCATTATCTCCCGCGCCTTAACAGTGGCATAATCGCATACCCGGCCGATATCGTTGCGCCCCAGATCGACAAGCATAATATGCTCGGCCCTTTCTTTGGGGTCTGCCAGAAGCTCCTTTTCCATCCGCAGGTCCTCTTCTTCGTCCTCCCCCCGTTTGCGGGTCCCGGCTATGGGCCTGACTTCAACCAGCTCCTCATCACATCTCACCAGGATCTCGGGCGATGAACCTACTATCCTGTATTCGCCGAATTGAAGATAATACATGTAAGGTGAAGGATTTATCGACCTGAGCGCCCTGTATATCGAAAACGCATCCATTCCCGTGCGCCTTTTCAGCCTTTGAGAAAGTACAATCTGGATCACCTCGCCGGCGCGTATATATTCTTTGGCCCGGTCAACGATCCCGCAAAATTCTTCTTCCGAAAAATTCGACTCCGCTTTCGCCGGGGCCGGTCTGGCCTCTATCTTTTCTGACCTTGGCGCGCCGGTTTTAAGCCTTCCTATGATCCTGTCTATCTTTCCGCAGGCGGTGTCATAGGCCTCTCCGGCATCGCCGCTGATCATGGCGTTTGAGACCACCTTTATCTTATGGTCCACGTGGTCGAAGATAAGGATGGTATCCGTAAGAACGAGCTGCATATCCGGGATATCGAAATCCTCGACATTCTCATCAGGTATGTTCTCAATAAAACGGACCATGTCATAACCTATGTACCCCACCAGTCCACCGCAAAACCTGGGCAGGCCGTCCACCTTGACGAACCGGAACTTATCCATGATCGATTTTATTTCGCTGATGGGATCTTCCCTGACCGTATATGTTTCGACCTCGTCGCCCCGCTTTACGCTGACGACTTTACCTCTACTTTCGAGGATAAGCGACGGATCACTCCCCAGGAAAGAATACCTGCCCATATGTTCCCCGCCTTCGGCGGATTCAAGCAGATAGGAAAACTCCCCTTTGTCGATCTTTAAAAAAGCGGATAAAGGCGTGCTGAAATCCGCCAGTATCTCCCGATAAACGGGTATGACATTGCCCTTTTCAGCCAGTTCCATAAATTTTTGTTTGCCTGGATAATACATATCTCGCCCCTATTTGTACACTTCCCCGGGATCAAATATCCGATCTTCCTCAACTACTATCTCGCCTCTTTTGTTCACTCTCCTGAAATAACAGCTGAAATACCCTTTATGGCAGGCAGCGCGGGTCTGTCCCACCTTGAAAAGAAGGGAATTATCCCCGCAGTCAACGAACATCTGCCGCACGGACTGCACGCATCCGGAAGTCTCGCCCTTAAGCATTATGCGCCCTTTTGACCGGCGAAAAACGTAGATCTGCTTCTCCTTCAAGGTCTTTTCAAGCGCTTCTTTATTCATATAGCACAACGTCAGGACCCGGGATGATCTTTCGTCCTGTATGACCGCCGGGATCAGTCCATTTTCGTCAAAATTAAGTTTCTTGATAAATTCCATATACATTTCCTTTTGCCATTTGAATTTTGTCATTTATCTGACCGGCACTCCGCGTTCCCGCAAATACTCTTTAACTTGTGATATCGAAAATTCCTTAAAATGAAAGACAGAGGCGGCTAAAGCCGCATCCGCCTTGCCTTTCGTGAGAACCTCCACAAAATGGTCCAGATTTCCGCATCCCCCGGAGGCTATTACGGGTATACGCACCGCCTCGCTTACTACCCGCGTCAATTCCACGTCATATCCGTCTTTCGTGCCGTCGCGGTCCATACTTGTCAGCAGTATCTCCCCGGCCCCCAGTCTTTCCGCCTTACGGGCCCATTCCAGGGCGTCGATCCCGGTCGCAACACGGCCGCCTTTCACGTAAACCTCCCATGACCCGTTCGTCCTCCGCTTCGCGTCGATCGCAACGACAATACACTGCGAACCGAACTTTTCACCGGCTTCTTTGACGAAATCCGGATTCTCAACAGCCGCGGTATTTATCGACACCTTATCGCATCCTGCGTTCAAAAGCCCGCGTATATCCTCATTAGTGGAGATCCCTCCGCCGACAGTAAACGGCATAAACACCTGTTCCGCGACACGCCGGACAACGTCTACCATTGTCTTCCGTTTTTCGTGGCTGGCGGTTATATCCAGGAATACAAGCTCATCAGCGCCTTCATCGTTGTAGATCCCGGCATTTTCTACCGGATCTCCGGCGTCTCGCAGGTCCACGAAATTCACACCCTTTACTACACGTCCGTCTTTTACGTCAAGACACGGGATTATCCGCTTTGCCAGCATCGATGGCCTCCTTCAGGTCCAGTGTTCCTTCATAAAGGGCCCGGCCGACTATGACCCCGGTCAGGCCCTGCGATTCCAGTGTCTTCAACTGTTTTATATGATCCAGTGTCCTGACCCCGCCGGCGGATATCATGCTCATTTTTATTCTGCTTAATATCCGCTCGAGGTTGTCGATATCAGGCCCGGAGAGCGTCCCGTCCTTTTTTATGTCCGTATAAATTATCTCACCGGCCCCAAAACCGGAAAACCATTCCAGAACCGTGAATAGATCCACGTTAACGGTCTTCTTCCACCCCTGGACACTGGGGACATGGTCCTTTACGTCTATGCTTATTATCATCCGCTCGCCGAAATTTTCCATGCATTTCCGGGCAAAGGCAAGATCTTCAAGAGCCCTGGACCCCACAACCACTCTCCATACTCCGCTATCAAGCGCCTTTTGTATATCCTCTTCCGTCCGAAAACCGCCGCCCGCCTCAACGGGAATACTGACCGTCCCTGCGATCTTCCCGACGACCGGAAGGTTGACGGGCCGGCCCTGCCTTGCTCCGTCCAGATCCACGATATGGATCATCTCGGCCCCCATGGCCTCCCACCTGCGCGCGGCATCAACCGGGCCGATCTCATAACTCAACCTGCGCTCATACTGCCCCTGTTCCAGCCTTACGGTCTTTTCATCCATCAAGTCTATCGCAGGAATAACTTTCATAACCGCGTAAAATTCTCCAGCATTTTCAGGCCGCTGGACTGCGACCTTTCCGGGTGAAACTGCACGGCGAAAACATTAGCCCGCCACAACACGGAAGTATATAGAACGCCGTATTCCGTCACGCCGGCGGTACATTCCGGTTCACCGTTATCACAATAATACGAATGCACAAAGTAAAAGTAAGTCTCGTCTTCTATGCCTTCAAAAATGGGGCAGTTTTTGCCGCTGATCTTGACCGTGTTCCATCCTATCTGCGGGACCTTCAACCCCGCATCGCCGGGAAAGAGTTTCACTTCCCCGCGGACCACATCCAGGCAATCGCATCCGCCGCCCTCGGAGCTCCGGGTAAAGAGAAGCTGAAGCCCGAGGCATATCCCCAGAAAAGGCCTGCCGCTGCTTATATGTTCCAGCAACGGCTCTACAAGACCTCTCTGGCGGAGCCCTTTCATCGCGCCCGCCGACGACCCGACTCCGGGAAGCACGATCCTGCGGGCGCGCGCCAGGGCGCGGGGGTCTTCACACACCTCAACATCCTGTTTGAGATAGCGGAAAGCGCTAACAACGCTCCGCAGATTCCCGGAACCGTAATCAATAATTCCAATCACTATTCACCTTTCACTATTCACTAAAGTATTCCCTTGCTCGACGGGACCTCACCGGCCCTGCGGGGATCGATACGGGTAGCTTTATCCAGGGCTATGCCCAGGGCCTTGAAGGCCGCCTCAAGATAGTGATGCATGTCTCCCTCCCCCGCTATTTCTATATGGAGGTTCATGCAAAGCTTTTTCGCGAAACTCTCCAGTAGATCTTTGCCGAGATCGACCGAATATCCCTCCGTGTCCGATATTGACACCTCTAGAATCCCTGCCAGTTTAAACTTAAACGCGGCCCGGTTGGACAGATCCACCAGGACCTTCGCGCTTGCCATATCCATGGACACTTCCGCTGAAGCTGTTCTTGCTATGCCTTTGCAATCGCCAAGGGCTTTTTTGAAAGCTTCGCCGAGAGCTATCCCTATGTCTTCGTTGAGATGATGGTTGTCCACCTGTGTGTCGCCGCTGGCCTTGATCTTCAGGTCAAAATAACCGTGATACGCCAGTAGCGTAAGCATGTGGTCGAGAAAACCTATTGACGTGGATATTTCACTTTTCCCCGAACCGTCAATATTCAGCAGCGGTATTTCGATCTGCGTCTCTTTGGACCTTCTTTCGTATGCGGTAACCCTCTCTTTATTCTTTGTTCTTCTGAATAGGTTCATTAGCCCTCCGTTCTCACTCACACCTCACACTGAGCGATTCCCAGTGTTTTTCCAGATTTTCCAGCTCCGTGAGCCCCCGCACCCAGCCGGCTGACCCGCAAAGAGCCCTGCGGGAATAAGAAATAATATGCGAGCTCTTGATGAAACTTCTCAGGTTCAGCCCGGACGAATACCGCGCTGTCCCGCCGGTCGGCAGGACATGGCTGGGGCCGGCGATGTAGTCCCCTATGGCCACAGGCGTATACTGCCCGAGGAAAATAGCCCCTGCGTTAGTGATATTCTTCAATACCCTTTTCGGGGATTTCACCATAAGCTGCAGGTGTTCCGGCGCGATCATATTACTTACTTCCGCCGCCTCCTCAAGGTTCTTGACCTTGATAAGGTATCCCTTTATGTCCGGATCCTTATACAGGGCGTTAAACACCTTCTTCGACGGTGTAACAAGAATGGATAACCCCTTATGGTGCTCTGCCTGGGACATAAGGTCCTTCCTGAGATAATCGATGTTCGCGTAATGGTTGGCTATTATCAGCACCTCGCTCGGCCCGGCAAGCATGTCTATATCGCAATACCCGAAGACCTGGCGTTTTGCCTCGGTAACATACTCGTTACCCGGCCCGACGATCTTGTCCACTTTCGGTATGCTCTTCGTGCCGAACGCCATGGCCGCGACCGCCTGTGCCCCCCCGACTTTGTATATCTCATCGACCTTGAAAAGGTTCGCCACCACGAGGATATGAGGGTCGATGCTCTTATATCTGTTCGGAGGGGACATCATAACGATCTTTTTCACGCCGGCGATCCTCGCGGGCAGGACAGTCATATAAACACTTGATACCAGAGGGACCGTCCCGCTGGGGACATATACTCCGACCTTCTCGATAGGCGCGAATTTCTCTCCAAGTTCGATACCGGATTCCTGCCGGATCGACCAGGACTTAGGGACCTGGTTCGTATAAAACTTGTTTATGTTCCCTATGATCTCTTTCAGCGTATTGATAATCTCGGGTTTTATATCCTGATAAGCGCCGCTGATCTCCGCCTCGGTAACGCGGAGGTCCTTTTTCTTCATGTTTATCTTGTCGAATTTAGTCGTATATCTGATCAGGGCGCTGTCCCCTTCACTGCGCACCTTCTCGATTATGCTGCTGACTTTTTTCTGGAGGCGTACCCTTCCACAGCCACCCCTGTTGACCAGATTGCCGAACACCTTACTGCCCACTTTGACGCTTCGCATAACAACCCCTTATCTTCTGTTGATCACGCACTTATCCGCCCGATGAGATGTCCGGCCTCTTCCACAGCGGAGGGCAGGCCATCCGGCTTCCCGCCTCCGGCCTGGGCGAACGCCGCTCTTCCGCCGCCGTTGCCGCCGATGCTTGCGGCTATACCCTTTATGATCTCCCCTGCGTCTATGCCTCTGTCCGTAAGATCGGATGTCACGGCACAGACCAGATACGCCTTATCGCCCTTACTGCTGCCCAGCAATATTACGGCTGACCCCACTTTCTTTTCAAGATAACCCGCGGCTTTTCGGAGCAGCGGCATTTCCAGGCCTTCCAGGATACCTGAAACAAGATTTATCCCGCCGAACACGGCCGGATGAGCGGCGATCCCGTCCATCTTCTCTTTCGCCCTGTTAAAGACGCCGGCTTCTTTATCCTTCTGACGTTTCTTCGCGGTTCTTTTCAGCAGTTCACGCGCTTTCAGGAACGCGGGTTTGATCCTTACCTCAAAATCATGCATTACGTTCCTGTCTATCTTGATCCTGCCGCTGGTTATGTCATCGGCATAACTTTTTATGCCTTTTTCCAGCTCAAGATCACTGGTGCCGTGAGAAGCCGCGCTGAACTCATGCAGAAAAACCGCCACGGTCTTCCTGATCCAGTTCGCGGCATTCTCGCCGGTCAGTGCCTCTATACGCCTGATCCCGCTGGCCACAGAGCTTTCACTGATGATCTTTATTATCTCTATATCGGCCGTGTTGTCCACATGGGTGCCGCCGCAAAGCTCTTTCGACCGGTCACCTATGCCCACGACACGAACGGTATCGCCGTATTTTTCACCGAAGAAGGAAAGGGCCCCTTCCTCCTCCGCCTCTTTCAGCGTCTTTGTGCGGCTGGTTACGGAAATGCCCTCTTCTATCCAGCCGTTGACCATTTCCTCAACCTTCGCCAGTTCCCTGGACGACAGTTTTTTCATATGAGTAAAATCGAACCTTAACCTTTTGTCGTCCACAAAAGAGCCCGACTGTTTTACCTGTTCTCCCAGCACACGGCGAAGCGCGGCCTGCAGAAGATGCGTGGCAGTATGGTTCCTCGCGGTCCTGGCCTTCCTGTCCTCGTCAAGGTTAAGGATGACCCTGTCATTTTTTCTAAAACATCCTTTTTTTACACGGACACCAAAGACCTTCCTGCCGCTGACCTCAAAGGTATTTATGACATCCATCCACCCGCCCTCTTTGGCGATACTCCCCGCATCGCCGACCTGACCGCCGGCTTCAGCGTAAAATCTGCTGCTCTGAGGAGAAATTATTATCTCCGCGTATTCCCCTTCACGTATCTCATCCGAAAGTTCATCCTTTTTAATGATGAACTCCAGACCCGCTTCCAACGGCAGATCTTCCGAATAGGAAGGCCTGGGAGCGCGGACAAAGAGATCCGGCTGGAAAATAAAATCACCGGACATATCGCTGCCTTTGCGGGATTGCTCTCTTCTCTCCGCCATAAGATGCTCAAACCCCTGAACATCGAGAGAAACCCCCTTTTTACCCGCCTCCTGCGCGATCACGTCAAGAGGAAGCCCGTAAGTATCTACCATCTTAAATATCTGTCCGCCCTCCAGCGTTCCGGCACTGCCGGATATCATGCTGTCAAGGACAGGCGCGGCCGCACTCAGAGTATCGCCGAACCTCTTCTCTTCTTCTTCTATGATCGCGCTGATATGCTCCCTTTTCTCCTCTATTTCAGGATAAACCTCTCTTGTAAGGCCTGTCACCCCGGGGACAAGATTATATAAGAACGGCCCCTTGCACCCGCCTTTCAAATAGGCTCTCCTGATGAGTTTTCTCACGACATATCCCCGTCTCTCATTGGACGGCGAGACCCCGTCCCCTATGGCAAATGCCGCCGCCCGGAGATGATCGGCTATTAGGTAAAAATCCTCAACCGGCATTGTCTTTGCCTCATCCCCCAGCAGCTTCTTTATCTGCTCGATGATCGGCCTGAAAATATCGGTATGGAAATTCGTCTTTACCCCCTGCAGAAGCGAAGCGATACGCTCCAGCCCCATGCCGGTATCTATGTTCCTGTTCGGCAACGGCTCCAGGGCGCCGTCGTCCTTCCTTTCGAATTCGGTGAACACAAGATTCCACACTTCCACGAACCTGCCGCAGTCGCATGAAGGCCCGCATGAGCGGCTCCCGCACCCTGTATCCCTGCCCCGGTCATAAAAGATCTCGGAACACGGGCCGCACGGGCCGTTCGGGCCTTTTGCGGGAGCGTTCGCCGGCCAGAAATTGTCATCCGGACCGAGTTTGACGATCCTGTCCGCGGGAACTTTTATACTGTCAAGCCAGATAGAATATGATTCCTCGTCCTCCTCATAAACGGATACCCACAACCGTTCTTCGGGAAGCCCCATCTCTTTCGTCATGAACTCCCAGGCCCATTGAATGGCCTCTTTCTTGAAATAGTCCCCAAAGGAAAAGTTTCCCAGCATCTCGAAAAAGGTGTGATGCTGCGGCGTCCTGCCCACATTCTCCAGGTCGGCTGTCCGCAGACACTTCTGACACGAGACCGCCCGTTTGAAGGTAATGTTCTTTCCCATGAACTGTTCCTTGAACTGGTTCATGCCGGCGCCCGTGAACAGCAATGTCGGATCACTTTTGGGGACTAGAAGATCACTTCGCACGACAGTGTGTCCTCTATCCTTAAAAAAATCAAGAAACCTTTTCCGTATCTCCCCGGATATCATGGCTATTCTCTAGGTTCCTCCCAACCCCCTGTTTACCGCCTCCTCGGCGACCTCCATATCAACTCCTTTCCCGACAAGGAACCGGAACAACTTTCCCTTTAGTTCTGTATTTATATGGGAAGGGTCCTTTGCAGCGCGCAGTCTTTTTCTGACCAACGCGTCCGCGACCGCCCGGTCATCCAGTTCCGCCGCACGCTCTCTCACCGCTTCCTCAATGATGCTCTCCGGAACCTGCTTTTTTCTCAACTCGCCCCTGAGGATCTTTATCCCGCGGGGATTTGACCGAACCCGGGAATCGATCCACTCCCTCGCGAACTTCAGGTCATCCACAAGACCGCTGATCTTAAGTGACTCCAGTATACATTTTCGCGCCCGGTCATCGTATCCCCGGCCTTCCAGCCGGTCATCTATCTCATGTTCGCTTCTGGGCCGCAGGGACAGTAAACGCATACAGTAACTCTTCCCATTTTTCAACTCTTTGTCCCGTGCCTTATTCATAAGTCCTGATCGTCCGGCCGGCAGGAACCGGGGAAAATCAAAAAAAATCCCCTTTCCTCATCGTAAGGAGCTTTTTATTCCGCGTTCCCCCGCACTGAACAGTTACTCCGGAACCGCATATCAGTGCGCTGTGCGCAAGGCCTTCCTGACTTCACCTTCGATCCTGTTCAGCATCCGGGCGTTTTCCTTGAGGTACATCCGCGCGTTCTCTTTTCCCTGCCCGATCTTCTCATCGCCGAAGGAAAGCCAGGTTCCGCTCTTTTTGATCACCCCGGCTTCTTCCGCCATATCAATGATGCTTGAGGACCGGGATATCCCTTCATCAAACATGATGTCAAATTCCGACTGCCTGAACGGCGGAGCCATCTTATTTTTGACGACTTTCGCTCTGACGCGGCTGCCTATGACCTTGTCGCTCTTTTTCAGGGACGCGATGCGCCTCAGGTCGATCCGTACCGATGAATAGAATTTCAGGGCTCTACCGCCTGTGGTGGTCTCAGGATTACCGAACATCACGCCTATCTTCATCCTGATCTGGTTGATGAAAATAACACAGGTTTTTGACTTGCTTATGGCGCCTGTCAGCTTCCTGAGAGCCTGGCTCATAAGGCGGGCCTGTAATCCTACATGGGAATCCCCCATCTCGCCCTCGATCTCCTTCCTCGGTGTCAGGGCAGCTACCGAGTCTATGGCTATAACATCAATAGCGTTGCTCCGGACCAGGGCCTCAGTAATCTCCAGAGCCTGTTCCCCGTTATCCGGTTGGGATATCAACAGGCTGTCCAGATTAATCCCGATCTTTCTGGCGTAAGCCGGATCAAACGCGTGCTCAGCGTCTATAAAAGCCGCCTCACCCCCGGCTTTCTGCGCGTTGGCAAGGATATTTAAAGTAAGCGTGGTTTTCCCGCTTGATTCAGGACCGAATATTTCGACGACCCTTCCGCGCGGCACGCCGTTTACCCCCAGCGCCAGATCCAGACCGATCGAACCGGTCGATATGGCCTCTACCTTCACTTTATATCCTTCCCCCATCTTCATTATCGCGCCTTCACCGAAATCCTTCTGGATCCTGCTGAGCGCCAGTTCCAGTGCCTTCTTTCTGGCTGTATCCTTCGCCGCTGTTCCTTCAGCGGCAGTCTTTTTTTCGCTGGATTTGCTCCTGTCTTTTTTTACCATGATCTACCCCCTGTCTTTTTAAGAATCAATATTAATTGACTTATTATACAAATATGCTTTGTTTTTTGCAAAGTCTTTTATTAAATATTATTCTATATTAAGACCTCGTTTGAGTCCGGAGCAACTCGCTGTCTGTTCCAGACTCCCACTATAAATAAGACACAATTTAAAACATTTTTCTTTCATTTTTTTTCATAACGGGCAAAAACAATCCGATCCCGCATCGGAACAAGTTCCGATGCGGGATCGGGAACTATGGATCGGGGGCTATACGTCGCCGATATCTTATCCTTTAAGATCGACGATATCCAGAGGAGTATATAAAGCGCCTTTGGGGGTAAGAACGGATTTAAAAAGGACTATTCTCGAGATATGACTGGGAGCCGGCTTGACCGTTATGGAACCGGCCGTTTTTTTCAATCTGTTTCTATTCCTCGCTCTTTTTATCCTCCCGACAGTAAGATGCGAGCTGAAAGCGCGCTGCTGCTTCTCGAATCCCTCTTCGGCCATGGCTTCTTCTGCCCGGCCGGCAAGGTCTTCTACGTGATCTCTCCCCTCTCCCACGCCTACCCACACCACTCTGGCGCGGCTCCAGCAGGGAAAAACACCGATACTGCCAAGTGTTATTTTGAACGGCGGCACTGCCGCCGCTATCGCTTTTAATCTCTCCGCGATCCGCGGGATCTTTCCCTCCGGAACATAGCCGAGAAACTTTAACGTGAGATGCACGGATCCCGGGGCGATCCATTTGACATCAGCGTCCGCTCCTTTTAAAACCCCTGTTATCCTCGAAAGTTCGGCCCTGGCTTCACCCGAAAGTTCCAGCGCGATAAAGCTCCTAATCGCGTTATGCGTATTATGGGTTGCTTGCCGCGTATCTTCCGCCATTAGATATTCTCCAGGATCAATTTCAACACTGCCCGGGAAAACTGTTTCTTGACCGAAATACGGTCACCTCTGAAAATAACTTTCCTGGTCTTTTTAACTCTTCCGGAGACGAATGCCATATAAACCAGACCCGCGGGTTTTACCGCTGTGCCGCCGCCCGGGCCGGCGATACCCGTGACTGCTGCCGCTATATCCGCCTTAAAAAGGCGCTTAACACCTTCTGCCATGGCCCTGACGGTCTGACAGCTGACCGCGCCGTGTCTTTTTATTGTCACTGGGGGAACAGCCAGGACTGATACCTTGATCCTGTTGGAATAAGCCACGACCCCTCCGAGAAAATAAACGGAACTGCCCGGGATATTGGTTATGCTGTGAGATACCAGTCCTCCGGTACAGGATTCCGCCACAGCCAGGGTCTTTTTTTTCTTTTTAAGAACCCCCGCGATCTTCAGTTCCAGAGGTTCACTTTTCCGAAGAGTTCTTCTCCCAGTTTTCATAAAAAACATTATAACGCAAGCGAAGTCATTTGAACAGACGCTTTATTTAACTCTTTCTATCATCGACACTTCCAGCATAAATATGGGTATTGTGATTTATTCACATTCCGGGTGTGTGAATCGCGTATTCAAACAATACCCATATTTATGTTATATCTCTTTGTTTTACAGGGGGTTACGTAAAGCGTCTACGTTAGGCGTTGCGGGCGAGGTATTCTGCGATGCTTTTGTATAATTCCGACTCGCCGGTTATCTGTCCGGCATCCGGGATCCCCAGTTTGAGGATGATCGTGCTTTTACATCTGTTCATGTTTTCATCCCAGCATAGATCAACTATTGCGTCCGCGTCGAGTCTCTCAACATTGGGGATTGATCCATAAAATCCGATGAGGTCGTCTTTCCTATATTCAAGGATACTTGCGCGGGCGAGCGAAAAAAGAATTATCTCCAGGATAGGATAATAAGAATCTGATCCCAGGTCAGCATCATCCACCTTGGTTATGACAGAGCTTCCTTCATAAGGCCTTAAACATTCAAGCTCCTCATTACGCGTTATAATTACCATGTCTTCTTTGCGCACGTTCTTTCTTGTTTCCAGATATGCGGGGCCTTCCCTGATATCATTTATATCACCGTACTTAATCGCAGCGTTCCTTAACAACCGGCCTAAGAGCCCCTCCCTGTGGGTCAGCTTTTCCAGAACTTCCATTATCTCCTCCGTCTTTCCGCTGCCGAGCCTTTCATCGATAAAAATACCGATCCTTCTTTCCTCTTTTTCTGAGGCAGTTTCCGCGTCTCCGGCCTGGACCATGGCTCTAGCACGGGCGGGTGAGACCCTGCGGCTGGCTGTGACAAGCGCGTTTACCAGGCGTGGGACTGTCTTTTCCACTCCTGCCATGACCGTTCTTCCCGCGGAACGGTTAGACAACGGATCCACAGTTTTTTTCTCCTCGGAAAGCTCTAACGGATATCCGAGCTCATTCATCATGGAAAGCGAAAGCATAACGTCAACCATAAGAGAACTATTGTATCGGCCGTCCCGCGTCTGACGGTATTCTGCTCCGTATGCCCCTGTGCGGTCCTGCCCCAGGTTCAGCATCTCAAGATCCAGACCTACGGGGGCAACTCCTGTTTTCCTCAATAAGTCCGCGTCAAAAGGGATATAATCCCTGAGCTCCGGATCGTCATATTTTCTGCCTATGACATGCGTTACAAAATCAGTAAGCCTCCCCCAATCACATTCATCTACCCTGTACCGCTGCTGATCCGACAAATAGCGGTATAACCTTTCCATCTGCGAGCTTATCGTTGTCCCGGGCGGTTCGATATGATGCTCATCCCTGGAATTGCCTATAAGTATCTTTACAGCGGACCTGTTCCTCTCAATGGCCTCTCTTATATCGTCATAGATGACGGCAGAAGCGATATTGGACTCTATATCCGTAGGCCCATAGATGATCATGTCAGCCTCGCTTACGGCCTCTGCCGCGGAAGGCTGGATCATTATGCCGGAGGACAGGTAGGAAAAAGTTTTTTCTATGAAGCCTATGAAATTTTTTATCTCCGGCTTTGACATATTTCTCAGTAAATTTATGGATTCACCTTTTAACCTGTCATATTCAGACATACGGAGGAGCTCGATTATCCTTTTCTCGCGCTCCTGAGGCGGCCTTCCCATGGACGCATAAAATATCTCCTCAAACACCTCCTTACTTGCAAAAGATCCGGGCCCCACGGTAAAATATAGATAGCCGCTGTCCTTGCCGGCTTCGTTCAGCGCGTTCTCCGTGGGCAGGAACGTGCCGTCCTCCAGTAAGGCCATCGCGTATAATCTGTCTTCGGTAGGAAGCAACACCCTTCCCGCGGAATCCACAAACTCACCGAAGAAATCTATCGCTCCCTGCCATGATCCGAATATCTCCCTGGCGCCGACGATAATAACGCTTCTCATGGGGATTCTTCTGATATCCATATAAAGGTTGTTCTTCCTCTGTTCCAGCTTTATTCTTTCGTAAAATTCGATGATACAGGGCAGTACTCTCTCCCTTTTCTCTCTATCCAGAACCTCAAACTGCCTGACCAATCTTCGAACATCCGCGTTCGCGGCTTTGTGATACTTGTTTTTAAAACCCCTGATCGCTTCTCCAAGCAACTCGAATGCTTCTTGTTTGGAACAGGGGGTATCCCCTTCCACCAGCCTGGATACCGCGAAACCCACCGCATCGGTATCAGAGCCCATATCGGAATATCCCTTACCCATGTCAGGGACCCCCGTGGTATTGAGGTAATAGGCCATATCGGCCCAGCTTCTTCCGTCATCCACTGCACCGGGGATAATGGTCAGATCCACGAAACCTTCCCGCGCCAGTGCCGACAGTTCCTCAGTCACCTTAGCGGCGCCTCTGCCGCCGCGGACATGGACTACCTTAAGCGGCGGTCTTCCCTCTCCTTTGACCCTTTCCGCAAGTCTTGCTCTGGGATTAAAAACCGAATCGAACAATGCCCTTTCTCCGCCTTTGAGCCTGTTCTGCAACAGATCCTTCAATACCTCCTTTTCCTGAACCACACAGTAATCATTCAAATAAGCGGTCAGATCCGATTCGTTCTCAAGATCAGCGAGGTTGACGCCCGCGATCACGGCATTATCTCCCTGTTTGTCCAAAGCCTTAAAATAACCCAAAATGCCCCCGGGATTTCCGGTTGTATCAATCCCTGCGGAAGCCGGCAATCGTATCGTGAACGTCGTGCCTTTTCCGTATTCCGAATCAAAAGTGATCGTTCCGCCCGCGTTTTCGACTATTTCTTTTGAAAAGGCAACCCCTACCCCCGTACCCAATTCACCCTTAGTGGTAAAAAACATCTCATAAATACGGTCCTTATCCTGCGGCGCGATCCCTCTCCCGTTGTCTTCAACGGTAACAACAACTTCATTTGACTGGCTGTCCAGAAAAGTGCCCACACGGACAAATCCTTCTTTATCTGCCGCTTCAAATCCATTTTTAATAAGGTTGTACAACACTTCCATAAACAACAATTTATCCCCCATTACCGGAGGAACATCGTTTAAAGATAAGATGATATTTTTATCTTTGCGGAAAAAACTGACGGCCGCCATTTCGATAACCGAATTCACGTCCATTTCCTGCTGACGTCCTATTGCGTCTAACCCGCCTTTTGAGCGAAAAAAGGCGGCTATTTTTGAACATGCGAACGGCATCAGCTGAGACGCTATTTTTATTGACGCCTTATGCTCCTGGGAAAAGACCGGCACATATCTGTTCAGATGATAGTTTTTCACACATTCAAGCATATCGTGTAATTTTTCCACTTCTTCAAAGAAATATTCCGTAAGATCCTTCCCTCTCCATTCTCTACAGCCCTGGGTCTGGTTCAGATATTCCTTCGTCAATCTGCCAGATACAAACAATCTGCTTAGTTCCTTTAAGCCGTTAATGGTCACTTTCATCTGCTGATTCAATTCAAGTAGCCCGGCGAACTTAGGGGTAGTTCCTTCCCCGTCTCTTTCCAACCGTAATTCCCCTATTTCCAAAACTGTGCTGAAAACATACTGTATATTGACTATCTCATGCAGAAAAACCTCGCTGTTCATGCCAAGACGGCGGAACATATCCTCCTGCCCGGCTTCCAGGGCAGAACTTTCAACAGGCTGGGTTGAACCGGCCGGTTTGGTTTTTAACAGCTGGAACCCAAGATACTCATTGATGGGATATTCCCAGGATACTGTAAGGTTATCTGCGGGAAGAGGGAGCGCGGGCATTTTAGGATTGAAATACCGTAAAACACAGCTTTCTGATATTGTTACAAAGACCTGTCCTTCTTCGGCGCCGCCTGTTACATTAAATCTTCTGCCGTCGATCCGCAAGCTGGAAAACGCGGTCTCCCTGATATATTCAAGCGTGGCCTGGACATCCGCGAGCGGTATTCCGGCAAAGGCTTTCGCCATACTCGCTTCAAGATATTTGGCTGCCGCCCTGGCAAGAGATCCGGCTTTATCCGGAGAGGTGAATAAGGTTTGCTGCACGAGACTGCCGCTACCGGCCCGCATGCCGGCCGGGTACGCCCGCGCAATATCACATGCGGCAAAACAGGTAATTATCACCACTGTGATAATACGGTTCATTTTCTTCGTGCGTCTGGAATACACATGATGAATCCTCATCGCTCCTCATTCACCGGATTACGCCTTTGTGAGAATTTTTCTTACGCGCGCCATCATTTCCACCAGTTCCTTCTCTGTATCGAACCTGGCAGCGTCAGGTATCAGCCTTATGACCATGTTCCTCATATCTGTCCTGAAAAGCCTGTTAAAGTCTTTTTCACTGAGCTCTTCGGCAGGAACGGCATTCGGTATGTTCCTGTAATGTTCGAGAAGAACGTCCCCGCTCCATCCGAGATGTTTGCCTATCGCGAAAAGGGTGACCTCCAGCAGCGGCAGGTACGCGGTATTCGGGAATTCCTTATCATCAACAGCCGCTATGACCGCGCTGCCTTCGAGGCTTTTAAAATACCCCACATTGGAACTCTTCGTCACCACGATGATGTTTTCCGCCTTTTCCGTGCCTCTTTTATTCAAAAGCTCCCTGCCTTTGCCCTTTACTATCTCAAGGTTCTTCAGGAATCGCTTAAGGTCGTTGTTATTGCTCTTCACGGCCGCGAGCAGACGAATAAGCCTTTCTATCTCCTTCCCGGCCTCTTTTCCTCCGAGCTCCGCCAGTTCAGTGTCAAGAAGCAGGACAACCTTCTCTTTTTTTTCCTTTTCCGAGATCTTCTCCGAAGCGTCTATCATGGCCTGGACAAGCCAGGGTATGACGGCTTTCGAGTTCTCCATGATCCTTTCGCCGCCCCAGGAAATTTCCGCGGGCGGTTCAGCCGTCCTCCTCATATCCGTGTCCGCACCAAAAAATCTCATTCTCCGGCTGGTTTCGCAGCGCGGTGAATCTTCATCGATCTTTTTGACCCGCATGTTAAGTCCAGAGGCACGGGGTTCTGGTGATTCCGCATCAGTCCTGTCATCCGCTGTGTCCTGGCCCAGTAACCGCGCCGAGATCATCCACATCAGTACATATTCCCCGAAATGCGCCGTGCCCGATCCTCTCGAAATCTCAAAATCCTGCCTTTGGAGCGCTTTCTTATACTCTTCTTCCCGGCGATGCTTCCTGTCATCTCTCGTTAAAACATATATCCGGCCTCCGGGAGTCAGGACCTGCTTTGCCATATCAAAAATACTATCCGGCTCAAAATCCGGCATTGACTCGACAAACAGCACGGCATCAAACCGCTGCTTTCGTCCAGTATCCATCCAGAACGCCGGATCGCTTGCGTCAGCTTCGATCGTGCTTATTCCCCTTTCCTCGGCGCGTTTTAAGACCTCAGGCGTGATATCCACCCCTGTAACATCACATCCGGCTTTCACCAGTTCGTGCTCAAAGATACCAGTCCCCACTCCAACCGACAGAACGCGCGCATCACTGCCTGTTTCACCTAAAATTATTCCGGCAAGGCGTTTGCGTAATCCACCCTCAAAAGGAGTAGACAACGCGCTGATATAAAGAGTTTCCTTATCCCCGATATATGTTTCCGAGCCGGCGTATTTGGAGTATCTTCCTTTAATACCTTTTTTAACGTCTGCGTCCTTTCCACTGAAATATGCCCCTCCCAATGCCTTCCCTGCGGCATCGGCCGCTCCGGCAGGCCCGACGGCCTCCAGAGCTACCTCGTCCTGAGTCCGTGAAAGCCCTCCAGGAATACTGCCTCTAACCGCACTCACTGCCTTTTCAGGAAGGTCTGCATGTCCGCGTTTCAGCGATCTTAAGTTCTCTTTCGGGGTTTTCCCGCGATGCGGGCCGGCGATTACATCGGCAGAGTCCAGCGAGACAACCAGTAACGGCTCAAAATAGTCTTTTATCATCTTTACTCTTATGTCTTTGCCCCTGGCAGTAAGAACTTCTTCGAACAATTCGACAAAACTGAGCATGTCTTCTCTGTAAGGCAGCCGCAGCCCCTCCTCCCAAGACTTTACGGTTTTCACACCAACGCCTAAACTGTCACTTACCTCTTTTAGGCTCAACCCCGCGGAAAGCCTGAAATATCTGATCATTTGAAAGCCTTTTGACCTGTCAAGTTCGTCCAAAAGCGTATTCAAGGCCTTCCCGTAAAAAAGCAGGCATCCATCCAGATATCTGCCGGTTTGTCTGTGATAAACATCCAGTAACGCCACTTTCCTGTCTCCAATCACGCCGGGATATGCCTGTTTTCTCCAGTTACGCAAGCTCTCAGGATTAACTTTCAGGGCTTTCGACATCTGATCATTAGTCAATCCTGAAGCCAGCCGGACGGTCTCGACCCTTTCGCCGAAACTGTGCGACTCTGATAAAAACGCGTCAAGGGGCTTTCCGTAAAGAATATGCGTGACCTCTATATCCTCTTTTACACTGCTGAATATCCGGGTCATTTTTGCTAAACGCCCGGCCAGAGGCACTGCTTCATCTCTCTGCCATCTATCCACCAGAACGCTTGTCCCGCGCGAAACACCGACCTGCCAAGCGAAGTCTCCCGTCGTAAGGCCGCATGACATCCTTAAAACCTTGATCCTGAGCCCCGGGGTAACCTGGATATCCCCGCCGCCTTTCGGGGACATTACTCTCTCTCTGCGCAGGAATTTATCCAGGCTTATGCCGGATATCAGGGTCGCCACATCAATCTTCTTTTTTAAACGTTTACTGAATAACCCGGCTAATTTAAAATAATCCGGTTCCTCCTTCGGCATATAAACCTCGCGCGTCCATCTTCCTATGGTCGCGCCTTTCCGTCCTATTATTCTGCCTACCCCTTCCTGGCCCAGTCCGGAAAGCCTGGCCAGAATGAACAGCCGTTCGCCGAAAGTAGATGTCCTTTGCAGCACATCGTTCAACGGTTCGCCGTATACCAGCACTGAAGTCGATACCGGCTCCCCTGTCCTCCCGCTGAACACCTCTGCCATTCTGGGCAGATATCTTGGTAGAGGATCGTATTCGCCGATCCGCCATCTGAGCATCGCAGCAACGGAACAACCGACCTCTTCCGCGGCCTGCCCTACAGACAGGCCGCTGGCGGCAGTTAAACTTCTCAGCCTGTTTTTTAAACGTCCAGCTCCGTTCAAGTCACGCATATGCGAAATAAGAGCGCTTTCAAAAGTTATGCCCGCCTCAAGAGTAGCGTCAATCATATTTTTACGGTCAAGAAACCCGACGACTCTTAAGAATATATCAAAAGAAGCTGCCGTCATAAGCTTATTTTCAAGAAAAACAAAGGCTTTCGTCAGAACAGGCCGGTCAAGGGCGCTGTAGCCGAATGATCTCAGGTGTCTGGCTATGATGTCGATATCTTCCTCTAAAAATGCTTCCAATTCCTCCTCACCCCCCAGGCGAGTTTCAGCCTCCGGATCTAAAATACGTATGACCTCTGCCAGTTCCTTTTTCGTGCAGGGGGCTTTGTTCAAGAGCTGAAATATCCGCTTTTCAAGCTGCTCCTGTTCGTCTTTTGCCGTTTTATATTTGGCCTTAAGCTGCATGTCTTTATTAAAAATTACATCCTTGTCCTTATCAAGCTCATTTTCCAGCATCCCCAGCCCGTTCTTGATAACACATGAAGCAAGAGGCCAAAAGTCTTCCAGTCTTCTGACCATTCCGTTTTCATCCAGAAGTTCAACTGTCCCGGCGCCTAATGCTCTGTTGGCCACAAAACGGCCGAGCAGGTCCCCAATCAGGGCTTCTTCGTCTTCTTCCCCGTCTTTGCCCACAAACTCCCCGTACTGATTACGGTAAAACTCAAGAAGACGGGTATATCGGGGGTAATCCCTGAGCCGCGCCATTACCTGTTTTACAGCGTCATAACCATATTTCCCTTTAAACTTTCCGATCACATACCGCGTTCTTAAATAAAGCTTGATGTGTTTCATTATTTGTCTGTGACCTTTTATTTGATTATCCGCGGACAGGCCCGTGTTCATGACTTCCGTGGCAAGAAAATAAATCTTAAGACTATGTTCGAAATGCTCCTTTGGCCCTTTGTCTATCCATGCCAATCCGTGTCTTAAGAACCGTCCATAATCTTCATCGGAGATCTTCTGTTCAGCGGCAGCTTCTTCTATCCTTTTCTCGAGTATCTCAGACATTCTTCGGGGCATACGGTAAGCGAACCGGTCAACGGTCTCTCCCGCCAAGGGCTTTTCCCCGCGATGCCGGCCGACATCATCCTCTTCACTTTTGCCGGATAATGGTTTAAAACCCTTTCGCGCGTTTTCATACTCGCGGACACGAAACCTTTCAGGGGATATTTCTTTATATATCCGGCTCTGCTCTTCAGTCAATACTATCTCCGGAGCGCTTTCCAGTATCTCATGTGCTCTCGAGGCATATTCGGCTACTAATATGTTATGATCTTTCTCCGCGTCCGCTTTCCTGAGCCATTCTGAAAGGAGCAGGTACCTGAAAAACAACCTTTCATACGACTCGATCTCCCCGATCGCGTCTTTGTCCCCTTTATAGGCTTTTATGACATCCTCGGAGGCGCTCCTTCCCGGCACGAAAGAGTTCGCCAAAGAATAATCGCCTTCGGATATTATCCGGTTGATATAAAAATAATGGAAAGGACTCAAAAAACCGCCTTTTGGAACGAATCTGCGGGAACGTGAGGCTGCCACGCGGTGGGAATAGCCAAGAACATTCTCCGTATATTCATGGTCTATGATCTCGGCCAGAGCTAAAACATCGCCTTTTAAATGCGTATCAAAATACCCTCTGGTTACGTATATCTTAAGGGCATCTTCCTGTTCATTAAATACTCCGTACGCGTAAACAAGATCAGACGCTTTTTCCGCGCCCTTGAACCGCGGGATGCCCATCTTATCCCCGAGGCTGTCCACGGTAAATATCCGTATCCCGCCGGGTTCGACATTCGCGGCCTTTAGCGGCGGGGCGTGCCGGTTGATATAATCCGCCGCATCCGGAATACTGACTTCCCCTGTCCTTTCCGTGGCCTTTGAGACGAGGCCCGTAATATATTGTTTATCGACACGGCGGTCCTCATCCATTGATAAAGAACCCGGCGCTTTCATGGTGGGCCTTTCCTTCCGGGGCAGGGGCTTTTTCTCAAGATCCTCTATTCTTACGGCATTCTTCAGGATCGACCTGTAATCAAAGTGTTCAGGGAACAAGTTGATCATTTTCTTATGCGCTGTTTTAGCCAGCTTGCCCACCCGAAGGACCAATATACTTTCGTCGTCCATAATGGTAAATATTACGTTTAACTTGCCGACCTTCCTGCTAAAGAGACTGCCGTGCAGGTTCAGATGCAGCTTCTTCAGCATCTCCCTGTCCGGCACCTGGCTGACGGTTTTGACGGTTACCAGTATGTTCTCCCGATCCTTCTTTGATACCGTCTTCTTTTTTGTTAACACATCAACGGCTTCCCTGGAAAGGAACACCTGTCTTTTAATGACTTTAACATCTCTCCGGCTTTTTATTTCCCCGGGTATTTCCGGTTCTGCCGCGGCAGCTCGTTTCCTTTTTTTCTTTTTCTTCCTTTCTTGCGGTCCGGATTTTTCGCCTTTCCTTACCGTTTTATCGGGCAGGCCCTTTATGGCGGCCAGTTTCTTTTCTATTTGCCTCCGAATCTGTCCGATTGCGGTATAAAAAGGCGGCACTTCTTCAAGCTCGGCCAGTGCCTTTCTGTAATTCTTACTGGCCCTGCTTAACCGTCCGGCATTTTCCTGCCTTTCGGCAATAAGACGGAATTTTTGCACCGCAAGGTAGCATTTTTCCGTTGCCTGATCACGTTTATCCGCGGTATCCGCAGCCGTTGTTTTCTTTTGTCTTTCCTCTTTGATTTCCCGGATCCGGGCGCGTAATCCCATCACTTCCTCATCAGCAGGGTTCTCCTCTAATACCGCTTCAAAACACTTCTCAGCCGCCATATAATCCTGATTCTTGAAACTTTCTATCCCCCTGTTCTTTAACCTGTCCGCTAAACGGGCGCTTTTCCGCAGGTTTTCCAAAGAAACGCTCAAAGGAGCAGGGAGGGCTGTTTCGCCTTTCTTTCTCCTCGCCTCTGTTATACAGCGTTGGCAAGCCTCATAATCGCACCGCCTGAACAGTTCAAGGGCCTCTTCATGAACCAGGATCCATTCTTCCGTTTCCCGGACGTATTCTCTCGCCGAACTGAACACATCCAGGGGGCCGAATTGTTCCTCGGCCGAGGAAAGGACCTGATATGCCTCTTCAACAGATCCCGGGGTCCCGTCCCTGTGCGCCAGAGAAACAGCCAGTGCCGCCGGCGACCTTGAAAAGGGCTCATCATAACGGACCGATTCCCTGAAATACGCGACAGCCTGATCAATATCCCCTGCCGACCGGCTCGCTTCGCCGGCAAGATAATAAATGTAAGATAAAAGCCTGCCGGATTCCCCGCCGTCCATCGGATCAACGATCTTTCCTTCTTTGAGCAGTTCCAATAACCTGTCAGCAACGGCTACCTGGAACCGTGTCATCGTCAGATCCCATTGAGCCGGCTTTATCTGTAATGGCGGGGTCGCGTATCTGCACGTGACAGGCAGAATGCCGAAATAAGTGATTATATGTCTTTCCCTGTCTTCATCTGATACCGGAGAAGTCTGCCCCAGACTTTTCAGGAACTCTACTTGATCCATGACGCCCCTGAAGACTTTCTTGGGGCTGGCTGTGGTAATTTTTTTAAGCATATTCAGCACCCTGCTCTCCAGCGGATGCCCTATGGTTATCTCTTTGCTCTGTAAATTTGCCGCTGCCAGGGCTATCAAATAATCCTGAAATGCCTCGTCCCAGTCTTTCCTGACCTCACTTATGCGCCCATTTAATTCAAGCGTAACCGCAAGGTTCGTGTTGACCTCAATGGCCTTTTTCGCGTATTCCGAAGCCTCTTCCAGCATGCCTTTCTCCAGCGCGCGTTCCGCCCTGCTCAGCAGAAGAACAAGTTCCGCCATTTCCTGCGATTCCCCGGAAGCTATCATCCCGTCAATATCAATTTCCCGTAACAAAAAATGTATTCTCTCGTGAAGCCTCCAGAATTCAAGCAGTATACCGGCATCCGGGAACCAGTCCCTTTTTTTCAGAAGCTTCACCAAAAATCCGTAGACAGAATCCGGTATAAACATGTTCTGGGCCCTCTGTCGGCCCGTGGCAGGGTCGCGCCAGGTGCCGACATGGGTTATAAGGCCTTCTGCGAGACTGGCGAGGCCGGGTTGACTGTTCTTTTTCGCAAGTCTCTCTAATGCCTGTTTGAGCGCGGCATCATCAATCACGTATATGTCCGTATCAGGAACGAGCTCACTGAAAAAATCATACAAGGGATCTCCCGCGGACAGCGGCTGTCTCTTCTGTTTGAACACCAGTTCGTCACATACCATGTTAACCGCTTCGTGCTCTGATATCATACCGGCGGCATCGGGTTCATCCTTCAATGCCCTCATCTGCCGGGTCACCGGATCGACAAAAAGCGCCGGGCCGCCGGGTTTGTTCTTTGCTTGAGCGCGAACAGGCCGGGCTGGCGCGCCTGATCCAATGTCCTCTATTCTCACGGCCCGGTCCAGCATTTTTTCGGGGTCAAAGCCTTCGGGAAGAGGCGCGAGCACTTTTTTGTATTTTGCCGTGTCCTTGCTGCCGACCCAGACAACAAATATATCCCCGCTGTCGGTAAGGGTAAAAACTATCCTGTAGATGCCGGCGAGGCATACCCATACATCCCCGCGGCTGGGTATGTCCCTGACATCCCTTTCGTCACCTTCTGATACCTTCCTGACAGCCTCCAGTATGATCCTTTGAGCGCTCCCCGGTATGGGCGGCACTGTAATCTTTCCCTCCGGGGGGTAAAGCGCTTTGTCGAATGCGCCGGCAACATCACCGGAAAAGATCACTCCGGTTTCCCCTGCCCGGCTTTGCCTTTCGGCTTGTATATCTCTTATCTTTTCGGCTATTTCCTTCCCGATACTGTCTATTCTCCGGATCGCTTCCCTCATCTTTTCATCAACCCGCACAGCGGACATCTCAACCTGCGGGGCGCGTTCAAGCTCAAGCAGGGCCTTTTTATAATACTCTTCGGCGCTTTCCAGCCGGCCGTCAGATACCTCCCGGTCCCCGGAGGACAGTTGTCCTTCGGCCTTTTTCAGGCACTCAGCAAAAAGCCCCAGTTCCTCCGCTGTCCTTTTTTCCTGTGCCTCTTCTCTCTTGCGCGAGATATCCAGCAACAGCTGTTCAATCTCACTGTCTGAAGGGTTCTGGTCCAGTACCTCCCTGAAACGCCTTTCCGCCTGGTCATAATCTCCCATACTTAAATTCTGTCTTGCTCTGTATTTCAGCCTGAGGAGAGTTTCATTCCTTGCGTTTAACTCTGTCAGAAGCGGGCTGACCGCGGCACTGCCCGTGCGGCCGCTCACCAGTCTGCCTAATCCTCCTTTTCCCTCGAATTTCTTGAAAGAAGGGAAAAGAGATGTGCTATGCAGCCTCTTTGTCTCTTCTTCTATCCTCTGTCTGCAGGCGACATAATTACCGCTCTTAAAGAGTTCACGCGCTTCTCTCAACGCCAGGGCCGTCTTTTCCTGCTCCGCGTGCAGGATACCCTCTGCCTCAGCGATAACAGCCAGATCTCCGAAATTGTCCCTGGCCTGGCCCAACACCTGATACGCCCGTTCAAAAGACCCCTCTGTCCTGTCGCTCTCAACGAGGGAAAGAGCAAGCCCTGTAAATGATACGGGCATAGGCCTGTCCTGCTGCGTCGATTTTTCGAAGTACATCACTGCCTTGTTAAGGTTCGCGGCCATGTACGCCCGCGCTCCGAGATAATATATATAGGATAGGAGACTGGTGCGGTACCCGGATTCCTCATGATAGACTTCTGTTTTACTTCCTATTCTTCCTTTCCCTGCCAGATCCATCAATTTCTCGACAACGCTCATCTGCCATGTCAGTTTCGGACTCTGTTCCAGCGCGCGTGTTATATACCTGCACACAACAGGCAGGACAACATAATCCCCGATATCCTGCATTCCCCCCTCTGCTATACCCCTCTCTAATGCGATCTCTTCTTCCGGATCCGACAAACCCTGCTCTATCCCGGCTCCTCTTATCTTCAGATCATCTAAAAACTCCGCCAGAGCCGGACCACCCCTCTTGATCGTTTCGAATGCTTGCTGCAATATGACCTGTATAACCTGGGAAAGACGTTTTGAATCCTTTCCTGCCTTACCCGCGAGTGTATCCAGGACATTATCTTCCGGTGGATGGCGCCTTATTATCATCGCTTTATCCCGCATATTTGCGTCTAGAACGGCCATCATGCTCACTCTAACGCCTGACATCCCGTAGCCGCTCTCCTCTATACGCAACCGTAGATCAAGCGTGAAATCGAACCCGGGGTGAAGCTCCAGGGCTGTATCCGCATATTTCTGTGCCTGCTTCAGCCTGCCCTTTTCCATAGCCCATTGTGCTTTACTCAATAGAAGTATGAGCCTTGCCATGTCTTCTGCACCTTCGGGCAGCTCATCGTCAAGATCGTATTCGCGGTCTATAAGATGCCCTATTTCGTGAGCTCTCCAGAACCCAAGTAACGGGACGACCTGTTCCATCAGGTGCCTTCTTTGCAGGAATCCCAGCAGAAGCTCATAAACGGATGCCGGGATAAACATATTTAAGGCCCTGATCCGGCCCGTCTCAGGGTCACGCCAGGTGCCGGCATGGGTTATAAGGCCTCCCGCGAGCCCGGCAAGGCCGGGCTGATTATTTTTTCTGGCAAGTTTCTCTAATCCCTGTTTGAGCGCGGCGTCATCTATAACATATATGTCCGTTTCAGGAGCGACTTCACTGACAAAATCATACAGGGGATCTCCCGCGGCCAGCGGCGGCCTCTGCCGTTTGAACACCAGTTCGTCACATACCAGGTTGATCGCTTTATGCTCTGATATCATGCCGGGGGCATCGGGCTCCCCTTTCAACGCTCTTACGTCCCCGGTTGCCGGATCGACAAAAAGCGCCGGGCCCCTATCAGTATGTCCAGGCGGAATTAACAATAACGGCACAAGATGCTCAGCTACTATCCTTACGCTTATACCATTATCCCTGGAGGCAAAAAGTTCTTTGAACATTCCGGTTAAAGCAACCATGTTGCTTCTATGAGGCAGTGTTACCCCCGATTCCCACTGCCATACGGTGTTCTCATCAACGCCTAATTTATCACTTACTTCTTTTCTGCTCAATCCCGCGGAGATCCTGAAATATTTGATGATCTCAGGAGCTTTTGACCTGTCAAGTTCGTCCAAAAGCGTATTCAAGGTCTTTCCGTAAAAAAGCAGGCATCCATCCAGATATTTACCGGTTTCCCTGTGATACACATCTAATAATGTTATCGGCTTGTCGTTTGCGGGAGGATCCACCCTTTTTCTCCACACACGTAAAGTAGCAAGGTGAATCCCCATCGCTTCCGCCATCTGCTTTAGTTCCAATCCTAAAGCCAGTCTTATGGATTCCACCCTTTCCCCGAAACTGTCCGACTTTGATAAAAACTTGACAAGAGACTTCCCATAAAGTATATGCGTAACCTCTATATCTTTTTTTACTTTTCCAAAGATCCTGCTCAGTTTTAATAAACGATCTACCCGGGGTAATACTCCTTCTCTTTCCCATTTATTCACCAGGCTTCTCGTCCCGTGCGGGACACCGGCCTTCTCGGCAAGCTCCGTCGTCGTAAGGCCGCATGACAACCTTAAAACCCTGATCCTGAGCCCCGGAGTAACCTGGATCTCCCCGCCGCCATTCGGAGCCTTTACTTTCTCGCTGCACAGAAATTCATCCAGGCTTATTCCGGACATCAGGGTCGTAACCTCGATCTTCTCTTTTAAACGTTTACTGAATATCCCGGCTAATTTAAGATAATCCAGTTCTTGCTGCGGTGTATTAAACTCGCGCGTCCACGATCCTATAGTCTGACCGTCACGTCCGATCATTTTGCCTGTTTCATCCGCATCCAGGCCGGAAAGCCGTGCCAGTATGAACAGCCGTTCGCCAAAAGTAGCCGTCTTTTGCAACACATCGTTCAGGGGTTGGCCGTATACCAGCAGTGAAGTCGATACCGGCTCGCCCAATCGCCTGCTGAACACGTCCGCTATTTTAGGCGGATATCCGGGTAAAGGGTCACTTTCATCAGTTCTCCATGCACGCATCGTAGAAGGCGAACAACCGATCTCTTCCGCTGCCTGATCTGAAGACAGGCCGCTGGCTGCAGTCAAACTCCTCAGCCTGCTTCCCATATTTCTTGTTCCGTTCAAACCACGCATATGGGAAACAAGGGCGCTTTCAAAATTTATGCTCCCCTCAAAAACGGCATCGATCATATTTCTGCGGTCAAGACCTCCGACGGCCCTTACGAACATATCAAAAGAGTCTATCACCATAAGCTTACCTTTAAGAGAAACAAACGCCTTTTTCAGGACAGCCTGGTCAAGAACGTCGTAGCCGGATGATCTTAAATATCCGGCTATAATTACCATATCTTCTTTTAAGTATCCTTCAAACGCGGATGCGTCCTCTTGTGCCCTTGAACGGGCTTCGGCTTGCGGGTCTAAAATACGTATGATCTCTATCAGTTGTTTCACTGTAGGAGAGGCTTCGTTCAAGAGCTGGAATATCCGCTTTTTAAGCCGTTCCTGCTTTTCTTTTGCCGTTTTATATTCATCTTTAAGTTGTGCGTTCTCCTTAAAAATTATATCTTTGATCTTATCAAGCTCATTCTCAAACATCCACAGCCCATCCTTAATAACACACGAAGCAAGCGGCCAAAAATCATCCAGGCTTCTGTTCATGCCCTTTTCGTCCAAAAGTTCAACCGCTCCTCCGCCCAGGGCCCTGCTTGCGACAAAACGGCTGATCATGTCCTCAAGCAGAGCCTCTTCGTCTCCTTTTCTGTCCTCACCCGCGAATTTTCCGTATTGATCCCGGTAAAACTCAAGAAGACGGATATACCGGGGATAATCCTTAAGCCGTAATATTACCTGTTTTACGATGTCATATTTATATTCCCTTCTAAACCTTTTAATAATATATTTCGTCCTTAAATAAAGATTGATGTATCCCATCAGGTCATGGTAATCTTTTATTTGATCACCCGCACCTGAACCCGTGTTCATGGCTTCCATGGCAAGTGTATAAATCTTAGAATTTCTTATAAAATGCACCCTTGCCCCTTTGTCCGTCCATGCCAGTCCGTGGCTTAAGAACCGTTCATGGTCTCCATCGGGGATCTCTCCTTTAGAGACAGCCTCTTTTATTTTTTCCTTGAGTATCTCAAACGGTTTTTTAGGCATACGGTAAGCAGACCGGTCAACAGTCCCGGCTGCCAGGGGGCCTTGCCCGTAACGCCGGTCAAGATTACTCTCTCCACTTGCGCCTGTTTTATCCCTGCCAAAATACGTTCCTTCCAACTCATCTCCGGCAATATCGGTCACTCTTATAACTTCGCCCTCTTTCACATATACAACGACTTCAGCGCCGGGGTTACCGGGAAACTTCGCGCGGGGCATGTTCTTATTCCTTCCTACCCTGCCTCCGATATCAAGCGCCCCATATTTGCTGAGTTTCAAAGTTCTAATCACATGGTTTGTCAGTTTTTCGAATTTCTCCGGGCCGTAAGCTGTCCAGAAACTATCAACGAGTTTTTCCTTTCCTTTTCCGCCGATCTCGTATACAAGCGAAAAAGGACACGTCTTCTCTATGTTCTCCCCCTGCCTGTCAAATATCCGGACCTCTGTCACTATACCGTCAGTAACGTCAAACTCGATCTTACGCCCGCCGTATTCCTTTCTGTCAAAAGTCGCCCAGTACCGTTCGCCGAATTTCAGAGACGCGCCCTTATTGAGATAAAATTCCTTTACCGTGGCTTTCTTTAATCTTTCTCCCGCCGCCTTTGAATATTGTTTTCTGAACGAATCTATGAGCCTGCCTCCGGCATCGTAAATAAGGCTGTACCGCACGGGTTTGCCGGCCGGTTTCCGGGTTTCCATGTCCTCATAAAACCTGATCACCTTTGGAATACCGCGTTCGATTTCCGCTTCAGCCGGGCAATTTTTGTGCCCGGTAAACGTGCCCAGGGCCGCAGTGCCGGCTCTAAGATGGCCGCCGCCACCGGTCTTTAACCTTGTGATCCTTCCTGTTATCTTTTCAAAATCATCTTCGGCCATATCCTTATGGAACGAACATGTTATCCTGCCTTCCTCGTCATACACCAGCTTGAAGATATGTTCTTCTACAACCTCTCCATCAGAGCCGAGTATCCTGACTTTATCTATATGTCCCTGTATCATATCTATCTCTACTTCCGCGTTTGGATGCCGGGGAAAATACGGTACAGGGTCTTTGCTGCCGCCGAGATAGCGTGCGCCTCTTGAATTCAACCTGAGCCGTTTTAAAGTCACATTATCAAGTTTCTCAAGCTCATTCCGGGTAAGATTACGGTAAAAAGAACCTTTTAACCAACCTCTTTTAGAACTTAGATCTCTCGACTCGGTCGCCTCCGGCTCCCTCGCTCGGGATGACAACTTTCTGTCATCCCGAGTGAGCGAAGCGAATCGAGGGATCTGATTTGTGCCAGCTTTTGAAATTCCGTTACAATCAAATATAAGAACAAAATCAGCTTTCTTAACCGGCAGGCCGTGTTCATCGAATATCCATACGCTGTCTATCTGCCCTGACCTGACTTTTATTTCAACTTTGCAATTAGCGTAATACGCGCCGAATCTCACGACCCTGCCGCCTATATGCAAGGTGCCGGCCGCATCCAGCCGGTGTTCCTTTATGATACAATCTCCCAGTTCGTTGAACTGTGATCGCGTGATTTTATAGTAAAACCTTTTCCGGAACCTGCCGTCAGTCTCGTATATCTGCCCCATCTGCCGGAAATCTATCACGTTATCCCCGTCATCCAGGATCCATATGCGGTAAATATCCCCGTTCTTGAGGTTAAAAGCTATCTTTCTGCCGGGATGCTCAGTTATGCGTATAAGAGGCTTCTTTTTGCCTTTACAATACAGCCCGCCTCTTGAACCGAATTTGCTCCCCAAAAATACCGTGTTTTCACCGTAATGTTCAAATTCGTCGAACGGGAATTCAGATAACGGCATGGATACCTTTTTCGCGCTTTCATATTCATGGATGTAAAACCTTTCGGGAGATATCCTTTGATATATCTCTTTTTGTCCTTCGGTCAATATTATCTCCGGATATCTTTCCAGTATTTTATAAGCCCTTAGCGCGTATTCGGCCAGTACGTCATGATTTTTTTCTTTATCCGCTTTACTAAGCCATTCCAGGAGACGCAGGTAACTGAAAAACAGCTTTTCGTATGACTGTATTTTCCCGGCCGCATCTTTATCCCCTTTATTGGCCTCTACGATATCATCGGAGGCATCCCTCTCCGGAACCAGCGATCCCGCCAATAAATAATCGCCTTCTTCTATTATCCGGTTGATATAAAAATAATGGAAAGGACTCAAGAAACCGCCTTCTGGAACGAATTTGCGGGAACGTGACGCTGCCGCGCGGTGGGAATAGCCCAGAACATTTTCCGTATATTCATGGTCTATGATCTCGGCCAGAGCTAAAATATCATCTTTTAAATGCGCATCAAAATAGGCTTCGGTTGCGTATATCTTCAGGTCATCTTCCTCTTCATCAAATACTCCGTACGCGTAAACAAGATCAGGCGCTTTTTCCGCGCCCTTGAACCGCGGGATGCCCAGCTTATCCCCGAGGCTGTCAACGGTAAATATCCGTATGCCGCCGGGTTCAACATGCGCGGTCTTGAGCGGCGGGGCGTGCCGGTTAATATAATCCGCCGCCGCCGGAATATTGACTTCCCATGTCCTCTCCGTGGCCTTTGAGACGAGCCCCGTAATATATTGTTTATCGATGCGCCGATCCTCATCCATTGATAAAGAACCGGGCGCTTTCATGGTGGTTTTTTCCGGCGCAGTCGGCGTATCCTTTTCTTTGACTTCAATTTCGGTAGATATCTCCGTGAACAGCCCCGCAAAAAAGTCCATGATCCCATCCCACCTGTCGTCGTAAGCTCCCTGATCTTCCTCTGTCCCGGGGTAAAGATTGCCGCCCAGCGTTTCGAGCTCAGCTTCGCTCCATCTCCGGTAGATCCCGCTCTCAACAAGGGCTTCTTTAAGACGTTCCTGATATGCGCTCAAAGATTCCCTGTCTATCTCCGGGCTCCTTACCTCTAAAATTACTTCCGGCTCAAAACCCTCAGACCCAAGACCCTCATATTTTTTCCAGGTACCGAACTCAACCAGATATAACTCCCCGGCTGAAACCTCAACTGTCTGTTTCCATCCGGTAGCGGGCGCCTCGTCATCCAACGTCCTTAGAAACTCCGGCAATGATATACGTTCCCGTCTCAATCTCTCTGCCAATTCATCCCGCTGTTCCCCTATTAAACGGTGATATTTGATATACCTGTCTGACAACGCGTCGACTGCCATTATCGTGAGAGTTACATCTGTCTCTTCCGATTCACCCTGTTGTATCGCTTCATCGATGATCGCGTCTACCTGTTCTGGCCCCAGTATCTCCATAACAGCCGGCGGAACCGCGCGATAAGCCTTCTGCCTGGCTTTCTTTTCCTTCGCCTCCCGTGCCTTCTCCGCTTTTTTCTCTTCTCTTTCCTTCCTCAGTCTCTCGGCTTCTTCCGCTTCTCTTGCTTTCCGTGCCTTCTCCGCTTCCTCCGCTTTCCTTGATCTCTCCTCGTCCCTGCCGAGCTCTTTCTTCAGTCTGGTGATAGCCTTGGCGATCTTTTTTCTTGATCTTTTATCCTGCCCCGCCATTACACGGTCAACCTGCTCCCAGGCGCGGCTCTCCCTTGTCCAGAGAAGGGCGCGAAGGAAGTTCTGCAAGGGCTCCAACCCTTTCTCCCCTTTCAGGAAAGGCAGCTCCAGTTTATCCAGCAGATAATCCACTATGTCTTCGCCTCCGGTTTTCCCGAGCGCCTCGATGATCTCTCCCCAGAAAGCGTGATTTTCACTCTGAAGCGCTTCACCGGCCAGCGCCAGCAGCACTTCCTTTCTAATGCCGGCAAAGAGATCTATATCCGCATCCGGCACTTTATTGCTGAAAGCTTTTCTCGCTTCCACCTCTTGCCTGCCTAATTCAACGCCCATATCAAAGAGGCTTTTGCCGGATATCTCTTTTTCCGAAAAAACATCCAGGGCCCCCATGGAGATAAGAACTTCACTCAGCGGCTGTATGTTAAATACAGGGATCCTGTCCCTGTTCGATCCCAGGTTCTGTATCCAGCTTTCTATGTCTTCGCGGCCTTTAGCCGGGACCATGTCCATGTCCTCCATGGCTTCTTTAAGCGCGAGTTCGCACGATTCCACGGCTTTTTCCGGTTCTCCTATATCCCGATACACCCTGCCCAGACGTACCCGGATAACCGGGTTGAAAAGGGTCCTCTCTTTTGATAACGCTTCCTGGTAAAACTTCAGTGCCCGGTCCAGATCACCTATCCCGTAATAAGCATCACCTAAGAGTTTGTTCAGAATAACCTGGTGAGAAGCCGGAATCAGGTCTTCATCAACGTCGTTCAGTCTTTTAATAACGCCTGAATGATTCCCCGATGCTTCATCGATCACACTGGCGACTATCCTGACAGGCGCCATCATCTCCTCTGAAACCTTCTGCTGCTGGAGGCATATGTCGAAATCCTGTTTAGCCCTGCGATAATCATAACTGCTTAAGTAGATATATCCCCGCTGGCGTCGGATATGAAAGGCTGCCAGTGCCGCGTATTCATCCTTTTTACCAGTAGCCTGTACCGCTTGGTCCAGATGCACGAGAGTTTCCGGATTTCCGAAAACTTCCTCCATTTTGCTTTTTTCATAATAGAGTTTACCCAGTCCGAAATTGATCAGATCCGCGCTTAAACTCTTTTCCGCCGCTATAGGCAGTAATTCTTTCAAGACAGCGACCCCCTGTTCTATTCCTTCAGGGGACCCCTCCAGAGTAGCCACGAAATCTATCAGGAATTCATACAACTCTTTGGAATCTTCCCCTTCTTTGTCCTTCCTTTTGTCGATCTCTATAGCTGTGATCAGGGCTTTCCTGAACAAGGAGCCTGCCTGGATGATCTTCCCATTTTTCAGAAGGTTCTTTTCGTATCTGACATACGCGTCTCTAAGGTCACGGACCAGATCCAGGCCGTAAGGCGTATTGACATCTTCTATAAGGCCCTTCGCCTGTTCCAGCCTTTTGATACCTTCTTCGTATCTTTCTATGCTGATCAAAAAATCGCCGAGGGGATGAAGAACATTGACATTCCGCGGATCCGATCCTTCGGCTTTATCAAAGTACCTCTCAGCCGCGGCCAGATCCCCTTTATTCGCCGCCTCAATAGCCAGGATGGCAAGCCTGTCGGATAAACCCGCGTCTAATTCCGCGCAGGCTGAAGAGGCCCTTGAAGCCACAACATCATCCGCAGAGCCCCGCAGCTCCCGCAGGACCTCCGCTAACACGGCCGTTATGTCTTCCCCCGTTTTCGGGTTCTGATAATACGCCTTCAGGCCTTTCATCGCTGTTTTGAACAGTTCATTGTCTGAAAGGGAAAAAATCACGCCAAAAGCCTGTTTTAACCTTTCCTTCCCGGGTAAATTATTAAGTAGTAACCGGTATATGTTCGGATCTTCCGCGTCGGCCTCCAGCGCCCGCCTTAATTCATCGATCGCCTCCCCGAATTTCTCCTCCTGTATGCAGGCTACCATAAACCCCTGTGCTGTTCTCCCGGCTGAAACACCTAATTCCCTTGCTCTTTGGAACTCCGTTCTCGCCGCCTCATACTCACCCCGCATGGACTCGCACCAGCCCAGCATGTGATAGACGTCAGCGGAATCAGGCCGCCTCTCAAGCGCCAGATAAAACCTTTCCTCTGCCTGCCGAACGTCCCCGTTTTCTAAGGAGACCATCCCCAGTCTGTAATAAGCGACCCCTCTCTGATCCTTCTCATCTTCGGGCAACTCATCCAGTACTTTGAGGAGTATCTCTTCCGCGGAAGCCATATCCCCCGCCTCGTAATACATCTCACCCAGCAGGGAAGACAATGTAGTATCGTAAGGCATATCCTTTTTGCCCTGCTCCAGGACTGAAACAGCCCCCTGAACGTCCCCTTTCTCGTAGAAGAGACTCATCGCCTTACTGTATATGTTTTGCCTGAAGAAAATACTTATTGTCGCCTGTCCGACGCGGGCCTTTACCCCCTCTGCGATCGCTTCTTTAAAAATCTCGCCTGCTTTGGAAAACTCTTTATTCCCGTTATAAGCGAACCCCAGAAGATTAAGGCATTCCACGTAATCCTCTTTATTTTTCTTTCTTTTCAGGGGTTCCCTGAGCCGGCCGCATATCTGTTTGACCTCGTCATATTTTTGTTCATTTAACAGCCTTCTCGCCTTCTCCAGCTGCGGCCTTCTGCCGACCGTCTTTATGGCGCCCGCGCACAGGGCCAGGGATAATAAAACAAGACCATGTTCAGCAGAAGAAACAGACGCCGGATTTGAGAACGCGGGAACAGACCAGCCATATTTTTCCAGATACTCTATGGCATAATCCGCCTCTGCATACAGGGGCATCAGGTTCCTTCGTATCAATCCTGATAATTTTTTATATATCTTGGGAAAAATAGAGTACCACCTGTCCTCAGGCTCTGAAACGGAAACGTCCTTTTTTGCCCACCCGGGCCTCAGGACATTCTCAATATCATCCTTTATGATCTGCAGTGGTATATTGTTTGTTATGTTCAATTGATACTCAGCCTCGGGGTAAACGGGTTCTTTATCGCCGTCCATTATCACTGTAGCGAGCTGAGCCAGCCACGCTTTGCTGCCTATTCTTTCGGCGACCCGCCTCTGGCGTATTTTTTCATCAGCCTCTAAAATTACGAGCACATCCGGAGTTTTGAGGACGCTTTTCGGACCGAAATTCTCGGAAGCGTAGAATCCTTCGACGATTATTATCTTCTTTCCCGCCCCATCCCGTTTGACCCCGTCATTAAATACCTCCTGCCTCTCTTCCGCGATCTTCCGCAAGTTGTGTATAGCATCCTGCTCTATAACAAGTATCTCTTCCTTGCGCGCGCCGGCAAAACCCTGTCCCAGTAACTTTGAAACGGTCGTCTTCCCTGCCCCGCGATTACCGGTCATGGCAATAACAACGAGCTCTTTCTCCTGTAACAGATTTGCGACCGATCCGGAAAGTTCTTTCAGGCCGGATACAAGATCAAATTTTTCGATCCGGCCTGTCCGCTGTTCCCCTGCCCCTCTCTCTTTCTTCTCATCATCAGAAATAAAGTCTTTTTCGGAATACCCCGTCCCTGCCGACGGGCCAGATCCCGGATGCGCCTGAGGAAACAGCCTTGGCAGCCAGCTATAAGTGCGCCGGAGGATCCGGCGATATTCTTCCCCGAACCGGACAGTCAGTTCTTCTTCTTCGGAACGCGCGAGAGAGTTGAATAATACAAAAACAACGCCGTTAAGAACAAACAGCGGAGCTGACACTATAATGCCGAGCTGACCATACACAAACACACTGCAACTCGCCGAAATCATGAGCATCGCCGAATAAACAGGATGCCTTAAATACCTGTAGGGCCCGCTCACAACCAGAATTTGAGGAGTCACCCCGGCAGTTTCCCTCCAGGGGTGATAAGAACGCGCCCACATCCATAGACCAAGGGAAGTAAGCGCCAAGGCTCCACTGATATATCCCTCGCTGGATCCAAGGACTGGCTGAGAAACTATCTCAGCGCCAGCCCAGCCCGATAAAATAATTCCTAATTGGATAAAGCAATAACATGCCAGATAAATACCGTTCCAGCGCAACGCACGCTTCCATTTTTTATCTGATATCTCTCTTAATGCTTCCGAATCTTCAGGGCTTTTTGATAAGTCCCCTTCCGGTTCTTGAACCGTTTCAACTATCTCCTCCGGTATCTCCTCCGGTTCAGGCGTGGTTCCAACAACAGCTTTTCCTGAAACATCAGAGTGGGGCGGCGATGACAACGCTTTCTGAATAAGGATCTGTCTGGAAAGATACCGACCGACATAGGTTTGGAGCACCTCATAAGAAATGCCGGACTCTTCCGTCGAAGGGATCTCGCTCCCGGGGATCCGGTGGTTAAAATACCGGATCTTATACTGACCCATATCCATTATGACCGCGGATTTTTGCTGACGCAATTTTACGTTATGCGGGATCGTTTTCTTGAATTCAGGGGGGATATCTTCCGAATCCCGTATTTGCGCTAATGCGGAATTGACCAGAGATCTTATCCTCGCGACATTCTGGTTGCGGGGATCGTTTTCTATGCCGTTGAGATAAACCCCGAGATAGCCGCTCGCGAGCATGAGAAAGGTGTCCTGCAGGCCGGGCCGGGTAAATAACGTCTGGGGCTGGAGAGTATGTTTAGAAAAAGCATCAGGTTCCGCCCATACCACTCCCTGCCAGAGCATAGAGATGCTCAACAAGAGAGCAATGACCTTTATAAGCACGGGCTTTTTATTAGTTGAGGCTGGCATTATGGATCTATTTTTTCCCTTCTTCGTTTCAATTACATTTACATTTTTTAATGATACTGAATTTTTATTTTCTTAACTAAATGATTATTACCTATGATACCATGTTTAACAAGCCATTGTCAACTAACAAAACTAACTTTTTTAAATGCTAATTATCCAGACGCTTTATCTAACTATTAATAAAACTTGAAGTTACAATATAAATACGGGTCATACCCATATTTATATCATAAAGTATTGCAGATATTGATTTTACATAAAGCGTCTGAGGAATTATACTGCGGCGGGGACGGCTTCTATATCAGATACCTCTTTGTCTTCCGTAAACTTTACGGAAACGATCTTGGATACGCCTTTTTCTTCCATGGTTATACCGTAAAGAATATCCGCCAGCTGTATCGTCATCCTGTTATGCGTCACGATGACGAACTGGGATAACTTGAGGAACTCTTGAAGCACACGGCAAAATCGCACGATATTGGACTCATCAAGGGGAGCATCCATCTCATCCAGGACACAGAAAGGGCTCGGGTTGACTTTAAAAATAGCGAAAATAAGCGCGACCGCTGTCATTGCCTTTTCCCCGCCAGACAGCTGCATAATATTGTGCGGTTTTTTCCCGGGGGGCCTGATGGCTATATCGATCCCGCATTCCAGCACGTCGGATTCATCCTGCAGCAGCAGCTCCGCTTTACCGCCGTTAAAAAGCATGCGGAAATAATCATTGAACTCTTTTCTGATTCTCTCGAATGTCTCCATGAACATCTTACGGGTAGTCCGGTTGATCCTGGAAATAGCCTGCATCAAGGCCTCCCTGCCGTTGACAAGATCCTCCTTCTGCCCGGTAAGAAACTGATACCGCTCCTCCAGTTGTTTATGCTCTTCTACCGCTCCAAGACTGACTTCACCCATCCTCTCCAGCTGTTCCTTTAGTTCATTTATCCGCTTGACGGCCTGTTCCCAATCCATGTTCTCCTCGATCTCCACCTCAAGCCCGGCTATATCGACGTTATACGTGTCCTTGATCTTTTCTACAAGGGCTCTGCTTTTATACTCGACCTCTTTCGCCCTGATATCAAGATTCCTCGTTTTATCCCTGACATCCTCCAGTTCCTGTTCTTTCTGCTTGACTTTCTTCTCTTCCCCGCGCACCTCCTCGGCCAGGCGCTCTTTCCTCTGCCTCTTCGCCAGTATTTCGCTGTTCCTGACCTCCTCCAGAGAAGCATATTCAAGATTGCGTTCCTCGAGAGTCCTCATTTCTTCGCCCAGTTTTTTTATGCGCTTAGTGCTTTCAGCTATCCGATTCGTTTTTTCTTCCACTTCCCGGTCTAAACGCTGGCATATTTCCCTTTCTCTCTCCAGATTTTCAGCCAGGTTTTCCTCATCTTTACGAAACGCGGAAAGCTCCGCTTTGATATCGGACATACGAAAAAGTGTTTCTTCCCTCTCGCGGCTGCCCTCGCGGATAGCATTCTGGGTCTCTTCTATAGTCTGCTGAAGCCTGTTGTTTTCGGCATCCAGTTCTTCCAGGGTCTGTTCAAGGCGTTGTCTTTCGTCCTGCAGCTCTCTGAGGGTAGCGCCCTCTTCCTTGATCTCGGTATCCAGGAGAAAAAGCTCTTCGACAAGCGAATCAAACTTCTCCTTAACGACAGCTTTTCTGGACGAGATATCGGCGAATTCCATCTGCCTCTGCCGCAGTTCCGACTCCAATTTCTCTTTTTTAATGACGGTATCTTTCAGCCATTTCTCCACCTCTTCTATCCCGGCGCTCACATTCTCCATCTCGCCTGTTATCCGCTCTTCTTCCGCGCGCATCTGCTCGACTTTTTCCCGGCGCCCGAACAGAGGTATGACATCTTTTACCGAATAATTCCTGCTGCGTCGCATTCCCCTCCGGTAAATCTCACCCTTTTCTCCGATAATACGGCCGTTGAAATCATTGTCCTCATCCATGAATATCCGGGCAGCCTCCGAAGAAACCGTGACAAAAGTATCACGAAGCAGCACGCGTAAAGCCGAATGATACGGTTCCTTGGAAGAAAGAACATGCGTAATATCATCCAGCATTCCCTTTGTGATAACAGAACTTTTTCCGTTTTCCAGCAATTTTTTAAGTTCCTCAAGGATTATAAAATTCACGCTCTCCATCGAGTTCGCCGCGAGGTAGCTGACGACACTATCCATAACTCCGCGGTTATTGACTATCAGGGCCTGCGCTATGCCCCCCAGGACGGACTCCATCGACTCTTCATAATCCTGGCGCACATTAATGAGTTCGGAGAGGATACCATGGACGCCTGAAAAACGCGGGTCACCGGCCTCGACATGCTTCATGATCTGCTTGACACTTTCGTTTATCCCTTCGCGCTCGCTGACCAGCCTCTCCATGAATTGCCTGCGGGGTTTTATCTCATTCAGGCGTTTTTCTTTTTCGCGCTTTTCATCATTAAGCAGGAGGAGCTTCCGCTGATTTGACGCATATTCATCGTTGAAAACGTTGAACTCATTTCTCTTGTTCTGCAGTTCCATGTCCACAGTCTCAGCTTCTTCCTTCACCCTTATTAACTCTTCGGAAGCGCCTGCCTTCTCCTTTTCTACGCCGCGCCTCTCCAGTTTCAACCTTTTTTCTCTGGACAGCGTGTTCCGGATATCAGCGTTCGTTCTGATCAACGTGTTCTTTGTCTTCGTCTGCCGAGAGGCCATATCAACGGTCTTTTCCCGGTTAGACCTCAGTTCGTTCTCATACTTCTGAAGGTTCCCGGTGATGATCCTTACCTTTTCCTCAGCAGACGCCAGTTCATCATCCTTGTTCAGGCGTTTTTTGCTGACCTCCGAGAACCTGACCTCCAGTCCGTCCAACCTGCTTCTTAAGCCCTCTTTCCGCCCGGTCGTCTCTTCTATCTCCCGGTCCAGACGCTCAACATATTTTTGAAGTTCCTGCACTCTTTCTTTACTAACCCCGATTATATGTCTATTCTTGTCGATGCCGGACGAAAGGCGCGTTATCTCGTTCTGCGATTCCTGCAGTTCCTCGAAAACAGCGTTATATTCCTCTCTGAGCCGGACAAGACAGGCGGCGGACTCTTCCAGCTGCGAGCTGAGCCTTCCGGCAAGTTGTCTTAAGTCCCGGGTTTCCGTACTCAGCAAAACATCGTCCGCGCCCAATTCCCTGCATTTTCTGCAGGACAGTTTGACCTCAAGGTCCTTAAGCTCTTCATAACGCGTATTATACCTCTCCGCTTTACGGGCTTTGCGTTCGATGGAGTTGATCTGCCTTTCAACTTCGCGGATTATATCACTGAGCCTGGTCAGGTTTTCCTTCGTGCGTTCAAGCTTGAGCAAAGCTTCCCTTTTCTTCGATTTGTAACGGGTTATCCCACTGGCTTCCTCAAATATATACCGGCGTTCCTCGGGTTTGGAACTCAGTATCATATCTATCTTGCCCTGCTCAACAATGGAATAGGAACTCGTCCCCAGGCCGGTCCCCCTGAGAAGATCACGGACATCGGTAAGGCGGACAGGCATCTTGTTAAGAAGATATTCGCTTTCACCGGAACGGTAAAGCCTCCGGCTTATGGTAACCTCATCGTAATCCACGGGAAGGATCCTGTCCTCATTGGATAGCGTGAGGGAAACCTCCGCAACGTTTACCGGGTCGTGCCTGTCAGTTCCGTTAAAAATAACATCCTGCATGGACGCGCCCCGCATGGACTTGACGGACTGCTCTCCGAGAACCCACTTTATCGCGTCCACAATATTGCTTTTCCCGCAGCCGTTCGGCCCGACAACCGCGGTAACGCCAGGCTCAAATTTCAATTTTGTCTTATTTAAAAAAGACTTAAATCCAACTATCTCCAACCTTTTAAAATACATCCTGTTTTCCTTTCTATGTTACCTTGCCCTCAAGTATCCTCCGCAGATTCTCTATGTCTTCCTCCGTATATTCCCTGTAGCCGTTTATCGGATTCCGCCGCGGTAGCGGGAAGATACCTCTCTTTTCATAGTTGATCACAGTCCCCCGGTATATGTCTAACATATTGGCAACCTGCTGAACCGTATACTTTTTAATGCCTTTTGCTATCATTGTTTTATACTACTTTAATGACCTTTGTCTAAGTTTGCACCCCTTTAATCATGCTTGTTAAAGTATACACAAGTATATATAACTTGTCAACAACAGGCCGCGATCAAATGATGCTACACTAGTTTCGCTGAGAAAAGATGCTTACGTCTGGTCAGGCTGTTTGGCCCACTCCTACCAGGGGACGTAAAATTTTCTCCAGCGGAAAATTTTACTCCGCGATTGCCGCGCAACCCTTGCCATTTTTTCAAAATGTCAAGGGGCCAAGCTTGCGC
>Ga0164318_10000009_pt1 | contig 79878 bp, 89 predicted proteins | sample GuaBasSedimGuay9_FD_113734 | JGI IMG/M metagenome (GOLD analysis project Ga0164318, IMG submission 113734) | Subseafloor sediment microbial communities from Guaymas Basin, Gulf of California, Mexico - Guay9, Core 4571-4, 0-3 cm | ecosystem: Environmental > Aquatic > Marine > Hydrothermal vents... | reverse complement strand
AGGAAGTAGATAAAGGTGGAGAATAGGAGGAAAATGAACAAGGGTTTTAGGTTCCAGATACCTTTAAGTTTTTGAATATATACCATGATTATAATTTTATAAGTGTATAATAAATTTTTGTTTTTGCTCAGAGTTCGTCTAAGTTTGCTTACAAATGCAAGCTTTGCTCTTGTGGCTTTATTGCGCAGAAGATTTTTAAGCTAGAGATCTAGTGGTATAATTGATGGAAAATACAGCTTAAACAACTACATTATCTTGACAGTTTTGTGAGAGGTTATGGAAAGGTTTGGGTTTATAGCGATAAAACTTGGGGTTATATGTATACTATCATTTATTCTGCAACTAATATATCCCGATATTATAAGCCTTTTATCTTTAAATTCAGCCAGAGTGTTTGAAGAGCCATGGCGCATAGCTACGCATATCTTTATTCACGCCAATGTAAGGCATCTTCTATCAAATATGTTTGCTCTTTTTTTATTCGGTTCAATGGCAGAAAGGTTTGCCGGTAGCACAAAATTCATGCGCATTATCTTGGCTTCATTATTTTTATCTTCACTGGGCTCTGTGATATTCTATAGAGAAACGATAGGGATAAGCGGGATTGTTTATGGTATCATTGGTTACCTCGCTGTAAGCAGGCCAAAGACTATTGTGCTTGCTTTTGGTGTTCCCATGTACGTATGTATAGCTGCGCTTCTATGGATAGCTATAGATATAACAGGTATATTTTACCCAACACCTATTGCTCATTTTTCACACATCTTTGGCATGATTAGTGGTGCTATCTTTGGGCTAGGGGATAGAGAGTGGGGAGGAAAAAATAAACGCAGGAGCGATGTGATAACAGATGAAGAAATTGAAAGATGGGAGGAAAAGTATATGTTAGGCAACATTTTTCATGAATTGCTGAACAATAACAGTTCCGTAACTTCCTTTAGGAGCATAAAATTCAAAGATTGCTTTTAACATGCCATCGTTCAGTTCATCTTCTCCAACGCTAAATTTTATACCTTTTGGAAAAACAAGCATGTACCTTTCATCCCCCTTGCTAGAAAGCTCGGGTATCTGATTTATTTTAAAGCTCGCAGCCCCTATCCCTTCTTCTCCCATTACATCCCTTACTATGCCCTCAATTTCTTTGTATTTTGATAAATTAGTCTCGTAACCTATTATTGGGATTTTTATATTATGCGCAGCTACGCTGTGTGCCTTTTTTGCAATCTTATTCCATAATTCTGTTTGATATGCGTGAACAAACATCTTTCTTAGGTACTTTGGCAATGCCCTTAACGCACCAACATAATCATTTTCGTACCTTGCAAGGTGATTAAGGATTGCAAGCTCGTACTTAAGGTGTTTGGGAAATATTTTTAAAGCCTTTCTAAAATCCAGCTCATTCTTTAATAACATTCTCGCCTCCCTCGTTTCCTTTGGCTCACTTGCTCCTGTTTCAGTTAAGTAAGTAATAACGGCATCCTTTACCTTGCCTTTAACGATTAAATAGCCAACCTTGGCATTAACATATCTCTTGCTACCAAACCTTTGCTCCCCGTAAAGATTTAGTACCCCTTCCTTCTTAGCTTGCTCAACATTCTTACCGATCTTATCTATTTCCTTCTCTCTTATGTTTCTGACTACTATTTTGAATTGGTTGCCCTTAAGCAAACCCAAGCTTAACGGCATGCTTGCTCTTCTAAACCCGTAAAATTCAACATCTCTAAGTCTTATCTTCCTCACCTCTTCCTCTCTACCTTTCCAAAGAGAGATGAGCTGATCGGTCACAGCAAATTTATCCTTAACCCCTGCATATCCAAACCTTTTTATAGAGACCCCAAGCCTTCTTGCCATAACCTTCAATAACTTATAAAAATCCCAATTCTTCTTCCTCAATCTAAACCATAAATACTCCCCATCTTCACTTTCTTCAATTTCCTTGCTTATTTCTTTTACAAAAAAATCATCCACCAAAGCCTTCATCTTCCATGGCATATGGGCATGCCGGGATTTCCCATGCTTATTGGTTGCAGGATGCATCGAAACCCGCTGGTGGTTTCGATTTTGAACCCGGGTCAAGGGCTCCGCAAGCCCTCAGGATATCCAAACTACCCTACATGCCCTCTACGCTTAATATTTAACACGTATATATGTCTTGCCGCCCTTTTCGACACCTCCTCCAATTTCTTCTATCTGCTCCAGCTTAAGGTTTAAACCTGGTATATATACTTTTCCATCTTCTGTTATATATTTTGGCTCGCTATCACCAAATATTCCATAGGTAAATTCATCTACAGCTATAACCTCCTTCTTCATTTTTCACCTCCTTTATCACTTTAACAGAAACAAAACTAGAAAAACCTTCTTTCCTCATCCCTCTATTTTCCATTGGGACGGCATCACATCACTATTTAATTAATATCTTAAAAAATTTAAATAAATTCAGAAAAATAAGTTAATCGTACATGGGGCTGTGAGGTAGCTTGGCATCCTGGCGGGCTCCAGTGAAGCCTTTTTACGGGAGCTAATGCTTCCTCAAGAAAGGCTTCAGCCAAAGAAATATAAAAATGCTGGAGCGCTGATGGGTATAATGAAGCATGCCTGATGATAAAGGGATACCCGCATACCTGGGTTCGAAGAGCCTTTCTTTACGGGAGCTAACGCTTCCGCAAAGAAACCCTCGGGAAAGAAATATGAAAGGCTCGGAAATCCCAGCAGCCCCATCCCAATAACTTATTGCTCTTTGATTTTTCCTACTATATACTCCACCAATTTTCCTGCTATATTTATATTTAGTACACGCTCTGAAGATGTGAATTGTGGCGAAACATTGCATTCTAACAGGTATCCCTTTCCATTATCATCTACTATGAAATCTATTCCACAAAAATCACATTCCATCCTTTTAGCTACTATTAACGCCTTTTCCTTCATATCTTTTTGAATCTTGTATCTGCTAGATACCTTAACACCAATACCTCTGTAGCCGGCTCTTTCTTTAAATCTTACCTCTCTTTCCACAGCACCAATAACCTTGTTACCCAAAACCACAACTCTTATATCTTTCCTAACCTTTATCCGCTCCTCAAAAAGATACTCATGAACTTCTTTTCCAGATAAAAACGATCTCAGCTCACCTTCATTTTTTATCAAGAAAATATCCCTTCCTCTGCTTCCAATTCTCTTTTTTACAACAACTGGAAATGTGTCTATATCCACCATTACATTGGAATTATAATGCCAAAAGCGAGGCATTCTTGCGATATCCCTAAACAAAAGATGTTGAAAGAGCTTGTCTTCATAAAATGGATAGTGCATGTACGTATTAAAATCTAATACATTGCCTTTAAAGAAACGCATAATTGTTCTGAGATAGATGGAGAAGTCTTTCCCTGTGTTATAGGGATCTCTCAATATGCAAAAATCAAACTTGGTAAAATTTTTTGCCTCCAGCCTATGCAAACACATATCACTGTAAAAAACCCTCCTAACTATGATCTTTCTTTTAACAGCTTCCTCTATTATCCTTTCGCATGATTTATCCTTTTCTGTTGTTACAATCAAAAGCTTCATAATTAATTTATCAAGCATCGTATAAAAAATTCTTTGCTAACAAGCCACATAAAATTTTTTCAATAAACCTTTTTATACTGTCGCAGAGAAATAATAAAATAGGTGAAATAAATGAATAAGATGCTAATAGCAATGGTTGTTTTAGCAGTGCTAAGTGTTTCTGTTGTTTTATCAGCGGCACAAGTAGTTGTGCAAGCAAGGCCAAGGATAGGCACACTTATAGTAATAGGTAAAGGAATAGCTATAAGCAAGGATAATCCCATGGATTTTGAGCTTGTGAAGATTTCTGCTGGCAGGGTTGTCGCAAGATTAAGAGGAAGGGTTGTATCAGCTCTTGGAGGTATTTTGTACATGGGTGCAGACAAATACAGAATAAGGAATATAACCTACTCTAATGGTACATTCTCAGGGGTTATCTATTCAGCCGGTAGTCCAGTAGGAGCTATTAGCCTTGACTCATATATAAAGGGAAACAGCGAGGTTTGGGCAGGAGATCTTGTGATAGAAGAAAATGGTACGCAGCGCTACAATGTTTACATAATAGGATATAAAAGAAGGTTAAAGCCAGTAGAATTTGCAAACAAAATTAAAGAGTATTGCAAAGATAATCCAAGGAAGTGTAAAGCAGCTATAAAGGGTGTAGGTAGGGAGCTCTGTGATGATCCAAGTCTTGAAGGATGCAGGGAAAAGATAAAGAATTTCTGCGAGAGACACCCAAATGATAGGAGATGTATTGCATTGAAAAATGCATACTGTTCAGTAAGAACAGATGATGTAAGGTGCAGGGAAGAGCTGAAGGAGTATTGCAAGAAAAATCCAGACGAAAAGGTTTGCGAAAGGCTTGTAAGGGCATATCCAAAAATAATAAAGATTAAAGAGAGAGTAAAGAGGGTAATTAAAGAAAGAATGCCTGCATGGCTTAGAAGGGTTAGAGGAAGAGTTATAAATGTAACAAGAAGGTTACAAACTAGAAGAAGCGGGTGGTAGCGTGAGGATAATAGTGATGCTTGCTCTGTTACTAATAGTAATGATAGTAAGCGGTTGTGTGCAGCAAAAGCAGATCGCTGAACAGATCAAGAAAGGACAGAGTGGTGTTAGTATAAAGGGGTACAAGGGGTATGAAGAGAATATAGAGGAAGAAATCGATAAGTTGTTTGAGAGTGAATTGCAAAATGAAAGCGAGAATACTAGCGAGTTGGAGCAAGAGCTTATCTAAGCCTTTTTTCTTTTTTTATTTTATTTAGTAAAATTAAATATGATGAACGCTTTGCTCCATCTTATAAATATTTCTGTATTTTATAGAAAATTCAAGGCATTGGATTCTTTTTCTATGGTTGTGAATAGGGAGGAGATCGTAGGGCTTATAGGGCATAACGGTTCGGGTAAAACAACAATACTTAAGGTTATAGCTGGTATAATAAAGCCAGACTCGGGGCGTATTTTAATGAATGGTAATGATGTTGATATTAAAAGCAAAGAGTACAGGAGCAGTATAGGTTATTCACCTCAGGATAACAGCTTCTTTGAAAAGCTAAGTGTTAGCGAGAACTTAAAATACTTTGCACACCTCTACGGGGTTGAAAATATAGAGGATGTTGCAGAAACCGCAGCCAAATATTTCAGGTTATGGGATAAAAAAGATGTGCTCGCTGAGAATCTTTCTGGTGGTATGAAAAGAAGGCTTAATATAGCGTGTGCCATGCTGCACGGCCCAAAGATATTGTTGCTGGATGAACCAAGTCTCGGTTTAGATCCAGCGAGAAGGAAGGAGTTATGGGAGCTTATAAAATCTATAAAAAGTAGCGGGGTATCTGTTGTAATCTCAACCAATATAATGGAAGAGGCAGAATACCTTTGCGATAGGGTCATAGTTGTGGAAAATGGTTGTATGGTGTATGAAGGTGATGTTATGAATGCAGAAAGATTTATGAGTTATGGTGAATTTTTATGAGAAGGTTGGCTTATATATTATCCCGGGACATTATACATTTCTTAAGGGATATAAGAAGTTTTCTGCTCATATTTGTTAGCCCACTACTCATAACACTTATAATAGGTACGGCATTTATAACTACAGGGCCAAGCAAGGTTCCACTAGTAATATGTAAAGAAGGGCACAGCGAAGGCATAATATACGATAGTCTTCTTGAAACTGTTTCTGGAAGCAATATGTTTTTAGTAAGGGAGGTTAAGGGAGGATGTAGAAAGCTGATAGGCGCCTTGCTTCAGAGATCAGAAATAAAGGGTGGTGTGCTGGTAAATGAGAGTGATTCTGGAGCTGTTATAGATGTATACGTAGATAATACGAAGCCTGTGAGCATCTATATAACTTCGTATTTTGAAACCATATCCAATCAATTATCAAGAGCGCTTACACAATCTGTTGTCAATTACATGATAAGAAGGGCCGATAATATAACCTATGAGCTCTCATCGGTTGAGAATAATATTGAATATATGCTGAAACGCATAGAATTGTTTAAAAATTACCTTGAGGATATAAAGGCAAGGTTGAAAGTAACAGAAACAGCAATAGATAAACTGTATTCTCGTCTGGCTATTAAAGAACTTGAATACAAGCTCTCGGTGGTAAAGCAAAATATGAGTTCTTTTAAAAACGAGCTTATTACATGCAGGGATTCGTTTAGCAAAGCAAGCTATACACTAAATGAAACAAAGCAAATAATGAAGGCTTACAATATAAGTACAAAAGAGCTGGATGAGACACTAGCAAATATAAGCACAATCCTAACAAAGCTTATCATATTTGCTGAATCTATAGGAAGCGTAGAGGAAGATATAGAGGGTGATATAGGTAGGCTTGGTGACGAAATGGAAGAAGGTGTTTCTGATGCAAAGGAAAATGTTGAATACATCTATAAGAAAATAGATAATGTTAGCAGGGAAATAGATCAAATAAATGACAACTTGTATATTATACTTTTAAAGATAAACAGCGTGAAGAGGTATATTGAGCTACTAAAGAAGAAAGGGTCCGAAAGGATAGCAGAGTATGTAACATTTAATACAGTAAACTTTTTCGGAGAGCGAAGGTTTATAGATTTCGTTTATCCAGGTATTCTTATAATCATATTTATGCTCATCTCAACATTCCTTTCATCCATATCATTTATAAGGCTGCGTATTTCCGGTATTCTAGAAAGATTAAAGATAGCCCCCGTCTCTCCTGCGTTTTTTATCGGCGAGAAATTACTTTTTAATTACCTCATATCCCTAATACCCCTTCCACTAGTAATTATCTCGAGCATAATTTTTCTAAATATATATATGCCACCAGCTATGATAATTACAACATTCTTTGCATGCTCGCTATCTATAATAATATTTGTTTTGCTTGGGCTTATTATTGCCTCTTTCTCAAAAACTGAAAGCACCACCATACTTGCATCTCTTATATTTGTAACACCTATGATATTTCTTTCTGGTATCTTTATCCCTCGTGAAGCATTTCCAGATTACATAAAGCCTGTCTCAACATATATGCCACTCTCGCTCTCAATAAGAATTTTGGAAAGATTCATGTTTTATACGCTAAATTGGTATGAAATATTCATAGATATTGCGTATACAGGCATTTATATTATAATCTATTATGTAATCCTTTATGCTATATACTCTAGAATGTAATTATATAAGCTATTCAACACCAAGTATATTCCTTATCACAAGCGTTGAAGAGAAAGAAACAATTACATACCACCAGAACCAGCCGATCTCTTTACCAAGAAACGGCAAGCTAAAAGGCAATGCTATAGTTATGCCTTTATATACATTACCCAAATACGTGATTGCTAATATAACAATTATCATTGAAATGAGCATAGGCCTCATATTAATCCTTAGAATGTGTTGATTAAGCTTCATGATCTCCCCCATATATTTCTGTGCCTTCTCCATATCGTTGCTTTTTTGTGCCTTGTTAAAAAGTTTTTTGTAATGGGAGAGGTTATCCTTTATTTCTTTCATCTTCTTTGGATCGGTCATGAGCCTGTATATTAACATCGTAATAAATGATATCACTATGGACAAAATGGTGAGCTCAAGAATTTGTGTCATTAAACCATCTCCTTTATAATATTGCTTAATTCTTTAATGGATTTATTTATATTTTTAATATCAACCTTTATAGTCTTTAAAAAGGATTCTGTTATTGTTGATAATAAAAGGGCATACTGCCTATCCATACTTTGCTGATCACCCCTGCTATCACTTCCTATTATATCAAAAAATATTATCATCCACGGGTTTAGATTTTTACATCCCTCTATGTTTATTAGTGGCACATATCCATACTTCGTTATGATAGAAAGCTGACCGCTAATAATTAAGTGCTTTTTACCCTTTCTAATCATCTCCGATACCCTGTTTTCAAGCTTTTCAGTAACAACATCTGGCACCTTAAGAGAGGCAAGCTCAAAGATATCGAAGCTTTTCACCTTTGATACATCGCTCAATTTTACATTATAAAACTTTTTCTTGCTCCTGCTTAGTAAGAGGTCTATGATAGCTTCAGCACTATTATCGCCACTGCTGAACGCCATAATGATCTTCATTTTATCACTTTGCCCAATATGGTTGCCTTAAATATTTAAATATAGAGTATACAGCGAGGTGACCCTCTCCTATAGCCTCTGGTATTCTTTTCAATATCCCTGTTATATCGCCAGCTGCATACACCCCATCTACACTTGTCTTCATATCCCTATCCACCAAAACTTTGTTCTCCTCCATCTTTATGCCCAGATTTTTTATGAAGTCTGTGTTTAATACAGATCCTATAAAAATAAATACATCACTAACCTTTTTTTGGCTCACAGCACCACTTTTATTGTTGTAAAGCAATACCTTCTCTATTTTATCATCGCCGATAACCTCTTTAAGCTCTGTGTTCCAAAGAATCTCTATACCACTCCTCTTTATTTCCTCTTTGTTTTTTTCACTTGCCCTCAATTCGTCTCTTCTATGGATAAGTGTTACATCTGCACCACATCCTTTAAGCGCAAGCGCAGCTTCTACAGCAGAGTCACCACCACCAACAACAATAACGGTTTTTCCCTTAAACTCAGAAGGGTCACGTATAGAGTAATGAACATGAACGTTAGCCTCACCTTTTATTCCCAATTTTCTGGGCGTCCCTATAGTTCCTGTTGCAATAAGTACACATCTTGCTTTATACACGTTTTTTTCTGTTAAGACCTCAAACACACCTTTGTTTTTTCTTATTTCCTTTACCTCCTCTCCTTCCTTTATCTCACTACCTTCTTTTTTCACATGCTCTACCATAATCTTTGCAACCTTGCTCCCTTTAGCATCTTTAAAGCCCAAAAAAGAGTCCACCATCTTCCAAGGATAGGCTTGTATAGGGGCACCACCAGCTATATTTGCCTCAAGCACTATATGCTTAAGCTTTAAATAGCAAGCTGTAAGTGCTGCACTTAGCCCTGCAGGGCCACATCCTATTATAATAAGATCATAAACATCCCCAAGCTCATTTTTCATTCTTCTCAACCTCCGAGACTATGAGTTTTGTTTTTATTGCAACATCAGGATTTACGGATATTGAGGTTATGCCGTTCTTAACCAAAAACCTTACTATCTCAGGATAGTTGCTTGGTGCTTCACCGCATATACCCACATATTTATTATTTTCTTTTCCTACTCTTATAAGTTCCTTTATCAATCTTTTTACTGCCGTGTTCCTTTCATCAAACTCCTTTGAAAGCCTCTCGTTATCCCTATCTATACCCAATGTAAGTTGTGTTAAATCGTTACTTCCTATCGAAAACCCATCAAAGTACTTTGCAAATTCCTCAGCCAGTATTATATTGGAGGGTATCTCAGCCATCACATATATATTTATCTTTCTCCTGCTCAATCCTTCCTCCTTCATTATTTTTAATACCTCCTTAGCCTCTTCCAAAGTCCTGCAAAATGGTATCATAACACTTAAATTGTTTATTCCAAACTCATCAATAACCATTTTAATAGCTCTGCATTCTAACCTAAAGGCTGGCTTAAACTCCTTGCTTATATATCTTGATGCCCCTCTCCATCCTATCATAGGATTGTCTTCCTTTGGTTCGTATTTCTTGCCACCTTTAAGGTTTGCATACTCATTTGTTTTGAAATCAGAAAACCTTACTATAACCTCTCTTGGATAAAAAGGCATGGCTATGCCTGCTATTCCTTCGGCAAGCTTTTTTACAAACTCATCAGCCCTGTTTTCTTCTATCATCTTCAATGGATGCTCTCCTATGTGATCATTTATTATAAACTCCTCCCTAGCCAGACCAACACCATCTACTGGTAAAAGTGAAGCCTGTAAAGCTTCTTCAGGTGTTGCAACGTTAACCATTATCTTTGTGTTTGTTTCAGGTATACGCTCTACCTTCTCCTCTACGATTTCATACCTAAGCGTGCCTTCCCAGACCTTGCCTTCCTTTTCACTACAATCTAAGGTAATATCCATACCGTTCTTTAATCTTTTTGTAGCATTAGCTGTTCCTACTATGGCAGGTACACCAAGCTCCCTACTTACTATAGCGGCATGACACGTAAGCCCGCCTTTATCTGTAATTATACCAGATGCCATTTTCATTATAGGCTCCCAATCAGGATCCGTCATTTCTGTGACCAAGATCTGGCCCCGCTTAAACCTTCCTATATCTTTAATGCTTTTTATTATATTGACCTTGCCTGCTGTTATCTTCCTTCCTACAGAATCCCCTCTCAAAAGAACTCTGCTTTTCTCTTTCAAAACATATTTTCTTATTATACGCTCTGTTTTAATTCCGTGTACTGTTTCAGGTCTTGCCTGAACTATATAAAGCTTGCCATCTTCATCCTTTGCCCATTCCATATCCATTGGCCTTCCATAATGCCTCTCTATAAGCATAGCGTACTTTCCAAGCTCCTTTATTTCCTCATTGCTCAGCACATAGCTTTTTCTCATTTTGTTACTTACGCTCTTTTCTACAGTTTTATTCCCTTCCCTCACAAGCATCTTATCCTTGCTTCCGATCTTTTTAAATACCACCCCCATTGTTGGTTTAAATACGTGGTATTCATCCGGCGATACTTTTCCCTGAACGATATACTCACCAAGACCATAAATGGCCTCTATAACTATAAGGTTTCTAAAACCCGTGTTTGGGTCTATGCTAAACATAACCCCACTTGCAACAGAGTTTACCATCTTTTCTATACCTACAGATAGTGCAATTTTAAAATGATCGAATCCCTTGTTTTCTCTATAACTTATAGCCCTGTCTGTGAACAAAGAGGCAAAGCAATCCTTTATCCTTTCTATAAGCTCGTCCCCTTTAACATTCAAATATGTTTCTTGTTGTCCAGCAAAGCTTGCTGTGGGTAAATCTTCAGCGGTTGCTGAGCTCCTAACGGCAACAAGTATCTCTTTCCCAAACCTTTTACACATTTTTTTGTAATATTTAAGCACTTCTCTTTCTAATTCTTTTGGCATCTTGGCATTTTTTATCGCGCTTCTTATCTCTTTAGCAAGCTTTCTTAACATTTTAATATTGCTCGTATCTAATTTAGCAAGCTTTTTCTTTATAAAATCCTCAAGCCCATTTTTTTTAATAAAATATTGATATGCATAGGAGGTTATTGCAAACCCATCTGGTACAGGGATATTTGTTTTTGAAATCATTTCCCCAAGGGACGCATTCTTTCCACCTACTAGGTGAACATCTTTGTTGCTTATCTCCTTAAACCACAGAACGAACGGCTTTTTCATATTAATTATATAGCTAAGGCTAATTTTATTGTTTTGCTAAAGAAAAATAAGAAAGAGTTTTAGCCAAATAGTGCACTTAGTCCTGCTGCAGCCTCTTTTTCTGATTTCTCTTCTTCCTTTTTCTCTTCCTCTTCCTTCTTTTCTTCCTTCTCTTCTTTAGCGGGCTCTGCTGCTTGCACCTGAGCCACAGGTGTCTGTTTTATTGCCTCATCTATATCTACATCCTTAAGGTTTGTAACCAATGCTTTTACTTGTGCTTCATCAACCTTCCCTCCTGCAGCCTCTAATACCTTCTTTAGCGATTCCTCCGTTACCTCTTTGCCCATACTATGCAACAGCAACACGGCGTATATCATCTCCATTTACACACCTCCATTATTTTTCTTTAGCTATTATGGCTTTTAATGCCATCATGTGAGCATTAGCCTTTGCCATTAGCTGCGGCAATACTTCTTTTGTTGGTATAGCAGCATTTAACGCCAAGCTGAGTGCAGCATTATATGCCTTGGATAATAGTAATGGTAACGTATATGTAGTTATGTAATTTATATTTAACGCCAAGTTGAATGCAGCAGCATGTGCATTCATTAAATCCTCTACATATTTTTCTTTTGGTACGAAAAGTATATCACTTGTGTAAACAATCCCATCTTCATAAGCAGCAACCAAACTAAGCTTAATCTCCATGGGCTCGATACCAAGCTTTCCAAGTATATCTGCCTTTGTTTTGTCTATTTCCTCGCCTTCCTTCACAAAAAGTGTATCTTCCCTTATTACTATATTTTCACCCTCCACGGATACTGGCAATTTTGCACGTTGCAGCTCACCTATAACGGGTCCGGCTTTAAGTGGGGTTGGACCGGCCTTTATAACTATATCTTTTGGTGCTATGTCACCGGGTTTTGCGAAAGCTGGTGATTTGGCAGAGTCTATTATCTTTGCTATTTCAAACGGGTTTGTGTTAGCGAAAATCAGCGCAGGTTGCCCTTCTATATAATCTATTAATTTTTTCAGCCCCTTTTTACCCGATTTATCTATGGCTCTGGTTATAAGTCTTTTTTTAACCATTACTATCTTTGCCTTTCCTTTCATTTTCCTTTTTATATCTTGCAATTGCCTTGCAGGTAATTTAAACATATTAACTATACCAATAACTTTATAATTTTTCATCTCCTTTGCTATCTCTTCTACAATCCTTTTCTTCTTCTCAGATACCATACTATCACATTTCCAACTTTACAGGTTTCCCCATTGTTAACTTTATATAAACATTCTTTATGTTTGCAACCCCCTTTGGCAATCTCTCCTTTATAAAATTGTAAACAGCCTCTATATTCTTTGCAACCTTTTCATCTTCCATATCCTCTGTGCCTACAGGGATATGAATAACAGGGCTGTCCTTTACTCTTATCCTTACCAATTTCTTTGCAGATTCTATGAAAGGCTCAACCTTGGCTTTGGGGGAAACAGGTTTAGGCATCTTGCCTCTGGGCCCTAGAACAGTACCAAATAGCTTTCCGACTAAAGGCATAAGTGGGGCTTCCGCAAACAACCAATCATATTGGGATGCGTATTTCTTTATAAGCTTTTTATTTTTACCTATCTTCTCAAGCTCATTTTTTGAAATAACGAGATGTGCATGCTTTTTTGCGTCCTCCAAGAGCGTATCTGCAATAAACAACACCTTGACATCTTTTCCCCTTCCCTCAGGCAGGGAAAATTCCAAATTAATTCTATTTTCAGGCTTTTTCAAGTCTATATTCTTAAGCGCTAAAATTAGATCCCATGTTTGAGTAAATTTTCTTTTCTTGCTCTCTTCCCTTGCCTTTCTCAAAGCCTCTAAAATGTTTTTCATCTTTACCCTCCTACCGAAGTAGTTAGCGGGTTATTAATGTTTAGTTAGAAAAGTATTTAAAAGCTTACCTCCTTCTTGCTTACCCAATTTCATCCAGCAATTCTAACAATCTTTTTGCATTCGCATAGCTTTTCCTCGCGTAGCCTTTTAGTTTTCTTGCAATGCTTGATGGCACGTCTTCGTCCAAAAAACCACCAGCCTTCCAAGCACAAATGGCAGCCTCTATATCCCCTTCTTCAATTGCTTTGCTCGCGTATCCGGCAAATTGAATAGCAATGCGCTTTGCTTGTTCATCATCCAATCTATACTCCCTTTTAATTCTTTCTGCCTCTCCCTCCAGCCTCATGTTTGCAACAACACATCCATTAGAGACAGGCAATGCTAATACATATTCACCACGGCCTAAGAACCCATTAGCATGTGAAGCGGCATGCCTCATATTTGCGTATTTCTTGCATATCTCTGGCAATTCTTTACTATCCTTTTCATTCTCACGTAGCCACTCACCAAACCTATAATATGGAGCCAATTGAATAGAACAGCGCCATCTATCAACCTCATCTTTAAATCTCTGGGCATAATTTCTTACATCATCCAAACTATTCCTTTTCATAACCAATAAATTTCCAACAAGTTTTTTAAAAATTGAGTGTTCTCATATCTCAAAAAGTACGCATATCTCTGGTTTAATTAACGCTGCCTCGCAAAATAACTTCTCGAGCTCCTCTTGTGTTGTAATGTTTGTTAGATCATAAACATTGCCGTACATACCTATCATCCTATCTATGCTCTCATTTATATCGCTCGCTACGCTTTCCAGCACCACGTATCCTTTATAGTCTGGACTATTAACAAACCTGACATACATCGATCTTTTTTCAAAACATGAATAGCATGATGCAGGGAAGATATATTCTATGAGCGTTCTACCACTCCTGACAACGCTTGCTCTCTCTTCTTGTGTAAGTGTTCTATTAATAACAAGAGGTAAACTGAATCCGCTTCTTTTTTGAAGAGGTGTAACAGAGATTATCGCAAAACCTACAATGGAAAGGAGCATTGTTATTACTATAAAGAATGACATTATATACTTTGCTCTATTCATTTAATCCCATTAAAAATATTTTATCTTTCTATCCTTGCATAATCTGGTGTTAATATAAGCCAATCCTGCTCAATACCTACTATATCCCCACCTATAGCAATTATAGTCTTTTTGATCCTTTCAACAGACCTCTTAAGATCACCCATATCCTTTTCCCTGAGGTTTTTTATCTTTAAAAATACTAATGCACCGTCCCTAAGATGTTTTACAACCCTCTCCGTATCTGAGAAGCTCTCAAGCTTGTCAACCCTTATTATTACCTTTCCTTGTTTTTTCTCCGCTTCTGAAACATCAACCTCTATGTAATCCTCATTCACATCAAATTCTTCATCCACAACACTCTTCTTTGCTATTCCTCTTATCTTTTCTAATACCATGCTTTCCCTCTGAAATATTATGATTAATTTATGACAATAAAATTTTTAAATGAATATTAAATCATGCCACAATAATGTTTTTGAGCTCAATAGCCTTAGCTTTTCCGAGAAGGTATTCAACAATAGCCAAAGCAAATTCAATTGCCGTTCCCGGACCTTTGGAGGTTATAACGTTGCCATCAACTATAACGCTAGCGTCTCTTGGTCTTGGTATGTCCCTTTCCATTCCAGGGTATATCGTAGCTAATTTATTGTCTAGCACACCGGCCTTTGCAAGCACAAGCGGAGCTGCGCATATCGCACCAACAAGCTTCCCATTTTCATAAAATTTCTTTACAAGCATCAATATATCGTGTGATTTCATAAGGTTTTTATAGCCAGGATCTCCGCCGGGCAATACTATACCATCAAATTCTTCCTCTTTAATATTCTGTAACCTTGTATCGGCTACCACACTTATACCATGAGCACCTTGAACTATACTGCCCGGGATGCCAGAAACAACGACCTCTATTCCAGCCCTTCTCAATACATCAATTATTGTAACGGCTTCTATTTCTTCAAACCCGTTTGAAAGTGGGACGAGTATTTTCTTCATTTTTACCTATTTAATTTTATGGGGAATATTTAAAAGATTTAACTTCAAATAAGAATTATAACTAAATGGAGGAGGTAAAATGCCTGTAGTTGGTTTATCCTTTCAGGGCATAGATGCAAAAAAGAGCGAGGAGTTTGCAGGGCATGAGGAAATAAAGATAAATTCAACCCCAAGGATATTGGGTGTCAAAGAAGTTACAGTGCCAACAATAGGAAAGAAGGTTCTATCAATGCTTTTTGAGTTTGAAACATCATACATGCCAAACATAGGGAACATAAAGATTTCTGGCGAGCTGCTCTATTTGACAGATAATAACAAGGAGATACTGGAGTTGTGGAACAAAGATAATAAGATACCGGAAAAAGAGACTATAGAGATAATGAACTATCTTTTCAAGAAATGCTTAATAAAGATTGTAGGAATAGCAGAGGATTTGCAGTTACCAATACCATTGCCATTGCCAAAAATAAAACCAAAGAGTAAGAAATAGTTCAGTATTTTCTTGCAAGCTTCACATCCTTAGCTGTAACAGTCCTTCTGCCCGCATGCTCTGCAAACTTTATAGCGGCTCTAGCAATATTATTTGCAAAATCCATAATAACATCGTTGAATTCCATAACTGCACTTTTTGATACTCTTTTAGCGCCAGCATCTTTTAATATTCTTTCAAGCGTGGCAAAGGGAAGCCTTTCCATTTTATCACCATTTTTAGTTAGATACGATATTATATAAGATTTATCCCTTTTCTGGATCCACTATGAAATTTCCTTTAAGTATATCCCTTCCAATAATTGCAAGGTATCTCATATGAGAACGATCCTGCAAGTTTACCTTCTTCTTAAATCTTTTGCCCTTAAGCTCTATAATAGCTTCCACTATTGGTCTTTTAGTAGACCTCTTTGTAGAGGATTGCTTTATTTTTTCAATACCAACAATAGGCCCAAGTTTTGCTTCAGCGGCAAGAGACATATCTATAGACGTTCTAATAGCCCCGGTATCCATTAGAGCTAGTGTCTCTATGGCTTTATCATTGCCAACTATCTTTATCTTTTCCACCAATCCAACAACCTGCTTACATTTGCTTGACATCACTATAATTTTTAACTCCTAATTTTAATAAAGGTTTATGGCATACGTAAATCACCCACTCATAAAGAAAAATAAGCTTGAGGCTAGGATCTACCAAGAGCTTATATTTGCAAAGGCTGTAAAAAAAAGCTTGCTGTGTGTACTTCCCACAGGCTTAGGAAAGACCGCCATAGCAATAATGCTAGCTGCGTATAAATTAAAGGAAATGCCAGATTCTAAGGTTCTCATGCTTGCGCCAACAAAACCACTCGTTGAACAGCATATGCATTCGTTTGCAGATATAATGGATATGGATGTAAGCAAGATGTGCATAACCACGGGTTCAATAAAGCCAGAGAAAAGAAAGGTATTGTATGAAAATTGCAATCTCATATTTTCTACTCCTCAAGTTATAAAGAATGATATAGAGCGTGGCAGGTTAAGGCTTAATAACTTCAGTCTTATCATATTTGACGAGGCCCATCATGCCATCGGAAACTATGCATATGTATTCATAGCAAAATATTATAAAAAGCATGGAAAGAAACCGCATATACTTGGTCTGACAGCTTCTCCTGGCGGCAAAAGAGAAAAAATTGAAGAGATATGCAAAAATTTAGGGATAGAGGATGTGGAGATAAGGACAGAGAGGGATGAGGATGTAAAGCCATGGGTAAAAAGGAAGGATATAGAATGGGTATACGTTAAGCTTCCAGAGAGTATGAAAAGTATTAGAGAACTTTTAATGAGCGTTTATAAAAAGGAATTGGAAAAGCTAAAGAAGTTTGGTTTGTCCAAGCCTATAAATCTCGTAACCAGGAAGGATTTGCTCAAGCTACAAAAAACAGTTATAGAAAACATTGAAAAAGGCAATAAGAAGGCATTTTTTGCAATAACAATATTGACAAAGGCTATAAAGGTGGAGCACGGGCTGGAGTTGTTAGAAACGCAAGGGATAAAGTTTTTGCATGAGTATTTTGAGAAAATGAAAAAGGAGAAAAGCAGAGCTGTTTTTGAGCTTTTAAAAAATTATAATTTTGTGCAAGCTATTAAAAAAACAAAAGAGCTTTTCGAAAAGGGTATCATCCATCCAAAAATAGGTATGCTTTGCGGCATAGTTGAGGACGCTTTGAAGAAAGGACAGGTTAAAATAATAATATTTGCAAACTATAGGAGCACGGTAAAGGAATTGGTAGAGATACTTAAAAGGATAGATAATGCGAGGCCTGTTGTTTTTGTTGGGCAAAAAGAGGGGATAACACAAAAGGAGCAAGCAAGACGTTTAAAGGATTTTAGAGAGGGAAAGTATAATATACTGGTTGGAACCTCTGTGAGTGAGGAAGGGCTAGATATACCATCTATGGATATAGCAATCTTTTATGAGCCCGTTCCCTCAGAGATAAGGAATATACAAAGAAGGGGAAGGGTTGGAAGGCATAGTGTCGGGAAGATAATAATATTGGTAACGAAGGGGACAAGGGATGAAGCGTACTATTGGAGCTCTTTAAAGAAGGAAAAAACAATGAAGAGGACACTTTATGGTATAAAAAGCAAGGGTATCAAGGTAAAGAAAAAAACAAGCCTAAGGGATTTTCTAGATATGTGAATTTTTAAATATTTAAGACAGATGAACAAAAAATAATCGAGGTTTTGGATTATGAAAATGGCCAAGATAGTTATTGTGGGAATAGCTTTTCTTTCTTTCATTATTGCTATATATTTTTATCCTATGCTGCCAGAAAAGATAGCTTCACATTGGAATGCTGGAGGTAAGGTTGATGGGTACGTGCCAAAAATTTGGATACTTTCTTTTCCTTTGTTGATCGTTATCACAAGCTTAGCCCTTTTTACCATACCAAAAGTAGACCCACTGAAAAGAAATATTGAAAGATTCAGAAAATATTATGATAGGTTTATAATTATAATTGCCATGTTTTTATTTTGGATTTATCTTTTTGTTATTCTCTGGAATTTGGGAATTAAAGTTAACACACCTATTGCTATAATACCTGCATGCGCCATACTTTTCTATTATTTTGGTATTCTTTGTGAGAACGCAAAAAGAAATTGGTTTATTGGCATAAGAACACCTTGGACTTTAAGCAATGAAAGGGTATGGAATAGAACGCATAAGATGTGCGGAAAATTATTCAAGGTTGCAAGCGTGATTAGTCTTATTGGCATGGTTTTTCAAAGCTATGCAATATTTTTTGTTCTCATTCCAGTAATCTTAGTTGCTATTTATGCTATAATTTATTCTTATTTTGAGTATCAAAAGCTGAGCAGGGCGTCAAATATTTAAAATAATATATCCTAATTTTTTATAGAATTATAAGAAAGAACAAAAAGGAGATGTTAAAGGTGGACGAAGAGGGCTGCCGTAGTCCATTAAAATGCTCGGTGATATTGAAGATTGGGTAATAGTAATACTTGGTACGATAGCTTTACTCACATTTCTAGTTTACAAGGATATTGTTGCACGATTTTGGGCTATAGTCACACTTCTATGGATGATATGGTATGAAATAACATAGCTCCCTCATATTCTATTTTGCCCTTTCCTGTATCTAACTCAATTTCCCTTACATTCATGTCTTCTCCATAAAGCCCATTAGCATTCAGCCACTCTTCGTATCTTTCATACCCCCTCTCATTTATAACAGGCCTGAGTAAAGCATTCCTGCCATGCTTTTCTATGCAAAAACCTAAAATATGCGTATCTTTTATTGCAGGCAGGGCTTTCTCTCTCTTTATATTAATCAGCTCATACTCATCTAAGGCTTTACTATCAACAATTTTTTGTACATCTCTAAAAAAACCATTATTTGGAACGCGCATAACATAATATCGTTGCTTGCCACCCATAGCAAATATACCAACATCGCTATTTGATGGTAAAGCCTCGTATAAATCATCAAATCCTGGATGTGTATGCATCGTTATATCACCTTCCACTGGGGGTGAGTCCAGCCTTATCATATCATCAACGTATGGGATTGTTGTATAATGTTCCTCTATCTCTAATAAAACCGATACAAGGTGTGCATACCTCTTCACTATTCTTTCTAATCTGTCCACTATGTTTTTATCCACTATCCCAGCCGATTTTATGCTATCCACAAATTTCGTATTTGGAAGTAACATATATCTTTCGCCTATATAAATCCCACAGTCAACTGGGATATGATTAAGTAAGCATATTGAGCTAAGTGTAGAGGTTAGTTTTTCGTATTGTTCTTTTTCTTTTATCCAATCCTCATAATCCGTTTCTATATCTCTAAACCTTTCCAGCACCCATCTCAACTTTTTCAGAGCAGAAGTATCTATAATAATCTTTCCCTCCTCCACCTCTGCCCCTATCTCGCCAATACCAGGCCTTCTTTTTGGCATAAAATGTGTAGCAAAAACATAGTTAAGCTCTAACCAATCCCTTGCAACACCTTCGCTCATAACCAAAGGTCTCCCAATCTCAATTTTATCAAAGTATTTATCTCCTATTACACCTTCAAAGGGTATAGCAGGGTAAAGCCTTTTCTTGGCTTCTCTTATTAGCTCCTTGCTCTTATATACCCATTTTATATCCCTCTGCATACTAAATTATAATTTACAAGTTAATTATTTTAGGATAGAGGGGAAATTCTATTTAATGAAAGAAGAGTTTGAAAGGATTAAAGGGATTCTTAAGGAAACAAATTCGTGGTTTAAGGTAATCAAGCATAAACCTGTTTTTACCTCTGAAGAGGCCGCGAGGGCAAGGGGTGTCGAGCTAAGGCAGGGTGTAAAGGCTATGGTATTCAAGCTTAAAGAAAAATTTGTAGTTGCTCTTGTTCCTGCTGATAGGAAGGTTGATACCAAGAAATTAAAAAAATTAGTCGGTGGTAAGCCAAAACTTGCAAGCCCAAAAGAAGTGTTTGCCGTTACGAATTGCAAAATTGGTGCTGTGCCGCCATTTGGACATAAAACAAAGCTAGAGATATTTGCTGATATTGGGATATTTGCTAACGATATGGTAGATTTTAACGCAGGGCTTAATGAAGTTAGCATACAAATGCACGGCAATGATTTAAAGAAGGTATTGAGCAAGGTTGGTGTCGTATTTTGTGAGATAAGAAAATAATATAATAATTTCGGTATAAAGAATAATATGGTCTTGAATGAATTTATAATGCTTGCGCAGAATTTTGTACTATCTTATGGGCTCTTTGGAACATTCGTCATTGCTGTTCTCGAATCCTTTATATTTCCTGTGCCCACAGCTGTTATAATCACACCATCCACAGCCCTTGGTCTTGATCCATTAATAACAACTATAATAGCAACTATTGGTTCTGTTATTGGTGCATTGATAGGCTTTGCTCTCGGATGGTATCTTGGCTATCCCTTTGCCCTGAAGCTATTCAAGGGGAAACATATAGATAGGGTTGAAAGGTGGTTTAAGAAATATGGAGCCTGTGCAATTTTAATTGCTGCATTCACACCAATACCTTTCAAGGTCTTTACATGGGCTGGGGGTATATTTAGAATGAATATAAAGCCCTTTTTATTGGCTGCAACAATAGGCAGGTTCTTTCAATTTATTATTGCAGCATACGTAGGCAGCATGATTGGTCCAGCTTTTATCTCGTTAATGTCTTTATTTTAATTCCTTCAAGACCTTTTCTAAAACCTTTATATCACTAATTTTTCCCAATTCAAGCCAATAGTCTATTATGTTTACTACTTTAACACGCCTATCTTTACATAAGATATTTATAGCATCTGTAACCTCATACTCCCCCCTTTCCGATACCCTTATCTTCCTTAAAGCATCAAATATATCCTTTGTGAACTTGTAAAGCCCTGTGTTTATCTTGTTTCCAACAAATACCCTTGGTTTTTCAACTATTCTTTCCAGCATACCATCCTTCTCTATAATTACACCATATCTCTCAGGGTTATTGTGGAAGGTTGCGACTACGTAATTAAGCCCGTCCTTCTTTCTAAGCATAGCCATATCCCTACTAGAGTATAAGCAATCTCCATTTACTACAACAAACTCCTCTCCATTAGCCCATTTCTCCGCACATAAAATAGCATTTCCTGTTCCAAGCAATTTTGGTTGTGGTATAATCTCTGCTTCTATCCCATTTTCTTTCAAAAAATCTATTATCATCTCTTTTTTATAATTAACAACAACCCCTATATCCCTAAACCCAGCCTCGTTTATATTTTCTAAAAGATAAGAGAGAAAAGGCTTACCGTTTATCTCTATGAGTGGTTTTGGTCTCTTAAGTGTTAGCGGCCTCAGCCTTACACCTTTTCCTGCAGCGAGTATAAGTATCTTCATGAAACCACAGCCTGCAAATATTTTATTGAAGGTATAACAACTTCGTTGCCAAACTCATCCTTTTTGCCTATCCCGCTTAATACACCTATAAATTTTATTCCCGCATTATTTGCTGCAAGCATATCAATTTTTGTATCGCCAACAAACACGCATTCATCCTTACTTACCCCCATCTTCTTTATCGCTAACAGCAAAGCTTCAGGATCTGGTTTCTCCTTTCTAACGTCATCTGATGTAATAATGACATCAAAGAATTTTTCCAAGTTGAATCTTTCAAGTGTTTTTAGCACAATCGGCTTTGTGCTATTAGACACAATAGCCTTTTTGTATTTAAGCGTGGATAAAACCCTCTCCACGCTATCTATAACCTTTCCATACCTATCATTATACTCATCAAACATGCTAATCACTAGCTGTTTAATCCGTAAAGCTTCTTGCTTATCTACGCCAAACAACCTTTCTATGATCTTCTCTATCTTTATACCTATCAACCTTATGACCTCTTCTTTACCTGGCTCTTTATACCCAAACCTTTTTGCAATATGTAAAAACAAGTGATAAGCGGTTTCCCTTGGATCGACCAAAACCCCGTCCATATCAAATATTATCGCCTTTAACTTCATTTTAACATATTCCGATTAAATCTTTTTAATATTTAAAGCATTTTCCAACATGCTCCTCATATAACTTAGATACCTTCTGTCCTTGCTTTCTATTGTCACTCTCAAAACGCCTTCTGTTACAGATCTTCTTATAAACCCGTAACCTTTCTCAAATATTATCTTTACCCCATCCCCAGTATTTACACATCTCCATTTACTCAATCTTTCTTCCCATCCACTTGCATAGGGCATGTTAAATCTTTCCACAAATATCTCCGGCGTGGATGCCAAAAGTTCAGATAGGGGCTTTTTTTCATTATTCATCATAGATAGCAGTTTGTAAGAGGTGTATATGGGGTCGGAATAGAGAAGCCACTCCTTCCATAAAAAGTGACCACTTGCCTCGGCACCAAGTAACGCGTTGCTTCTCCTAAGCTCCCTAGAGATAAACGTATCCCCAGTCTTTACTCTTTTTACCTTTGCGTATCTTTCAATCATATTGCTCGTTTCAAATGTGGTCACTATCTCCTTTCCCTTTGAAAACAGAATTATGAGCCTGTTAATATCTACCACATTCCCCTTTTCATCCACAACCATAAGTCTGTCACAATCCCCATCCACAGCAAAGCCTGCATCGCATGTTGATGATAACTCTTTCAACGTTGTTATATTTTCTACAGACGGGTTGTATTTGAACCTCACACCCCTTATAATCCTTACCTTGCAACCAATCCTCTTCAACACCTTCCCCATAAATTCTCCAACACCATCACCAATATCTATAACAACACTTAGCTTGAGATTCTTCTTTGGGAATGCGTTAATATATGCTTTTTTTGCGTTATACCTCTCGACACTCCCGTTCCCCTTTACCCACTTCCTTTTAAAGTAAACCTGCTCAAAACACCTTTCGCCCCTACTTAATGCTCTCCCCATATTTGAAAAAATCTTCATACCATTGTACCCTTTTGGGTTGTGCGAAGCGGTTATCTGTACACCGTAACAGTTAAGTTTTTTTGCAGTAAAAGCAACAACGGGTGTAGGCAAAACAGAAAGTGTTATAACATTCCCACCAGAATCAAGCATACCATCTATCACAGCTTTATAAATATCCTTAGAACTTTCCCTTTTATCCATCCCTATTACAAGTTTTTTGTATACTGTTGCTAACGCCCTTCCCACTTCATAACAAAACTCAGTATTTATTTCTTCTCCAACCCTTCCCCTTATATCATACTCCCTGAACACGCTCAGCGTGCTTACCATAGACTCACTAATTTTAGAGAAATAGGAGGTTATTTAAACGCTTTACTAAATAAAAATTTATACCAAAGAACACCAGTGCTAAATACTTTTTAAATTTTATTAAAGTAAAAATTATAATATTTAGATTTTTTGTGATATTATGAAGTACATCATAGACACAGAGAAAGGTGTTAAGGTAATAGAGGTTAAGATACTTAAAGACCTTATTGGATATGATGCGATAACAAATAAAACAGGGTGGTTAGTGCTTAAAGAATTTATAAAGCCTTCATGCCCTATAGACGTTTCAAAAAGATTGGGTATGCATGAGCAGAAGGTTTATTACTATGTAAGAAGGTTTATAAAGCTTGGCTTATTAAAAGAAGTTGATAGAGAGCAAAGACATGGGACAGTTGCGAAATTTTATAAGATCTCTAAAAAGGCTTATGCCTTCATAGTTGATCATGATTTTAAAAATGCTACATGGGTTAAAAAGCCTTCTATTATTTTTGAACCATTCATAAAGGAAGGGCGACAAAATTTCAAGATCGTGGTTGGTTCTCCAGACCCTCATGGCCCCTTTAATGCGAGAGCCACAGATGCAACGTGCGCGATAGACCTTGCCCTTTATTTAGGCACGTTCATGAACCATGCGAACTCAGAATGTTACAAGCTTGATACCGAGGTTAAAGAAAAGGAGTTAAGAGAGAATCTAATAGTTGTTGGCGGCCCATCGGTGAATATGGTAACAAAGGCTATCAACAAACACATGGATATTTATTTTGACATGGGTCATGAGAGGGACATAGTATCAAAGATAAGTGGAAAAAGGTATGTGGAGGATGAAATAGGCATTGCCAATCTCATAAAAAATCCATTTAACAAAAATAAAAAGATTATAGTGCTTGCCGGCAAGCGTTTTCAAGGAACAATGGCGGCCGTTGTTGCGTTTATAAGATATCCGGAAAAAATATTACATGGAAACAAATTTAGAAGAAACAGCATATCGCATGTTGTTAGAGGTCTTGATCTGAATGGTGATGGAAGGGTGGATGATGCAGAGATAATAGAATAGCCGATTTTATATTTACCAAAAATTCATGTTTGTTTTAAGAATTTTATTGCATCCTCTATCTTCCCATTCTCCAAAAGCTCAAATACCTCTTCAAACACCTTCGCATCAAGCCCTCTTTTTTCCATATTCTCCCTTAAGATTATCCTTCCAAGTTCTTCAACAGACATTATCTGCTCATCTATACTTATCCTTCCAACCTCTATCTTTCTCTCCAACCCCTTTAAGATCATTAGCGCTTTACCTTCATATTTACTTTTTATCATATCTATCTCATGCTGGCTTAGGTTTGCATCTACCCTAATTATTGGCTTTTTATCATGCATGCCTGCCAGTATCTCATCAATTTTTTTAATCACTTCAGATGGACTTGTTGCGCTTATAACATAAACCTTTCTCTGATTTTCTAGCTCGACAAAATGCAAGTTAGCTATGTTATTATCAATAACATCAAACATCCAGAAGCCAAAGGTTGGGTTATTCTTTAGTATCTGTGTTGGTATAGTTGATCCGGGTATTAAAAGCACACCTTTTTCCAATTTCTTTACAGCGCTCTCATGCACATGACCGCATACGTAAACATCAAACCCACCAGGCAATTGGTTTATTTCTATACCCCTTGGGTCATATACAAATTCCTTTAGTGATTGGTGAAAAAGGAATATGTTAAAGTATCCCTGTTTTGGCCTGAAATCGCATTTTTTTAGCGCTGCTAACGTGTATTGTTCTGGTACACCAGAGAGGCCCTGTATAAAAATCCTTTCACCATCTTTCTCAACTCCGACACCGCTGCAATGCAAATGTATAAGCAATCCTGCTTTCTCCATTGTTTCGACAGGATTTATAAGCCCCCTCGCTCTTCTTTCATGCGTTCCATGTATAGCTATTATTGGTATGCCAATGGTTGCTGTTTTTGGAAGTTTCTTGCAGCATTCTATTATTTTTGCCTTGCTCTCATACCTTTTCATTTCTACAAAAATCTCCATTGCCCTTGCAAACACATCAGAGCTTGGATCACGGGCATCAAATATATCTCCAGCTATTAATATAACATCCGCATGCCTCGCTTTGTCCAATGCCTCCTTCGCAGCATTAAAGCTATCCTCGTACCTCTCGGTATTATTTCCATAACCTAGATGAAGGTCTGACAGCACAGCTATTCTCATATTTAATTTTTGATTTGGTATTAAAAAAATAAAGAATAATATCCCGTATAAGTCAGAAAGTGTTTTTGTTTTAGAGGATTTGGGATTTTAAATTTATATCTATATCAATATATCAATATGGGACATGAACTAAAGATATTCAATGCATTAAGTGATGAAACCGCTTAAAAATATTCCCTATAAAAAAGAAATGATCAACTGTTCGATTCAACCGGCAAAATTGAAAATATGGGGATAGTTAGATCAAGAAGAGATGGAAAAGTGTTTATTATAGGCTTATAAACAAAAGAGCGGGGAAAAATTCTAAAATATTGAAAGATGGGAATAATGAAAATAGCATTCGCAAGTGAAGAAAATAAAGGACTAGAAAGTACATTATCATGCCATTTAGGTAGATGTCCGTATTATCTTTTTGTTGAAATAGAAAATAACGATATAAAAAATGTAGAAATAAAGGAAAATCCGTTTTTCAATAGACATGAGCCAGGTATAATTCCGCAATTTATTGTAAAGCAAAAGGTAGATGTTATCATTGCTGGAGGAATGGGACCTAGAGCAATGAGTTGGTTTGAAAAACTTAAAGTAAAGACAATTATAACTAAACCAAGAAAAATTAAAGACATCCTAAAGGATTATTTGAGTGGAAAACTATAATAGCCGTGCAAACACGCTAACACATTTTTCTTAGGTACGATCCTCGGATTTGTTACGGGATTAAGAGGTATTGGCGAGGTCTTGGTTTCATAAGCCCTGATGTGCAAGAAATGATGCCCACCTCGTACCTATTTCCTTCTAAATTAAACTCAGCATCGCCATATTAGAATATAATTAAATTTTTAATAAACCTACAAATAATTCTATGATTGTATGATTACAAGGATCAAACTTGTTGGCTGGAAATCCCATCTTAACTCAGAATTTGAATTTAGTAGGGGTGTTAATGCACTAATAGGTATTATGGGATCGGGAAAAAGTAGTGTTATGCAAGCCATATCTTTTGCCCTCTTTGGAAACTTTCCCTCTCTTGCCTCAAGAAAGGTAAAAATAGAGGATATGATAATGGAGAAGCCTAAAAGAATGAACGAAGCTGTTATAGAATTGGAGTTTGTAGCCAATGGTAAAGCCTACTATATAAAAAGGGTGGTGGATAGGAACAAGAAAAGCCACGCAGAGATAAGAGAGAATAACAAGCTATTAGAGGTTGGTCCGAAGGCTGTGGAAAGAGAGGTTAGAAGAATACTAAGCTTGGACTATGATTTATTCTCTAGAGCTGTCTATTCCGAGCAAAACGGGTTAGAGAATTTTCTCAGGATACCAAGAGGTGCGAGAAGGGAACAAATAGATGATATGCTAAGGTTAGATAGGTATGAAAGGGTTAGAGAAAGTTCTGTAAAGATAAAAAATAGGCTGATAGATGAGCAAAAAAGCAAAATCAAGGTTCTGGATGATATTAAAAAGAAGGGTGTTGAGGAGATTGTTAATAAGCTGGAGAAAGAAATAGAAAATTTAAAGAAAGAGCAGGAGAATGTGGGTAAAAGGCTATCAGCACTTTCCAAAAAAAGAGAAGAGTTAGCCAATACTATTCATGCATATGAAAAGAATAGTGAAGTGCTTCATACCAAAGAAAGGTTCGTAGAGAGCCTAAAATCAAAAGTAAACGAGGTAGAGAATGAGTTGAAGAAGAAGATTGAGAAGCTTAGCAAGGTCGGGATCTCAGAAAATATTGAAGATGTTAGAAAAAATATAGCGTTGCTAAGGGATGAGATAAGCAGGCTTGAGAAGTACTTGGATAGTTCGAGGAAAGAGATAGCAGAAAAGAACGCTAGAGTAAGTGTTCTTGAAAGACAAATAAAAGATATGGAAATAGCAAGGGAAGAGAAATTAAAGGCTGAGCGTATTATCAAGCAAATAGAGAGCAAGTACAAGGTAGCTATAGAAGAGGTGATAGAGAGCAAGAAGGAAATAGTAGAGAAAATTGGCAATCAAATCGCACACTTAGAGGCAAGGATCGAAGAAACAAAATCCTCTATTGATGATTTAGCCCGTGCCAAGGGAAAATGCCCTGTATGCAATTCTTTGCTTGATGATAAAAGAAAGGAGGAGATAATAAAAGAGAAGAAAGAGTTATTAGAGAGGTGGGAGAAAGCGATCGAGGTGAAGAAAAAGGAAATGGCGAGTGTTGAAAAGGAAAGGGATGCCTGTGAGCGTGATTATGAAGATCTCATCAATGCAAAAAATAAACTCAAGGAAATTGGTAACATAGAGGAGGAGGTAAAGAATAATGAAAAGGAAATAGCAATATTAAGAGAGCAGATAGAGGAAAGGGTAGCAGATATTAAAGCCAGCATGGATTCCTTAAACAAAGCGAGAGAGAAGCTGGAGGGTGAAATAATAAAGGAAAGAGAGGTTATGGAGATGGAGATTATAAAGAAGGGTATTGAGGAGGATAGGCAAAGAATAACAAAAATGAAGAGTGATATTGAGAGTTCGGAGAAAGAAATAGAACATATTAAAAATTGGCTAGCTAAGATAGACTTTGAGGATCTCAAATCAAAACTTAACAAGATCGTATGGGAAGAGGGGAAGCTTAGAGAAAGGGTGAGATCTTTAAATGCGTTAGAGAAAGAAAAAAGAAATGCGTTGGAATATTACAGAAAGGATATAGAATTGTACAATAAGTACTCGGCAGAAGTGAAGCAACTCAACGAGATAATAAAGAAAATGGATAGCTTTATTGAGGTCGTTGTTAATACACAAACGCAGCTAAGAGAGAGGTTTCTTGAAACAATAAATAATGTTATGAATGCTGTATGGGAAGAGCTTTATCCATATCCAGATTTCGATAGAATTGGTATATATTTTGAGGATAACGATTACATATTAAAGCTATTTAGTGCAAAAGGTCCAATAAACATTGAAAAGGCATCTGGGGGTGAGAGAACATTGGCTAGTCTTGCCCTAAGAATAGCCTTTTCCCTTGCATTCACACCGAATCTCAGATGGTTAATTTTGGATGAGCCTACACATAATCTTGATAGGAACGCGATAGAGCATTTTGGCTACGCGCTAAGAGAGAAAATAAATGATCTTGTTGAACAGGTGTTCATTATTACACATGATGAAATGCTTGCAGATTCTGTAACAGGAGCCATTTATAAGCTGGAAAGAAACAAAGAAACAGAAGGGGCAACGATTGTAAGGAGAATAAATCAGAGCTAATACTAAACTTTCCATCCTTCTATCTTACTTTTCCTCAATATAAACACACTCATAAAGCCAACAATAAGTATGAAAAGCGAGAGAATTGAATAGAACATATAGTAGAGAAGAAATTCCTGTAAATTAAAGTGAAAGCCAAGCCTTCGTGAGAAATAAAAGAAGAGGAAAGCGAAGAAAAGAAAGCTCGCAAGCAAGATAAATAAATTCTTTACAATATTAATACCCACGGTTGTTAACATAAGCAAGGGAAACATAATGTTAAACTTTATGGCAAAGAAAATAAACACCAACGATAGTAGTTTGTAAACCCATAAATTAGGTATGAAAATATTGACGATTACTATAACAACGGCTGGAAAAACAAAAAGCAAAGCTGGTAAGACTATTTCTGGTTTTTTTATAGCGATGCCTATCATTTCTTTATACCACTCTCTGAACCAAAGGGCAGTCCCTATAGACCATCTTTTTCTTTGCTCTATCCACGCCCACCATGTCTTAGGTACGTGATTGTAAACATGAATATTGGGTAAGTATTTGAATGCGTATCCATTAACAAATGCCCTTGTTGCTATATCTACATCCTCTACTATAACCTTTCTAAAACCCCCTATTTTCTCAAACACATACCTTTTTACGGCAAATGCAGAACCATTAACAGCTGGACACTTTCTTAGGAAACGGGAAAGGAGGTACGAGCCTATGTTAAAGCCAAGGTATTCATAGTATGTCATTCTCGATAAGAATGAATCCTTGACAACAACCTTTTTAATATCTATGAACTCTGCATCCCTCATTTCCAATTCCAATTTTTTCAAAAACTCATTATCATTTATCTCTACATCTGCATCAAGAAAAAGCAGTATCTCTCCTCTTGTGATTTTTGCCGCTTTGTTTAATGCAGCCACCTTTCCCATTCTTTTGCGATTTAAAATGAATTTTATTTCCTTGAATTTATTAACGAGCTCAAGAGAGGCCTTCGTTGGTTCATCTATTATAACAATAATTTCCTTATCCGCATGCTGGGCTGAAAGGCATTTTATAAGTTTCTCTAGGTAGGGGGATTCCTTATAAACCGGTATAATAACACTTATCACTCTACCCCTCATACACGTTCTCTATCTCCTCTGCAATAACGTTCCAATCATATCTTTTCACAGCCTTAAATGCATTGCTGGCTATTTTCCTTGCAAGATCTTTGTTATTTAGAAGAAGCAAGATATTTTTAGCCATCTCTTCAACGCTTTCTTTTTTCACAAGTATACCTGTAACACCACTCTCTATAATCTCGCCTATCCCTCCTTGATTATATGCAACTATAGGCGTTTTTGTTGCCATGGCCTCAAGCAAAACGATACCAAAGGACTCGCCATATATGGATGGCATTACAAACACATGAGCTTTTCTATATATTTTTATTAATTCTTCCTTTGGAATATTTTCCATTATTTTAACGTTCTTGCCTAAATTAAATGCTCTTACGAAGAGCTTTATAATGTGTTTAAGATAGCCGCTTCCAACAAGTGTTAGCTTCGCATCTTGCTTTTTGAGAACATGTGACATTGCCTCTAGCAATATATGTATACCCTTTCTGTATACGAACCTTCCTACAAATAACACGCTCTTCCCATCAAATACCTTTCTTTTCACAGAAAAGTTTGCAATATCTATCCCATTTGGTATGATATGTATTTTCTTATCTGTAAAGTGGGATATAAACTCTGCTGCAGCGTTACTAACAGCTATGATTTTGTCTGCATTCTTTATATACTCTCTATAGGGAAAGAGTATGTATGAGGATGGTCTCCAAAGATAATCAAAATCATAAAGAAATTGTATTGAATGATTGGTTAGAACAGTTTTTATTCCCATCTTCTTTCCTATACTTAAAGCAAGAAGTGAGATTGGAGAGAATGCATGGTGTGCGTGAATTATATCTGGCTTAACCGATTCCAACGCATTCTTTAATTCCTTGGTATTTGGTATATCGATGGTTTTGGATGTTCTGAATATGGAATTTATTCTTACTACGTTCAGCCCATGCACCTCGTCATCATAATCAGCTTTTTTCGTAACTATTATCACTTCATGCCCCCTCTTTTCCATACATTTTGCTAGCTGTTCTATATGTGTTGTTATACCTCCAATCTTAGGATAAAAATAATCACTACATATTGCTATCCTCATCTTATCACTACCAGTTTCAACATTATAAGGAATAGTGAGATGTTGGTATATATATCTATTATAATGTATCTATCCTTAAATAAAAACAAAAGCAAATATAGAGTGCTAGCTAGAACAAAAAATAGATAATAAAGATTGGTAAGCAAAAAGATAGGAAGCAAGGATAATGGATACAGCATGAATAAAAACCTTAATACCTTTATACTTTTATCTTTACCTAGTACGCATGCGCTTGTCTTTAATCCAGCACGCCTATCATAGTCGAAGTCGCTTATATGATTTCTCAGCTCAAGTATGATTGAGAAATAAAATATTACAAGCATTATAAGATAATGTATTATGTTTATGGCTTTGCTAAACACAATAAAAGGAAAAATGAAAAGGAATGCTCCGAAAAACAAGCCATGGGATAAGAGATCCAAAATGAATCTAGATTTTAGTCTCAGTGGTTTTGAAGAATAAGCAAGTGAAAGCAATATCATTGTTAAGTAAAACAGAAATGCGTTCATTCCAAACACCGCAGCCAAGCTCAAGCCAAGTATTGCAAGTATGCCAGAAAAGCACAATCCATGTTCAAATTTTATTTTACCCAGCGCTATCGGGTTCTTTGTACCTTTTAGCCTGTCCTCGCTAGTGTCAAAGCATTCATTGATTGAAAAACTAAATCCAAGGTATAGTGAAACGGCTATAAAAAAGGCTGTAATCTTTATAATATCATTGGTATATCCAAAAGATAGCAAGAAGCCGAGAATAGATATTAATAAATAGGCTCTCCAATTTTTTATCCTCATAAGGGAAAAGTAATAGTTTATCATTAAAATTTAATTAACCTTTAACCCTTTTATTTTTGTGCCCAAGTATCTTTCTTCTTAATTGCAACGCACTACCAAACCAACCAGCCTTTTCATAATATTGAATTGCTTTTACATACAGCATGGTTGCTACATCACCATACCCTTCCCTCTCTGCCTTTCTACCAACATATTCGAGACGCGTGGCCTTTTCATAATCCTTAACATCTTCTCTCCAAAAATACGGGTCAAGCATCGTACCTAAATAATTACGGGTTAGCAACTCAGTATAAAGCTCTTCCATCACTTTTACCACCAAAATTTCTTGTTATGGTGTTATGAATTGCTCTACAATATTTCTTATATCAGGACCTTTATAAAACCTTCTGAAATTGTGCAAAAACAAAAAGGCAACTATATTGGTATGCTCAGCTATATTTAGATCCTTGCTATCATCTCGCGGTATATACCCTATTTTACCATCATAGGCATTTAAAAGATAGTTTGTAACAAGCTTGAATACCTTTCTATCTTTTACTCTCATGAGCTTAAAACACAGCCCAACCTCTGAGATTATATCAGCATTTGTCTTGCCAATTATTTCACCTATGTTATTTCTAAAATAATCGATTATCCACATAAATCTTTTGGATGCGAACCTTTGATAATAATCTGAGTCTGCGATTATAAAATGCGTCAGCCCATAAATTTTATTCCTATACATATAATCAGGTAGCCTTTTCCTTTTCATAAACATTTTGATAAATTTGTTCTCAAAGCTGGGTATAACATCCACTACTCCCAAGAATTTTAGATAATTAACCTGATTGATTAATTGTGTTCCATAGTATTTTATCGCGCTGTCCTCAAATATATAATTCTTTATCTCATCTTTTCTATTTCTAAGAAATGTTAAACCCCTTTTAAATGCACATCCCAGCTTTCCTTTAGAAAGTCCAAAATTTTTCAAAAAGTACAGGTTCTCAATAATCCTGTAGTAAAAGAGAGACTCTTTTCTTGTGCTGAACAGCTTTATTCTTTTTACCTCCTTCACATCTCTTCCTGCCTTTCTCTTCACTCTCATTTTATACTCTTCGAATAATTCCTCAGAACGATTGCTAACATACCTCTTGCTGCTTGCATTTTTTAAATCAGTAAGGAGCTTTTCTTTCTCAGCCAAAAACCACGCAACTATGGGCTTCGTATAAGATTTATCACCCGTTACTCTATACATCCTCGTTGCAAAATGACACTGTACATCAAAATCTAATGTATAAAGCCTTCTCTCTATGTTCTCTCTGATCGAGTTAGCAATTACACTTGCATCTTCCAATCTTTTTTCCATACCACTTAATAATAATCCTAAAGGAATAAATAAAAAGAATAGTATGAAAAGGTTTTGGGAGATAGATTTTGCAAGAGGCATTGCGGTTATCTTAATGATAGGTTTTCATGCAGCCTTTGATATAACCTATTTCAAACATGGCACCTATATTGATGAGCCATTAAGCTATATTGCATTTTTTATTGCCAGTCTTTTCATAATCTTGTTTGGCATATCGATGACAATAAGCTACGCAAGAGCCTCAAAGAGATTAAAAGGCAAGGAGTTATGTCTTAAATATATACGCAGGTCAGTGAAGCTTCTGGGTTATGCAAGCATTATAACCATCATTACATTTCTTGCGTTTCCCCAAGAGTTTATCTTTTTTGGCATATTACATTTCTTTAGTACAGCTACCCTGCTATCCTATCTCGCTTTGAGAATTAAAGCAAAGCCAGTAGTTTATCTCCTATTTACCTTAATATCCTTCCTAATAAGCCTGCCTTTAATGAACATCCATGCTCCGCTTTTTTCTTTTGCCGGCGCTAGTGCTAATATAAAAACATTTGACTACTTCCCGTTATTTCCTTGGTTAGGCGTTGTATTCTTTGGCATGTTTCTTGGAACAGTTTTTTACAGGGATGGTAAAAGACAGTTTGGTATTAAGAACAGGGATAGTAAGGTTTTAAGTGCTATATGCATGGCTGGCAGACATTCCCTTTTGATCTATTTCATACACCAGCCCGTGCTTGTTATATTTATTTTGTTCCTCCCAATCTAATATGCTGAATTAAGTTTTGCTAACCAACTTCTTATTTTACTGCTTTTTTTACCCTTAACCCACGTACCAATCCTCTTTATCTTTGGTTTAATTTTAAGCCTTGGTATTAATTCTTTAACACGCTCTTCAAGCTTTTTTTGATCCTTACCAAATATGATAATGTCTGGCTTTACCCTTTCTATAACAGATTTAATATTCATGCTCTTGCTCCCGATAATAACGAAATCAACATATTTAATAGCGCCTACAAGCATCTTTCTCTCTTTCTCATCAAACACAGCCTGCCTGTTTTTTTCTTTAATAATGGTTTCATCGCTTGCAATAACTACAACAAGCACATCGCATAACTTTTTTGCTGATTCAAGCATTTTTATATGGCCAGCATGCAAAATATCAAAGCAACCACCGGTTAAACCAACCCTTACCATCTTTCTCCCTTTTTTACTAAGCATGTAACGCCCTTTCTTTCCTTCTACCTCTCTTACAAAGCCCTTGTCTAGCATTTCCCTTATCATTTTTTTGGCATCACTCTTAGCTATGCATAGCATTTTTGAAGCTAAACGCGGTGTAAAAAAACCTCTTTCCAATTGTAGCACATACAGCCTGTCTATCATTTTTTCGCAAACCATTTGCTAAGATCCTCTTGCCTTTCACCTTTCAAGGATTCTAGTGCATTTATTACTTTATCAACCCTTTCTTCAGAAAAATCATGTTGTAGCATGAATTCTTTTAGGCTGTCAAAGTCTGGTTGTGTTTTTGTAATATCACAATCAATAACAGGCGGGTTTTTAAAGAAGTTAAATATGTCCATTGCGCTTACATCGAAATCCCATTCAACTTGATTAAATATTTTCTCAATATCACCGCATTTTTTCACAATCTCTAACGCCTTCTTTGGTCCTATGCCCTTAACCCCTCCAGGATTATAATCTGTGCCTATAAGTATGGAAAGTGCTATTAATTGATCGTGCGTTATAGAAAGTGTTGAGAGTATGGTGTTAAGTTCTGCCATCTCTGGAACAACCTCTACGTATACTTCTTTTCTGGGAAGTTTTCTTTTTCCCGTCAATGCGAGATTCCTAATAAGGCGTGGGGTGCCAAAAAGCAAGGAATCCCAGTCTTGACTAGCACTTGCATATGCAATTCCCTTTTTTGCAATATACGCTGCCTGTGCTTCACCTTCAGAAGGTGCATCTATGCATAGAACCCCCATATATTTAAGCAATGTTTTCGCATCCTCTACCATACTTTCTGTCAATTTTGCAGTTGCCTGTGCGTACATTCTTATCTTCTCCGTATCTCCTTCCTCTCTTGCCTTTTCCAGCATTATGCTTGCCTTTTCTTTTATCATATGCCTCTCTTCTTGCGTTTTCTGCTTGAATGATGGTGGTTCACCGTCAAAAACGAATACGGGTGTTATCCCTTCTTCTAAAAGCTTTGCTGTTCTGTAAAAAAGTCCGGATATATGGCTGGTTATCCTCCCGCTGCTGTCTCTTAAACATTCCCCGGTAAATCTGTCTCTTATTATACTTAGAAATTGATAAATGGTATTGAATGCATCTATAGCGATAATTTTTCCATTTAGATCAGAAACCTTTATCTTGCTACATGGTACAATATCTGCTAGATTAACGCCCATAAAAATGTATTTTCAAGAGTTAATAAAAAATTTAGCTTCGATGGGAATAATAAGCTATAACAGGCCATTGATAGTTTGTATAGATTATGGCATTTTTTGCTGTGAAAATAGGAGCCAAACATATTGTTCCTATTATTATAGAACTAACAATTTTAATCTTAAATGAATTAAAATTAACGATTCCAAATTATATATAATCATTGCAAAGCATTATGCTGGGGTGGCGGAACCAGGTAACGCGCCAGCCTGGAGAGCTGGTGTCCCTTGTGGACTTCTGGGTTCAAATCCCAGCCCCAGCGTGATTTTATAAAACTACTCATAAGGTATGTAGCCCTTTATCTTAAAATTCGCCTCTGGCCAATTATACTCCTTTCCTTTATAAATAAAGTGTGTAGCATCCCTAAGCAATTCGCTAACATCTTTTGGGTCCATACCATCTTTTATCATTTCCAAACCAACCTTGTATTTCTCTATGCCCTTTCTAAAAATAGGCTTACCATTATATGTAAATTTTTCAAGGAATTCCAAATCCTTTTCAGTAAGCTGAAAATAATTAATGGTTGGTTGTCCGTAGTAAGGGTTATAAAGCGATGCTACCATTCTTGCCATTATTTCATCGGTCCCTAAAATTTCATATAACTTAAGCCTTGCTATATCTCCTTCAATATAATCACGAGAGCGGTAATATATACTATTAGGTGGAAGAGGTGCATCAAGCATCACATCTTCACATAAATTGTTGGAGGTGCAAAATTTTGTAATACTGCTTATAAATCCTTTTACATCGTATAAAAGTGACCCGTACTCTTTATCCCAAATTTGCAAGCTGTCTGCTATTTCCTTCTGTATTTTTGTTAAGCCTTCTATATCCTTTTTGATAGCAAGTTTACCAGCTAATTGTAAAATATCTCCTACCCATTTATACTGATCACGAAACGCATACCACAATCTTTTATGTTTTTTCCTTATCCTTCTAATACTTTCTATAATATTGTGGTAAAATTTTTTGTCCATCTCCTTTATTATACCCATATACGGCCTAACATCTCTGTTAAACCATTTTGCACTTTCCACTGTGTAAAACAGCACATCTTTATAATATTCAATAGCATTGTTTACGTCTTTTACCGCGTAATACACATCTACATATTTGTTTTTTCTTTTTATTATTTCATTAAGCAATTTTGTCTTTTCTTTGCAATACTCCGCAATTTCTCTCATATCCGGCCCTTCATAATCAGGATAATACAAAAGGCCTTTATTGCCTATGGAATCAGAGAGTGCATGCCATAATTCATGAGGTATAGCATTTATAGCTTTTTTCCATTTCTTTTCATCTTTATAATCAGGTATTTTTATTATATCTTGTTCTGGATCATAGGCTGCAAGCACAAACCAAACTGTTTTATCCGTGCTTCTCAAGCTTACATGCCCCTCTTTTTCTTTATTTGTATAATCTTGCTCAACATACCACTCAACAAAAGGGTCCAATCTTCTGAACGCCATTTCAACACTTGAAGTTTTATTTGGAGCGAGATGTTTATCTTTTATGGTCAGTTCTGCGTCTTTGCTAAATAACAAGCTAGCCGCAATAGCACCGATACCTATGATTTTTTTAAGACTCATATGATTATTTAACAAAAAATAATAAAATTCTTTATTTTCAAGTAATTAGTCCATTTATAATGCATTTCATCAAATAAAAATGGGTTACACCAAAATTCTAAATATGGCGAAAATTGGGCAAGTCTTGGCTTTTGAACAAATAGTGCTTTTTTCACTAGCGGTTAGCATCTTTATAGCGACGTATTTTATATTTAATAGCTATACCAGCGTGTATGCGGAGTTTGCAGAATATGATCAGCTTGAACAAATAAAGGAGACTGTAGCTAACAGCATACTATCATTACTTTTATCCACCAACAGCTCCTCGAGCATTGTAGTAAAGATACCAAAGTTTGCAGGTCAGAAACCATATTTTATTGCTTTACGAGAGAATGGGCTTTATGTATATGTAAGAAATGGTAGAGAAAGCTTTTCCAATCTTTATTTCATGAATAAAACCTACACATTTAAAAAGAGCACAATATTAAGTGGTAGAGGCAAACTCATAATTTATAAAACAGGGAATTCAATTATATTAAAGTAGGTGTTGAAATGGTTAATGTTCCAAGAATAAAGGTTCGAAAGGCAGAGAAATTTTCTTTCAGAAAATTGATAGCTAAAATGAAATCCGGTTACATCAATTACATGAAAAAGCAAAAAAGAGCTGGTATGGGTGGTGGTGAGATTAACATAAGTGAAGGAAAGATAGTAATAAGTGGCGATAATATATTAAAGGTTTTGGGGGCAGGTGGTGCTGGTGGAAAGATTACCGGTGGAAAGGTCACCTTAGAGGGTGAGGTAAGGATAAGAAAGGGTAATTTTGAGCTAGAGCTGCCGCCATTTCAACCAAAAATGATATCACCGCTTTCAACAGAGGAAAAGGAAGCAATAAGAAATATAAATATACGCTATCCGTTAATACCACTCAAACCAAGACGTGGTGAGAAGATTTATGCATACGCACACATATTTTGGAATAATGAGCATAATAATTTGGTATATAATGTAATAGAACCGTTTATATCAAAGGCTGATATAAAACAGCTAGAAGAGATAAAAAGGATACTTGAAGAAAGGTTGGATGTAGACTTTATAAAGATAGGGGATATTAAGGCAAAAGAGATATTAAGAAAAGAGCTTTATGATATTTTTTCCACACTTGAGCTAACACCTGAAAAGAAAGATACCTATCGCTATTATATAGAAAGGGATATATTAGGATTAGGAAAGATTGAAGCGTTAATGAGGGATCCCGATATAGAAGATATAAGTTGTGACGGGGAAAAGGTACCAATATATGTTTATCACAGAAATCCTTTGTTTGGTTCTTTAATAACCAATATTATGTTTGAAGACAAGGATGAGCTTGATACGTTTGTTATGAAACTCGCGCAGAAATGCGGAAGGATGCTGAATGTTGCTGAACCGTTGATGGATGGGAGCTTGCCGGACGGGAGCAGGGTACAAGCAACCCTTGGAACAGATATAGCAATGAAAGGGAGTAATTTTACAATAAGGAAATTCACAGAGAAGCCTTTAACTCCTGTTCACATGATTGAATATGGAACAGTAAATGCACTTCAAATGGCGTATTTGTGGCTTGCTATAGAGCACAGGAAATCCATACTTATATCTGGTGGGACGGCAACAGGTAAGACGTCATTTCTCAATGCACTTTCGCTTTTTATAAGGCCTTCCCTTAAAGTTGTCTCCATAGAAGATACACCAGAATTAAGGCTGCCGCACCCGCATTGGGTACCAGAGGTTGCAAGAACAGCAATAAGCGAGGAAGGGGTAAAGGGTGAGGTGAGCCTTTTTGACTTGCTCAAGTCCTCGCTCAGGCAAAGGCCGGATTATATAATAGTTGGTGAGGTTAGAGGTAAAGAGGCTTATGTCCTTTTCCAGCAAATAGCAACAGGGCATGCTGGAATGGCAACAATACACGCTGCGTCTATGCCACAATTCATAGACAGGCTTACAAGCCCACCAATATCTTTGCCTGCAACATTGATAGAGAATCTTGATATAATCGTGTTCTTGGTGAGGGTAAAGATAAAGGAAGAGTATGCAAGGAGAGCGAATGAAATAGTTGAGGTTGTGGGTATAAGGGGTAATAAGCCAGCGGTGGAAACTATATTCAAATGGAATCCCGCTAATGATAAGTTTGATATAGTTGGAAAATCGAAGGTTATGGAGGATATAGCCACTATTCTCGGTATACCTCATAATATGCTTAAAGATGAATTGGCTGCTAGGAAATCTGTGTTGGAGTGGATGGTTGAGAATAAGATTTATGATTATAGAGATGTTGCAAACATAATCAACACCTATTATTCAAACCCTGACAAGATTTTAAGTCTTATATAAAGATTATAATGATAGAGAAAATCTCGCTTGGGCTCTTTGGAGGCTTGGTAGAACCGTATATTGAGTATTTTGATGAGTTGAAGTTAAAGCTAAAACAGGCCAGGATGCTTATAGATATCAAAACCTATGTATGTAACCTTCTTTTTATAGCTTTGATTGTATACATGATTTCCTTACCAATAGCATCATTTTTTATCGGTATAGTAACCATGGCTCCCAGTTATTCATTTACATTATCAATAATAGTTTCACTGTTTGCTTCACTGCTTGCATTTTTAGCGGGTAACTACTACCCTTCTATGAAGGCTAAAGGGATAGAAAACAGGATAATGAAAGAGCTGCCTTTTGTTAGCGTTTACATGTCAACAATAGCTTCATCTAATGTAAACCCTGTAGAGATATTCAAGCTAACATCGTTAAAAAAGGGTGAGATTGGTAATGAATGTAAAAGGATATACAGGGATGTTGCGATGCTTGGTATGGATTTGCCAAGTGCAATAGCCAAAGCTGCAAATAGAACGCCTTCAGCGAAATTTTCAGAGTTTCTGTGGGGAATGGTGTCTGTGCTCACAAGAGGTGGTGATCTAGGTAGATATTTTGAGGAAAAAACAAGAGAATTCATGGGAGATTATAGAAGATCACTAGACAAATACTCAAGGCAAGTATCATTCTTTACAGAGATATATATTACACTCATAATTGTGGGTAGCGTGTTTTTCATAGTGCTATCGTCTATTATGGGACCACTATCGGGTGGGGGTATATTACTTATACAGACCTTCCTCGTGTTCGTGTTCATACCACTCGTCTCAATAGGATTCATAGTATTATTTAAGGGTATGTCTCCAACGGAGTGATAGGATGGTTGAAATAGATATGAGGAAAAAGGTACTTTTGATATCGCTAGCTATTAGTGCGTGCCTGTTAACGCTAACAAGTATAATCACACAGGATGTTGCATCAATAATAAATGTGGGTGTAATATCAATCTTCATAATAGTCACACCCTCATTTCTCTATCGCTATAGCGAATTTCTGTTAATAAAGGCTGCAGAGAAAGAATTTCCAAATTTTATAAGAGATTTAGCAAGTATGAAGCGTTCTGGAATGACACTGCCGGATGCTGTTAGGCTTGCAACAAAGACAAATTACGGAAAACTTACACCAGAAATAGAAAAGCTTGCAAACAGGCTTTCGTGGAACGTTCCATTTTTAAGGGCTCTTGAGATATTTGGAAGGCGGTTTAAATCCAGGGTTATAAGAGAGGCTATAGATATCATAAAGGAGTCTTACGTCTCTGGAGGAGATATCGCATCAATTTTAGACTCGTTGGCAAGGGATATGTTCACCCTAAGAGAGCTGGAAGAAGATAGGAGAAATATAGTCAGGCAACATGTAATGGTAATGTACGCAACATTCTTTATATTCATAGGCATATCTCTCGGCATAATTTTGGTCTTGGCGCCAATGTTTTCTGGTTCTTCCGCACTTGGTGGGCTTAGCGGTTCAAGCTTCATGGGAACCAGCCCTCTGGGGGGTGGTTTTACGTTTAACTTTAGGAACCCTTGTGAGACGGCATACCTTATTTTCCCATGCGATTTTTTTGGACTTATATGCACAGCATTTAATATATCAGGGGGTGTAGGATGCTATTATACTGCTCTGTTTTTCTCTTCACTGATAATAGAGGCAATATTTATGGGTCTTCTAACTGGTCAGCTTTCTGAAAATTCAGCGTTTGCGGGTATAAAGCACTCGCTTATAATGCTTGCCTTGCTCTTTGTAATATTTACACTTGTGACAAAGCTTAACATCATTAAATTTTAAAACGACAAGGTCTAGTGGCTCAGCTCAGAAAGCCTACCGAGGTATAGGCCTGAGAGTGTAAATATCTTGCTTTTCATGATATCTAAATTTCTGAGAAGGGGGGATGAATGCTTATTATCCAATTTCTCCAAGCATGTTTCTTTATTTATCACGAGCCCGCCTGCCATTTTATTGAATTTTGGCATGATTATAACCTCTGGCAGGCTTTTATTTTCATAACCATTGTATCTTTCTAATATACTATCTTTCATTTCCGAGACAACCCATACATCATCTATAAAATTATAACCGAGCCTACTAACTATTTCTATTTGTGGGTGGATATGAGCCATTATACAGTACTTAGCCTTTAGAAAGCCTGTTCTTGGCCATGTGTGGCCATGGAACAAATAAAAATCGTTTTCCAAAATAATGCCTTTTGCGTTAAAAATTCTAACACCTTCCGGAATATAGTTTTCTATATTTGAGTCATGGTTGCCCTTTATAATCCCCACATTTACTATCTCATTAATAGCGTTAAGGAATTTTCTAACCTCCTTTCTTTCATAGCTGCTGTGCCCTGGGACTATGTGCTTTATGTCACCCATCAGTATGAGAGATCTTGCATGACTGGCTTTGATTAGATCCTTAATTTCTTTGAGAAGCACATCAGCTAAGGGTGGTATTTTTATACCATTCTCAGCATACTCCCTCTCAATTCCTATATGCAGATCGGCTATTACAAGTGTATCTTTTATAAGCAGGGCGGGCTTCCCTTCCACAAAGCGCAGTTTCATTATTTTTAGTTTGGTTTATATTTAAAAATGCTTAACCTCTCTGAGCACGTAATATTGCATTTACAATATCCTCTATACTTATACCTCTAAACATATAACTTCATATAAAGGAAACATTATATAAAACTTAGTTGCATATATTGAAACTATTGAAATGTCAATCTATGCTTCCCTTTCCTGCTGGTATAAACCTCTGGAAATCTGAGATGTTTATTTTTTTAATAAGCAATGCCTTCTCTTTACCTACATCTCTTGCTACCTTCTTTTTTATTTTCTCAACAATTTCTTTAAGCTTCAAATCTCCAGGTCTTATTACAACAAAGTACTCAGTCTTGTTCTTTATCGTAGAGAGAGGTCCGCCTATAACCCTTACACAGGCTTTATCAAAAACAAACCCTATCGCAAGTTTTAGCTCAACATTTCTAAACCACTCTCTCTTACCATAAATCATGAAAGAGCCTTTGCCAAGATACTCTCCACTGGGAGCTTTTTTTGATATCTGCTCTGGCCTCACACAATATACATCTACATTCATTAATCCCCTTTGCCATGCCTTGCTATAAATAGCAGCGAACTCACTGGCTTCTTTTTTTGCTACCTCTGTTATCTTTTTTCCAGCAGATTTTATAACAACAAATGGTGAGCCCGTTATATCAGCATGTAAAACAACGTCATTTTTATCTGTATATTTCTTTATCAAGACTTCATTACTTACTGCATCTTTTCCACCAAGCACAAGAAAATTATCAGAGGTATAGAAATAACGGAATTTCTCATACCACGCTTTCTTTTCCTTCTTTTTAATACTTTCCCTTTCCCTTTCCTTCCTTTCACATTTCTCCATATCCTCATATTTTTTGATAGCCTCCATGATACCTTTTATTTTTCTTCTTGCCTTCTTTGCATTTTCAAAATACATTGCAGCATTTTCCTCTGTGCTCTTTTTTATATCAATCTCTATTTCATTATTCTCAACATTTACTATGATAACACCTTCATGCTCCCTTATTTCTTTTATATTATCAGCCCACCCTGTTCCTTTTTCTTTTATCCATTTTTTTATTTCCTCCCATCCCATTCCCTTGTCTCTAGCGTTCCTTATCCATTGCAATATGGTTTTGAAAAGAGGGTAATGTGTATAGATAATATTTGCTTTTTCTCTGCTCTCTTTTTCCTTTTTCTCCCATTTTTCTATAGCGCTCTTTTGCCTCTCTATAATTCTTTTTATTTTTTCCTCCCCTTCTATTTGCTGGCTGCTCTTTATTTTAGATATAATAAAATTATCAATGGCTGGCGAGAAACTATCAAAGGTTTTGATAATCTTCTTATTTTTATATATCTCTAGAGGGAAAGGTGTTACATCATCCTCATATACGGTAGCTTTTATTTCCCTCTTCTTTATTGTTGATATTGCCTTAAAAATTCTTCTCACCTCGTTCATACTCAGCTCCTTTGCGATTCTATTTTCATCTATATTTGCAATTTTACATATCTCCTTACCATATGTACCACCGAAACCCATTAATGCAATGCCAACAATAACCTTCTTCTCATTGCTCATAATCTTTTTAAAATCTTCAAAGCTCATAGAGAATGGGTTTGGCTTGGGTGGAGGGTAGCTATACACAGCGCCACGCTTAATTTCCCTGTCTTTCCAATGTTGTGTATAGAGGGGTGCTATTATTTCCCTGTCTTGATTGCAAAGTATAACATTCCCTTTAGAGAAAAGCTCTATAACAAGTATCCCTTTAGTGGTACAAAGCTCTACTATTCTTTCAAATTCATGTTGATTAATACTTTCTATCTTCGCATTCTCTAGGTATTTCCTTAGGATCGAGCAAAATATGGGAAGCTTGTAAGGTGCCTTCTTCTTATACTCCGTGATGTATATTTTATTCTTATCAAAGTACAGCCAGAACGATTCACCCTTTCTTGGAGAATAGATATCTAACAAAAAAGAATAACCCTTGCCATTATATTGGTGTATCTTTCTTATGAATCCCCCATTAATAGCATCCCTTATCTCTTTTAAAATAAAAAATATATCCAGGCTTGTAAATTCCTTTTCCATATTAATTCTTTCTCTTACATAAAGATATTATCTTGCCTATAAGCTCGTTTCCCTTTAGCTTAAGACTGCCGCTTTCTGCATCTATTTCATTAAACCTTCCCACTTTATCAGCCTCTATACCATTTCCCGCTATAAGAACGGGTACAGGGTCTGGGACATGCCTATAAAACTTAAACTCTGGTATGCTTACAGTTCTATGATCGGAGGTTATGGCTATAATAAGCTTGCTTATATCAATCCTCTTTAATAGTTTTCCAACCTCACTATCAATCTTTTCTATGTATCTTCTTTTCTCCTCCCTCTTCCCATCATGAGAAAGTATATCGCATGCGTTTATATGCAACCATATAAAATCATATTTATCTATAGCCTTTATGGCTGCATTAAACTTTCCAGCAAGGTTTGTATTTGGCATACCTGTTGCCCCCTCAACCTCAATAACATCCATGCCGAGCCACCTTGCTACACCCTTTGCTATAGGAATTCCTGCTATACAGCAAGCCTTCATCCCATACCTTTTTTCAAAACCCTCTATATCCCTTCTCTTACCAAAACCCCTCATCAAAATGACATTTGCTGGTTTGCTACGCTTTTTATTTATCTCATGTCTCTCAAGCAACTTCCTGCTTCTTGTTATGAATTTATTCAGCACTGAGGCTGTAAATTTAGCCTTTTCGTTTTTTGCCACAATTTGCCTTACAGGTGTGTTTATTTCTCTTGTATCGTTTGGCATAAGCTCTGTGCTTAAATTTTTACCGCTCGCTATTATTATTACTCTATGACCAGCTGATTTTTTAACAGTAAAATGCACGCCATCTATTTCCATACCATCCAACATATTTGCAAGCTCCTCCAACCCTGTTTCATCCCTCCCAGCCCTTCTATCAATAAGATTACCATCAGCGTTGAGGGTTGCAAAATTGCCCCTTATACACAAATCTCCATGTTTAGGCTCTATACCTGCACCCAATGCCTCTAAATATCCTCTTCCTGGATATGTATTTTTTGAATAGAATCCAAGGAGATTGAGAAAACCAAAATCAGATTCCACACTGCCTTTGTACCCAATATCTATCATCCCCACTTTGCCATTCTTTGCAAGCCTGTCTATATTTGGTTTTATTGCAGCTTGAAATGGGGTTTGTGTTGCATTGCTTCTATCTGCTGCGCCGTCCAAAACCATTAAAAGAATTTTCATTACCCCACCTTCGTATTTTAAAGTGTTCAAAGGAAAGAAATAAAAAGATTAACAGCTTGCACAACATATTAAGGCTATTAAGCAATATTTAAATAAGAAAAGGGTTAATATTTAATTATGAGGATATCACTTGAGCTTATCGTGGTTGCAATTGTTATTTTAATAACAGCATTGGTTGTTATAACCATATTTGGTATTGGTATACAGCGTGCAAGCACGTTGTCTGAGGCATCAAATATTTGTAAACAGCATGCAGCAGCTGCTTGTAGTGTGATAGGAGATGGGGAGCTACCATCCACGGTAACAGATTTAAAGATTATAGTTAATGATAAGGAAGAAACATGTAGTGATCTTTTAAAGGGTTGCAAGTGTAGTAATAGAAAGCTTGTTTGTTAATATAAAAATGATAGCATGGAGTTCTCACTTAAAACGCTTGCCGTAATGCTGATCTTGGTTATAGCGGCCCTTTTAATAATAATGTTTCTAACAAAGCAATCTGAAAATGTAAGCACAGCCTTTACCTCTCTGTTTAACTCCATCAAAGAAATGCTTCCAAGGTAATTGGTTATGGATAGGGATGTTATGCTTGGGCTCATGTTTGGTATCATCATACTTTTCATGATAATATTGATTGCATTAAAATACCTTTCAAGGTTTAAATTATTGTAGAGGTAATATGAGGGGTATGGATTTAATGAGGCTTGTAACCATAATCATATCCTTAGGCGTTGTCATCCTTACTGTGCTCCTCCTTCAAAGGTTTGCAGAGTATTTGGGGATATAAATGGGTGTGGTATCATTTTTGTATGAGCACATAGTTCAAATAATACTGATAATAGTGTTTATAACACTCGCGATAATAGTCCTTTCAAGGCTTTCTTTGACAGAGATAGAGAAGTTATTGCCATTTGCTTGACTCTTATATTTTAGAAAATAAATATTAAATATGAAAGCAGATGGACCAGAGGCACAGACAATATTCATTGTTTTCGGCATACTTATATTGATAGCGATAGTGAGTGTGATATTTCTCAGATTTGTTATAAGCACAGCTTATACGAAATGTTGGTCAGAGGCTGTGCTACCGTTTTACAATATAAAGGAAGGGAATTCTTTAGTGAGCATTGGAGATTGTGTGGACCATATCTTGTTTCTTACAGGGAAGAGCACAGAAAAGGCCTCAAGTATAGCTGCGTGCATTGGAAAGAGTGGTAAGAGTTTTATTGTAATAGTACCAAGAAGAAGCTCAGGCATCATTTCATTTTTTTCAAAGCTTTACAAGGGAAACTTGCTGGATTTGGTAAAAAAGCCTGCAAAAACAGAATGCATAGCCAAAAAGTATCGCATAAGTACGAATATGGAAAGGATTGATGGGCCTGGTGAGGGTATAGATGAGTATTGCATGCACGTTGAGGAGCTAGAGGATGGTATTAGTATAAGGCTTAGCAGACTTAAAGAGGGGGAGAAATGTTAGCAAGTATAAAAATGACTTTTATCATTATTGGCACCGTATTAGTTTCTATGCTTTTATTGGTCGCGATATTTACAAAGCTTCTACAACCAACTATAGGCATGGTACCAAAAATTATGGTTGAGCTTGATGCTAATATACTTGCTGTCTATTTAAGTGCATTATCAGATGTTGATTATGGCGTAATTGAAAAGAAATTTAACAATACTTACAACATAGAGATAGGCAGGTTCAGCCCATTTATAAGCCTTGGCAAGAAAGGCAGCCATTATATAATGCTTGAATTGATAAAGGATGGTAAGATTGTTGGAAAAAGTAAAAAGGTTCTATTTACAGGAAAACTTGCTATAGAGTGCAAAGGGAGCAAGTGTGAGAGATTGGAGAATATTACACATGTGCTTTTGACCAAGGACCAGAGAGGCATAGTTATATCAAAAGAATGGCGATGCATGCAGCCTGGTGATGAATGGTTAAAGGCGAAAATAGAGAAGTATGCAAACATATATAATGTTGATAAAGCCCTTGTAATGGCGGTGATGGCTTCGGAGAGCAATTTTAGGCATTGTGATGAAGATGGTTTCCTTGTCTCGCCAGCAGGGGCAATTGGTTATATGCAGATAATGCCAACAACAGCAGATAGCTTGGGCATAGATGCTTATAATCCAGAGGAGAATATTGAAGGTGGTGTAAGGTATCTGTCGCAGCTTATAAACAAGTTTAAAGATTATGGAGACAGCAAAATCATGCTTACGCTTGCATCCTACAATTGTGGTCCAAAGAATATAGAATGGCTTGTAAATAAATACTGCACCACTTCTAATTGTTGGGAAATTGTGGAAAGGCATATTGATGAAAAATGTAAAGAAGAGACAAAGGTGTATGTGAAAAGAACCCTTTGTTATTACGAGAAATGCTTTTCCAAGAGATTTTCATTGAGGTGTGAGGTATGCTAAGAGGATATGCAGATGCTAAAGTTATAATCAGCACCATCATATTTGTTACCGCCAGCATTTTGCTTTCAATGTACTTTGTTGAACATTTCATTAAACTGGAGGGGAGAATAAAAATGCCTACAGAAGGGGTGGATGCATTTAAGATTGCACATTCTATAAAACATTGTCTTCAACAACTTGGCAATGGAAGCATAAGTTCAGCTGTGCTCGATACAATAAGCGAGAAGGATATTGTAGAGAAGTGTATGTTACCACAACCGCTAACAATAACAATAACAGATCTTGAAAATGGCAAGCAATGGAAATTTGGGATTGGCGATGAGTTTTTAAGAGAGGTTGTAGAGGTTAAAAGAGAAATAAAGAAGCATTCGTCATATTCATGGCATGAAATATTCGTTCCGATAGAGTACAAAGATGTTGTTGCTAGCGACGATATCTTATTTGAAAAGAACAGAAGCTATATGCTTAGCATTTATTCTAAAAATAACAATCTTTTTTTGAAAATCAAGAGAATTGAAGCTGGTAATGCAAGCACATTTGTTATACGTAATAGCGATGATGTAGAGAGATTTAAAGAGTATATAGATGGTATTTATAAAAGTGGAGGTAATGCAAGCGTGTACTTATTTACCCGGGCAAATATTATGAAAAATACTCTAGCTGTACTAAAATTTGCAAAAAGTATGAATGAATGTAAAAATAAAAGAAACAGGATTTGTATAGTTGTTGAAAGGGAGGTACATGTAGGTAGGTTATATGTTAAGATATAAGGGTTTTGCAGATATAATAGTATTATTTTTGGTATTCATGATAGGTTACCTTTTTCTTAGCATACTTTCTTTTGTAAACAAAGGCTCATTATTCTCGTTGAGAAACGAGCTAAGTGTTGCGTTTAGGCTAAGCGATAAGGGAAATAATATATTAGCGCTGCTTTCCAGAGAAAAAGGTGGAATAAATGGTATGCAGGCTCTTGGTATGCTTTACAATAACAAGACGGGATATGAAAAGTGGGTAAATGACACACTGGCATTATTATTTGGAAATGATTATCATCTTGTAATTATGGAAGGTGGTAAGGTAGTAAGAAGGGTTTGGAAAGGGTATAATAAAGAAAGTGAAAAAATAGAAGGTATCGTACTAGGCTTGCCATTGCATAAAAGGAATGTAGTAATAACTTCTGGTTATGGGCTGCGTGCACTAAAATTTGGTTATGAGTTTCACCGGGGTGTGGATTTTAAATGTGATGGTGATGATGTTTACCCTGCTTTGAGCGGTATAGTTGAAAGTGTTACCACAGGGTGTAAGGAAAATCAAGGTATTGATTGCACGATAAAGAGTAAGAATGAGTGGGGTATGCATAGTTGCTCATGTAACGATGGATTGGGAAACAGTGTAAAGATAAGGCATTATATTGAGGGGTATGGAAATATATATACAGTGTATTACCACCTCAAAAATGTATATGTGAGAGTAGGGGAGAGGGTTAATAGTAATACAAGATTGGGCATATGTGGGAATACGGGTTATAGCTCTGGTCCACATCTGCATTTTGGTATCATAGACAGCAGGGGTAAAGCATTAAACCCTTGCCATTACTTTGTTTCACCGCCAGATAATTGTGAGCAAGCGATTGTATCAAAGAAACAGGTGGTTTATGAATTTGATATACCCCTTCCTAACGGGAATAAAGGCAGGGTGGTGATTTCATGAAAAAAAGAAAGGGTTTTGAAACAAACCTATACATAATCATAGCAATATTCATCCTTTCAGCTATGATTTTCATGGCTATAAATAAAACATTTCTTATGAAATCTGGGGTAGAGGTTAGCGTTATGAAAGATATATATATGGCTAAGAATGCATTATATTCGGCTAAGATTTACATGGATACTGCACTAGATTATTCCATCTATAATGCATTACTAGCACTGCTAGCTAGTGGTTTTGGTAAAGAGGTATGGGAAGGGGAGCTTGATAATGCATATGTTATAGCAAGTATGAAGAATGAGACCATAAAAAATTTGAATAGATATACACTCACAGGCTTCAATTTCATGGGAAGGTTTGTAAAATTACCGGTATATGATATAAGAGATATAGAGCTTAAAATGGAGGATAAAATTAGAATTGATCTGGCAAAAAGGTATATCACATTTGTTGAAAACTATCCACTCGGGGGTGAAAGAGTAACCCTAAAACTAGCATTTCATCCAACTAAAAATTATAGCATAAATATAATGCCTCTTGTAGAAAAAGGTAACAAGATACTGAAAGAGATAAGAAGGAGTGCATGCAGCGCTGTTAATCTTGGTGATGTGTTAATAGATAGGATAGAGGATGGTTATGAAATAAAGGCAGGCGTTATAGAGAAGCACAGCAAACCATGTTCAGCTACAATACAAGTAAATATAACATCTCCATTTCTCTTACTCCCCGATTTTAACAAACACAGCAGGTATGCACTTAAAAATGCAAAGCTAAGCTACTATACCAAGATTTAGTAAGTTAAAAGGCTCAAAAATATAAATTTTAAATAAGTTATCTATTTTATGCCCCGGTAGTCTAGTCCGGCCAAGGATATCGGCCTTTCGAGCTTGAATAATGAAATGGCTTGGAAGGGTTGAGCATGCATCGCTATGCTATGAAATAAGCGAGGAAAGCCGAAGACCCGGGTTCAAAATCGAAACCACCAGCGGGTTTCGATGCATCCTGCAACCAATAAGCATGGGAAATCCCGGCCGGGGCATTTTTAAGCTAAAATTATATAATTCTTAAAATGAGAAAAGCGATGTTTTACAGGGAATTAGAGAATAAAAGGGTAAGATGTGAACTTTGCCCTAGAGGGTGTATAATAGCTAACAATACTACTGGATTTTGCAGAGTTAGAAAAAATGTGAATGGTATTCTTTATTCTTTAAATTATGGAAAGGCAGCAGCCATAGCTATTGACCCGATAGAAAAAAAGCCATTGTTTCATTTTGCTCCAGGTAGTCAGTGTCTTTCTTTTGCAACTGTTGGGTGTAATTTAAGATGCAAATTTTGTCAGAACTGGCAACTTAGTCAGGAATTTGATGAGGTATACGGTGAGGAGATAGAGCCAGAGCATATGGTAGAGTTAGCCATGGAAAATGGTGTGGAGGGCATTGCATATACCTATACTGAGCCAACAATATTTTATGAGTATGCATATGATGTAATGAGATTGGCAAAGAAAAATGGGCTGTATAATGTATGGGTCAGTAATGGTTATACAAATAAGGATGCTGTTAAAAGGGTATCTAAGTACATGGATGCCATAAATGTTGATATCAAGGGTGATGAAAGGTTTTACAGAACAATGGCGATGGTGCCGGATATAAGACCAATATTTAATGCATTGAAAGAGTACAAGGAGTGTGGTGTTTGGATAGAGACCACGACACTAATTATACCCGGGTATAATGATAGTAAAGAAGCTATAGAGAATATAGTGCTATGGATCAAAAAGAATCTTGGTGAGTCAACACCTATCCACTTTTCAGCGTTTCACCCTGATTACAAGTTAATGGATATTCGATCAACACCATTACATATATTAGAGCGTGCCTATAGCATTGCAAAAAACATGGGTATGCGTTATGTTTATATTGGGAATGTATTTGGTCATAAGAATGAGTCCACATATTGCTGGAAATGTGGGAATCTTCTTATAAAGAGATACGGATTTCATATTGTTTCATACAATGAAAGATGTAATGCATGTGGAGAGGAGATAAGGATAGCTGGGAAGAAATGGATGAAGGCAAGGTAAGCATGGAATCAGTAACAATGAGGATAAAGGTATCACAAAACGTTGTGGAAATAAAGATGAGTGGTAGAGGGAATAAGGTATTTATAAGGTTTAGCCTTGATTGCAAAGAAAGATGCATAGAAACAAATAACAGTACGTTAAACAAAATTTTAAGTGATATATCATACCATGGGGGGTTTGGTTTGATAGTAAAGGCTGAGAATAATAATGATGTTTATAGTATAGTGTCAGAGATGCTAGGCATCTGTATCAGGGAAGTGTTTGATAAAAGGCATAGGGCAGGATATAGCAAGGTTGGGAATTTTGTTAGCTCAAATGGGAAGGGAATGGTAATGTTCTCTCTAAATATAATTTCACAGGTACCTAATGAATATATGACCATTAAAATGTTGGGTAACAAAAAAGCTCTGGATAGTATTTTATGGCTTTTCCTTAATGGGTTATGTAAAGGTATACAGTCTGATGTGAAGCTCGTTTTAACAGGCCCTACCAACTATAAACTATTCTCAATATCGATAGGAAAAAGTATAAGGCAACTGTTTACAGGTATTTAGCTAACTATCTCGCTTTAGCCTTATCGATAATATTCTTTAGGAGCGAAACAATTCTTAAAATAATGCTTTCACTCCAATATAGCAGGGAGGATGGCCTAAGCTTTGCTCTTATAAGCCCTTCCTTTTCAATTGTTTTATTTCTTATCTTTGATCTAACCTTTAATATGTTTTGTTGTATCTCTATAACCATTTTATTAAATGTTGTCTCATCTATCCTTCTTGTAAAGTATTGTTTCTCTGTTTCCAGCCTTGATTGCACTAAAGTGTTTTCTTTTTCCTTAAGTGCTGTCAACTCCTTGCTAAGTTTATAATAGGGTATTATTATCTCAGAGATAATGTAGCTGAATATGAATATAAGAATAGCAATTATAGTAAGATTCCACTTATTTTCATTGAGGAACTTGTAAATCCATAGATAGACAAGCTCATTTTGTGCCATTCCAAGCTTTTCACTTATTTTATCCAGATACGTCTCTAACCCACTTACATCATCCCTTATAATACTTTCTTGTGATCTATTGAGATACGCTTCAGCAATACTTACCAATTCTTCTAGTTTTGAGACATCAATACCAGAATCTTTATACTCCTTTATATCGTTTTTTATGTCTCTAAGTATATTCCTAAGAGCGTTAAACCTTTTTGTTAGAGGACTTTCCGCTGCAAATATATCGATAGCAATGGTTTTGTTGAGTAGCCCGGAGCTCGCACCTATTATAATTATGTACTGCCCAGACCTTTCATAGAGCGGGACGTGAATATCTATGGGTATCTCTACCCTTTCGTTTGGGTCAATCGTAATGCGACCGGGATTTGGCACTATACAACACTCCTTTTTTACGAAAAATGTGAGGTTTAGCGCGGTGTTGCCTGTATTCTCTATAGATATGATGATGCTTGCATTGTAACCCTTTCCAATTCTTATATATCGCTCACTTACCTTTAATACAAAATCCCGTTTTGGCTCGCACTCTTTATGCCTTATACACCTTTCTTCTATACCGCATCCAGCAGGCTCGCATACCCTTACTTGATACATTTCGTGTGCTTTGCACTTATTTGCTCCACAGCCAACATTTTTCCATAATTCGCATTTACATGTTGCTTCTCCTCCACTTGCCCCTTGGGTAGAAGAAGTACCGCCTATGCCCTGTGCCGCTTGGGTTTGTGGTACAGAGCTCTCTATTGTGGTAGGTACAACCCTTGGAGGATTCTCACCTTGATCATTATCATAGATATCTGTTACATATGCAAATATAGCAAAGTCTCCTGTTTCTGTTTGTGGTGCATCAAATGCTTGGAAATTTACATATGTTCTGCGTGGCGGATAGTAGGTAAGTATAGTATTCTTGTCACCACATTCAAAGCAATATGCTCGGGCTCTGACATTATCCAGCACATTCTCATTTACATCATTCACACTAATCTCAACTAGAACAGGTGTGTCTACAGGTACATATTCGCCCGTCTGAGGTGATATAAACTCTACGTTCAATTTTTTTGAAACATTAAACGAAAGGCTCGCATTCCCTGTATTTCCATTTTTGGTGACATTTATAAACACATAATAGCAGGCATCATTATCCGAATTTGGATAGTCGCTGGGTGAGATGAAATAGTAGAATGTAGCATTTTTTACAGAGTCTATATAACCATCACATACCTCACTTTCTGGATTATCTATCTTAACGATAGAAGTTGTTTTGTAGTTATCAACACTCATATTATTAACATCTAATACCTCTAGTAAGAACGTAACGTTCCTGCCTTTATTATACCTGGTTTTGTCTATACTTGCTATAACAGTGTATGTATTAAAGGCAGAAAAATTGAAGCTAGAGGATACATTGCAGTTGTCAAAAACATCACAAACCCATACCCTGTACCAATAACTACCTGTTTCATTTATCGATGAAAAGGTAAACCTATACAATCCTTCTCCTATTTGTTCAGAGCTTATATTAACCTTATAATTATTATGAGATATCTCCAGAGAGGTGTGTTTTATAAGAGTGTTATCACTAGCATTAGCGGTTATTATTGCATATTGATAAAGGTTAAATTTGTTTTTGTTTATTGAAACGTTATGGATACGGGGTGGTAATGTATCGCTCTTTATAATATTAATAGCTATTGAGATGTTTGCACTTGAATTTGTTGTATTTACAACCAAACTAATATTTGTTTCGCCCGCATCTGAGGCATTGAACTCCCACATCAACATTTTTCCATTATCTTTATATTTCTCCCAATAGATGTTACCTACAAACTTTTTATATCCTTCTGATGTATTGATAACACTTTTATTTTCTATAAATATGGTTGCATTAACACTAAGTAAATCTCCATTCACAGGTTTTATCAACCATGTAATGTTAAATTTTGTGTTTGGTGGTACACTTATGTTATTGCCACTACTTGAGACGAGGGAAGGAAAGCCGTAAGGAACTGAGAAATAGGCTTTTGCGTTTTTTTCAATTTTTGTTCTCACTGTTAGATTAACTATATAGCTTCCAGAGGTTGTTGTATTCGTATACTCCAAACTATATATGTATTTACCATTTTCGTATCCATCATAATTAAGCTCATAGCTTTTTGTGTAGTTATTGGGTTTTACTATGGTTGCGTAAACATTTGTTATGGGTGATGCGTTATTAGATATATTCACATAGATATTGACTCCTTCTCCTATTGTTAATATTTGGGGTGAAAGGCTCATATTTAATATAAAGGCTGTAACATAAAACACAGAAGCGTTGATTGGTGGTGTATAGGAAAGTGTATTGCCAGCTGTATCATTTACATAAATTTTCATTATCTTATAAATCCCTTCTTTTTGTGTATAAACGTAGCTTAATCTCCATATGCCATACTCTTTACTTCCTGCAAAAAGTGAGAGTGTGTAGTTGCTCTCAAGACCCTCGCTATCATTTATCTGTGCAATAATACTGCCTATGCCTACATTGTCTCGTGCGGTCACATAATAATTAATCGTTTCGTTCACGTTTACATAGCTATCTTCAAATTCCACAAGCTCCACTGTTGGCTTTTCTTTATCCCTTACAACTATTATTAATGTTGTATTGCTTGAGTTATAGCTACAGGTACCATCAAATGCAAACATGCTAATGCTTTTATTTCCCGCCTCGGTTATATTAACCCTGATTGTTATGTTAGCTGAGGAGTTTGATGGGAGATCGCCAATAGGTACAAGAGCCGAGGTGGCGTTGTGAAATGTTATATTTAATGTAATATTGTAAGCGGTGCCACTATGTTTGTCACTCTTGATATTGCTAACCTCTATTGTGAGATTGAATACTTTGTTCTGATCAACTGTGCATGCTTTTCCATCGCACCACGTATTAGTTATGTTGATCTGTGGTGTCAATATAATCGTTTTGTTCTTAAATTGTAAATTATTGTAGCTTGTATTCCAACTAACATTTGTATCACTAGCTATTGTATTTGCAAAGATGTTTGTATTTATGCTAAGATATGTACCATAACCGCTAGCGTTTACATGCAAAACATCCCCAAATTTGGTTATATCGCAACCACCAGAAAATGTGCATTTATAAACGCTTTTATTTTCAAAGAATGGTGGAAGATAAATAATTAACACGGGGTTTATGAGTGTAATATTAAAGCTTGCTTTCATTTCCAATATATATGTTTTTCCTGCATCAGCAAAGGTTTTATTATTTAGCAGGATATTAAGCCTTGGTACAACAGAGTGAAAATAGTAACCTCTATAAGTTACCAATTTATTGTTAAAGCTGTCTAGGGCATAAATATATGTGAGGTTGTATATACCTGTTTCATTAACAACAAGCACATTGCTCCATGTACCGTTGCTATAATTACCATCTTCAAGGGAAAGTGTAAGATTGAATAATTTGCTTGGTGTTTTTACTGTAACGTTTACTGAGCTAACGTTGGAAGTATCACTTAAGTTTACATACACCTTGATAATGCTTCCATTCAAAACCCTTTTATCCCCAAATATCGTGTCATCCGTTACATTAATGTATAAAGCAGTAAGGACTGGGGGTGCTTTATCGATTTTAAATATACCACTCACTTTCACATTTTCTTTATTTCCTGCCATATCTGAAGAATAGTAGCAAATCCTTTTCTCGCACACTGCACCATTATCACAGCTTACGATACCATTTTCACCTTCGGAATAGCCTGTTGATGGACAAATACCATTGCTATCTATGATTTTATAGTATGTTTTATTGCAGCCGGAGCCTGTATCAGAGCAAGAAAGGGAAAATGGCGTGTTGATTGGGAGGTATGATGAATTTGGTGATATTGCCGTTTGTGGCAAGGACTTGTCTATTCTTATGAGCTTTGATGTCTTTATAGGCTCCAGATTACCTACAGAATCATTACTCCTGTATCTTATGTATTTCTTGCATATATCATTACATGTCAAGTTTACATACCCTTCATATATGTTTTGTGGTACACACGCCCCCGTATCATCTATACAGTAAAGTGTTACGTTACAACCGGAGCCGGTATCAGAGCAGTTCAGTTGTATAATTTGATCGCCATTCTTCCATTCGCTTGAAGAGTTATCTGCAGTAATTGGGGCTTTCTTATCTATCTTTATTGCATAGCTGGCTTTTAATGTTTCTGTATTATTTACCGTGTCGTTGGAGTAGTATTTTATCCACTTTATGCATTCATCTCCTTCGTTGCATGAAATAAGAATGCTTATATTCTTATCTATAGAAACACTTTTGTTTGGTTGGCAATCCTGATTACTTGTGTTTATGCAATAAACAAGTGTCTCGCAACCGGCGGCATTATCATAGCATGAAAGATTTATGTATACATCGCTGCCTTTCCATCTTTCTTGTGGGTCACTACTATCTATCGTTTGCGGTGGTATTTTATCCACATAGAACCATGCACTATCAAATGCCTTATTAGGTGGTATAGCATAGTCGTATGCTGTAAAGTTAATGGTATAGTTTCCATCAGCAAGTATATCAATAGTTACCAAATCTGAAAACTTAAATTCGCTCTTGTTTATTCCTGTAGTGGTGTTTGTCTTAACTATATCGCTTGCATTAAAGATTGTGTAGCTCGCATTAGATAGATTTCCATTTTCCCTCTTTGCCCTTAAATCCAGATTAAAAGCCTTTCCTATAAATATGTATTTTGGATAATATATTGTTGCTGTCGGTTTTTTATTATTTACATCAAATGTTACGTTTGCGGTAGCGTTATTTCCCAAGGTATCATTTGCATATACCTTGAATATCAATGTTGCATAGGTGTAGTTAGATGAATTCCATGTTGAATTATAGAGTGGCGCCTGCAATGCACCTGTTGCTATTATCTCGCTTGTATTTGATGCATTTATTATCTCATACCAAGCATTATCTACCCCAGAGCCGTGGTCACTTATGGTTGCCCTTAGCTCAATAATCCCTGAATATACTCTTCCTTGTGTCGGGTTCTCTATTGTTATTGTTGGTGCTCTTTTATCTATCTTGATTTTGTTTGAACTCTTGATGTTTTCTTCATTGCCAACCTTATCAATGCTTTTGTAAAAAACATACAATATACACTCATCGCCATCATTACATGTAACGCTTGTACTATTTCCCTTTATTGATGGTATGCATAGCTGTGATGCTACACAATAGTATGTCTCATTACACCCCATCATATTATCACTACAACTCAAGCTTATGTATTGATCACTTCTATACCATACATCTACACTGCTTGAATTGTCTGTGGTTTGGGGAGGGGTGTTGTCTATGCTTATATTTACCCATGCAATGTTCATATTACCAAGAGTATCATTTATTGAAACCAAAAGCTTGTAATGGCCATCACTAAGCCCAAGCTCAACACTAAATGTAGATATAAAATACCCATTAGAATAAGTAAGCTGTTTCCATGAGCCTTTGTATGCAGACTCATTGTACTCTGCGGTTAAGTTTTTAAATATGAAGTATGCACTTTCATAATCTATATCTGTGTTATCGTATGCACTGACATTTAGCAGATTGTTGCTTGAGGTTGTATTATACTCATTGGGCGGTTGTATTATTGTAATAATGGGAGGTATTCTATCAATTTTTACATTGATAATATCGTAAGCGCTATTATTAAGGCTGTCACTCGCATATATCCTTATTGTATAGTTCCCGAATGTGAGATTGGTTGTATTCCATAGGTATGTGCAGGCATAACCATTGTTTATCTGATTGCATATAGAGCTATATATACTTCCGTTTGAGACCACCACATTTATACTGTTGTTATCTACACCAGCCTGGTCTGTTACATTAAATCTTATCTCTATACTTTGTTTATTTGTAAGGCTGTTGTTGTCAGGCTCAATTACATCTATTGTCGGTGGTGTGTTGTCAACTATATAATTGTAAGATGCGTATCTAACATTGCCAGCATTATCCGTGATCCATACCTTGAGCGTGCTTATTCCCTCTACTTGCCAGTGTGGATCAAAGCTTATATTTGGTGTAAAGGTAAAGTTATGGGTACCGTTATTATATATCGCTGTAGCTATACCTGACAACCCATCACTTGCATTAACAGCTATATTCGTTCCGCTTTTTATATAACCTGTAGGGCTTATTGAGTGTATCTCTGGCTTCACCCTGTCCAAAATAATATCCTTATACCCATCACCATCTTTTGGCAATATAACGTTACCAGCTTTATCCATATAAAAAAGATAAACCCTTCTTAAGCCATCACTTGATGAACAATTATAAAATGTATTTGTTATATTGAAATTGTACGAGGCTTGGTATGTTATCCATTCTAAGGTGGTGTTTTTAATTATAGAAGTAGAATTATAGCACAAAAAGAGCATTTTCTCTGGTAATTCTTTGTTTGCAAGATACGTCGTAGTTATTGTTGGCTCAACTTTATTTGTATATATAGGTGTTGATGTTTTACCCTCCACGCTATCTATAATTGGCTTATTATCAAAGGTGTTATCTATTGTTAGATTCACTTCATCAAATTTGCTCCAAAACCCATCGCTATCTTTACATCTCAATTTCACTACATAAGGACCATCAGCCAGCCCGTTTATAATTATTACACCAATTCCCCACCATTTGTTGCTGTTTGCATCATATTGCAAGCTTGGCTTTCCTTGCTTAACAAGATTATTGTTTTGGTCATAGACGTAGAACTCTACATCTGTTATATTACCAAAAAGTTGATCATTATAGCAGGTATAGTATAGATAAGGATAAAGCATTCTGGAGCATTTATCTAGGCTTTTATCACAAGTGAGATTGTACTGTATCCCATTAACCTCTAATACCCTTGTGCCCTTTACCCTCGGTCTGCTCAAATACCCAATAACCCTTTTCATTATTTCATTTCTATCTGCATCGCTATCTATACCTTCAAAACCAAATGCAAAATAAACAACTTTATAGGTGGCGGTTTTAGCTTTTATAGCAGCAGGCAGCACGCTTTGCCTTAAAACATATTTTTTCCCGTTTCCACATATTATAAGAGCTGCATCAATGTATTCATAGTAAAACTCTGAGGATAACATGTTGTAGCGAAAATATATATCTTTGCCATCACGGTAAAATATTACAGATGGAAAGTATTGATTATCTGCACCACCTTTTATTGTAGAGTCTATAGTAGGAAAAAGGCCATCTCCAATAGGATTATTATTTGTTCCTACAAGGGTATGATCATATTCACCAGAACTATCTGCACAGTAGAATGCATGCAAGTATTCTCCATAAAACGCAGTGTCCCATATATCATATCCTATATCTTGACCTGTAAGAAAGAATGCTCCGCCATTGTCTAGGTATTGTTGAAGATTATTAATATCTACAGATGTTAATGTGTTCTTATGATCCTCCCCAGTAAACCATATCACTATATCATACTTGCTAAGGGTTTCTAAATCCGGTCCATTATCACTACTACCAGAAACTACATACGTATCGTATTCATAGCCGTTAGCTTCCAAAGCTTTTGTATAGAAGGGTTCTATTTGTGCGTTTGTGCATTTTTCTGTTGGCGAGTAGCCACCACAGAAATGCGCATCCTCTACAAGCAATATCTTTGGCGGTGGTGTATCAGCCACCACCAAACCAATCATCAATAAAGTAAATATAAATGCTGAGAAGAGCTTCAGATTCATGTTTATTTATTGGTAACTTGCAATAAAATATTTAAACTAGAAATGGTCATAGTGCACCTTTTCTTCCTCAAACTCCTTATCGCTATGCTCCTCCTTTTCCTCACCCCTGTAACCAATTGCTATTATACAAAGCACACCGAAATTGTCTGGTATTGCTAGTGTTTCCTTTACCTCTTCTTCAGCTTTGGGGTTAGAGGAGGAATTATGTATAGCTACCCAGCATGAACCTAATCCAAGCTCGGTGGCTTGTAACATTATATGTTCCGCTGCTATGCTACAATCCTCAATCCAGCGTTTTGCATTTTTGTCCCCGCATACCACAATGTTTAGTGGAGCCTCTCTTAAAAAGTATGCCCATTCCGTAACCTTAGAAAGCCTTTCTCTTATCTCTTTATCCCTTACAACAACAAAATGCCATGGACGAAGGTGCATGGCAGATGGAGAAAACATGGCAGCCTTTAGTATCACTTTAAGCTTTTCATCCTCAACCTCCCTATCACTATACCTTCTTATCGATCTCCTTTTCCTTATAGCACTTATTACATCCATATTTGATAGAAAGCTGAAAAGTTTAAAAAATTTTTGGGATTATTCTCTATTTATGAAAATACTATGTATCTCTGATATACATCACCTGGAAGATATGGCTGAAAGAATAAACAATATTTGTAGGAGGGAAAAGATAGATGTTGTAATAAATGCGGGCGATTTTCTATCTGCAAGTTCTGCAAGGAGAATACTTGATAGCATGCAAACGAAAACATTCGTAATCTACGGAAATTGGGATGAAAAAATAGTTTCAAACAATGAATTGGTAAGTGTGCTTTCAAATAACATAGAATTATTTAAAGACTATTATTTTTTTGGTGTAGATGAGAGGTTTATGAGTTATGAACTTATTAAAGAAAAGGCAAGGGATATGCCATCTGAGAGGCTGATATTTATAACACATCATCCTCCTTATGGTATATTAGACCTTGCATGGTCTGGTAACAATATAGGCCTTATGATATACAGAGAGTTTGTGAATGAGAAAAGGCCTATATTACATGTTTTTGGTCACGTGCATGAATCGCAAGGTGTGTTTATGGACGGTACAAGCTTATTTGTAAATGCAGCTATAGCAAATACAAAAAATGGGTATATAGTTAAATTGCCTGAGCTACGTGTAACAAAGGTGAAGCTTTAAGATCAAAATGGTCTGTTCTCTCTTCGCATCCTTAAAACACTTGGCAGCATACCTGTCTCAGATAATATAGCATTATAGATTAATTCGGCATCATCCTCCTTTAACTTAGCGGCATTATCCGCCTCTATCAAAACTGATGGCAAGCCATAGCCATCGTGATAACATGAGAGTGAAAATATTATGGATGAAAGCCTGTCTGCTATGAAATCTTCTCCTATGAAATCCACCCTTATAGGCCTATCAAATCTTGATGTCTTCAAATAAAAGCTCTTTATCCTTTTCATATATTCCGGAAACTCTCTTAATATAGGGTGTGATTCGGGCTCACGTGCATAATCAAATACCAAGCTTCTCTCGCCCTTCTTTAGTGCCCAAAAAAGGAGATTTGTGTCCCTTGTTTTATAAATCATCTTCTTTACTTCATTCACAAGGGGATTTTTTATCTCAGAGAGTACCTTTTCCTCTATTATTTCTCCGAATCTATTACCTCTGGAGTCCTCTATTACCCCGGCTATTATAATACCATAAGCCGTTGTCGTATCAAATAGCTCTTTGTATAGATTTATAAGCTCTACGTATGCCTCATATATAGCAGATGATCTGCTTGGTCTGTCAGTATAGTGAGGCACAACTGAACCATCTAAAAGCAAGAGGTCTGGCTTAAATTTTTTAACGGCGGCTATAGCAACAGATATCTCTGCCATCTGCCTTGAAATCGATATCGAATATGACCAATCCAGATCGGATAGTGCCTCTAATATTTTAATCGCAGGTATTGGCGATTTTGATGGAAAATAGTTAACACTGGTCAATCTTCCTTTAGAATATCTAAAGTATGTAGCGACTGCTCTCGTTACTATAAAATCGAATCCGTGCAGGCTCTTTTTAGCTATGCCACCATCAACTCCAACCACCTTTAAATTCTTTATCGCGATCTTTTCAACTTCATTAAAAATACCCATCTTGTCTCCTATCTCCCTTAAAAAGTACGCAATTTTTTTCCTTTTAACCTCAGAATCAACTATTTTCTTCGCTATCTCCTTTATCTTTTTATCGATCCTGTCCATAGTTTCTACTTTACAAATCTTCCAATCTTATCAATAAGATCAACATGTGTAAGGAATACTGCCCTGCAGCAGTATCTCTTTATACCCAGTTCATCAAGTACGCTTTTTGCATCCTTTCCATCTTTTATCTTCTCTTGGTATTTCTCCCAATATTGGGCTATTGGCTTGCCGCATGTCATACATCTTATCGGGAAAATCATACTATCGCCATTAAAAATATAATGCCCTTTCTTATTTAAATGTTGTGCTGGGAATAGCCCACCTTCTGTAACCCTTATTAAAAGGGCTGCAGCATTTATCTAAGCGCAACAGCTTGCACCCGGCACTCTCAGGACCGTTTCACCCCACTGCATGCTCATGTATATGCGATATGCATCATCTATAGCATGCATGGGTTCGTTTCTGCTTCCTGAGAGATGGCCTCTCGGCCATGCATCTTGCGATGCTGCCTATTGGGTGGGTGGAGCTTCCTCCCTTTTTGGGAAAGCTGCACCCCCAGCTCAACAAAAATAATTAATATGAAAGCTTTTTAAATTTTTCAAATATGAAGGTATTCAAGCTTGATTCGGTTATTTTTAAAAAAGATATAAAAGCGGAAGTGATAAAGGCATTAGTAGGAGGTAAAATATTTATTTACCCAACCGACACTGTTTATGGTATTGGGTGTAATGTTAACTATAAAGAGAGCATTCAAAGAATATACGAGATTAAAAAAAGATCACCTAGCAAGCCATTCTCTATTATCGTTCCATCACTTGAATGGATAGAGGAAAATTGTAAAGTAAGTAAAAATGGTATGAGGTTTATAGCGTCACTTCTTCCTGGTCCCTATACATTGATATTAAAAGTTAAAAATTATGAAGCTCTAAAGGCTGTTAGCAGGGAAGGGAAGATAGGTATAAGAATGCCCAAAAATATCTTCACAGATCTTATAAGATCCCTCAACATCTTATTTATCACAACATCAGCAAATGTTAGCGGAGAGAAGCCAGCATCAAGTGTAAAGAAGATACCGCAAGATGTAAAAGGGCGTGTAGATTACATAATTGATGGTGGCAGGCTCAGAGGTATTCCCTCAAGGGTATTTGATCTAACAAGGGGTTTAAAGATAGTAAGATACTAGTCTCTTTTTGATATAAAGATCCATGAAATCCATGTAATAAGTACAAGCAATATTAGCCCAAGCTGCCAAAGATAATTATGTATAATGCCCATTACCTCGTTTCCATAATACCTTTGAACGAAAACGAGTAATGTTATCCTGGCTATATTACCAACCCATAGTATAAAAAAACCGCCAACAATACCAAAGGCTTTCTTTCTCAAGCTTATAGAGGGTGTGGATATCATCAACGCTGCTATAAACACCATGGATTTCCATGCAGTACAATCTGCAGAGATAAGAAAATTGAAGCCATTGTTTAGTATTAGCATGAAACCTTCTCTTTTTACACCAAATCCCATAAGCTCAAGCAAAAATTTAACATTAATTAATGTTATTTCTTGAAGAAAGGAGAGGTCCAAAAATGGTATTAAAATATAGAATGGTAGTGAGAGTAGTAAAAGCTTTAAAGAAAACTTAAAGGTTTCATATAGAGCTTTATGTTTACTATTCATAAAATTCAAATTCATAATTTATAATTTCAAAGATAAGTTAAAAATAATGAGATATGAGGTTTTAAGACAGCTTGTGCATTTCTCTGGCATTTTTTTAATCCTTCTTTCCTACTTTATTAATAAGCTCTACCTATCAATGCTTTTTTTATTCATTTCTGTCTTTTTTTTCTTATATTCAATATATATCAGAAAGGTTAAAGGGCATGGATTTTTGTATAAAATAGAGCATGCATTAAGAAATATCGCACTTAAATTGGAGCGTAAGAATGCCAAAAAACCATTTATAGGTGCTTTTTTCTTCTATTTCTCGCTTTTTCTTGTCTTTCTTTTATTTCCCTCGCGCATAGCTGCTGCATCTGGAGCAATGCTGGCTGTTGGTGACTCGCTCTCTACCTTAGTTGGCAAAAGATTTGGTAAACATAAAATTTTTAAGAAAAGTGTGGAAGGCAGTATTGCATGCTTTTTTGGTTCATTTATTGGCGGCATGCTTTTTCTACCGTACCACTTAGTAATTATAGGAAGTGTTGTTGCAACCTTGGTTGAGCTTTGTATAAAGATAGATGACAACCTAACTATACCGCTTTCTTCGGCATTTGTAATGTATCTTGCTTCGTTTACTTTAAACCTATTATAAGCTTTACGTTTACGTTGCTCCCTTTTTTCATAATCTTCTCGTTAGCACTCCATCTTTTCTCCCTGTTTGCTAACGCTTTATTTCCAATCTCTATTCGCTTGCCACCAAAAAATTCCCAACCTTCTGGTTCTATTATTAAGAGGTAATCCATGTTTTCTTTTATAACCTTCCCCGCCAGACTTTTCAAATCTTCCTCCACTATTTCTTCACATGTCTTTGTTCCGCAATTAACATTAGTTGTAATAGCACATGCTATCGTGTCTGCAAAACTTTTGCATATACCACCATACCCTGTATCTGTTCTTATTAGCGATAGAAGGAGATTGTGTGCATAAAGGTTGTAGTATTCATCACTAACTCTAGTGTTATTTTTGAATAAAGATGTGAGCGAAAATATAATGATAAATACAATCATTACCATGACCAATGCTACCAGTTCAGCCTGAGATTTAAACATGAACACCGACCTTCATTATTCCTATTTCAACCTTTTTCGAATTTATTCTATATATGTTTACAGGCACCTCATATCCTATACTCTTCTCGCTAAATGGGCATACTTGCCATATGCCGCAGGTATCATAATTTTCATCCTCGCATACTTCTGAATTTCCCGGTATATAAATCTCTACATCAATATCCCCGAATATCTTTCTTATATCCTCACAGCTTACTGAGGAAAGCTTTGAATCTACAAACATTGAGCCTTCTTCATATCCTTCTTTTACGAGATATGGCGATATAGATAGCATCTTTAGGGTTGTAACGAGATCTTCAAGTTTTGCCTCGCTTGCTCCCCTCTCCACTTGCACAGCTAGCATGCTCCACATAAAAATCACGAAGATCAGGAGTGCAAAAATTATGAAAAATGTCAGTATTATATAGTTCATTATGTTTGTTTGTGCTAAACGCATGCCTTCAACCTCATATATTTATATATATCTGTGGAGTGAGCCAAATGCTTGTATGCTTCTTCTAAGCTCTCTTCCATTCTTATTTCATCTAATTCATCTAAGAATTCATCGCTCAGCTTTTTACATTCCTCATCTTCTATATCTCTTTGCAATAGATTCATTTCCCTTTCTTTAAAGTTAGCTGCAATCTTCAGTTCTTTAAAAAATACACTATTTATATGGTTATAAGCCCTTTCTCCACCTAAAAGAATTGCCAAAATATCTAATGGGTTTTTATAAAAATATCTTTTTTCTTTTGTTAATACGTATCCCGTTTCGTTTGTCTCGGGTATTACAAGTATGCCGTTTTTGTTTTTAAACTCCACTGCTTCCTCTGAAAGTGTTATGATAAAGGCAAGCTGTTTATCATTAACTAAACAATCATTAAACTCAAATTCTGGATTATAAAAAAAGTAAGGCAGTACCCTTTCCGAGAAGTACTCCTTCCCCCACCTTTTACTAATGAATATATCACTATCATTGCATCCTATACCAAAATATATCTTCCCCTTTGTTTTATCTGTAGCTGGCAGCATTTCAACCATGCCCCTTATAGTACTTAGCACAATAGCTGTTTTGTTTAATGGTATGAATATAATTCCCCCGGCAGGCACTGCTATCACAAAATAGAATTTCCACCATTCAACATCTATTTCCCCCCTCTTTATTATAAAATGTTTCGCAGGCGAGAGGATCAAAGGTATTCGTGCTATTTCCATAACCCCTTTATCACTCACCAAGTTTGGTGGTATGTACGCCTTTATCTCACTTCCCATTTCATATTCTGATACAAGCCCTGTTGTATACACATCATTTACAATCTTTTTAAAGCCTCTCAGCTCATTTATACCCTTGCTGACCTCCCCTATATCCATATATGATGAGCTAAGCCTAAAAACCACTATTAATATAAAGGCTGAAGCTATCAGCCCAAATATGATTTTAAATAGATTGGGTGCCATCATTCTATCATCTCTATATCAACATAGCTGCCTTTATTTATGAGCATAACATCATTCGTTGATATTAAGCAAAAATTTTCACTTGGTAAGAGGTGCTTTATTTGCTTTCCATCAAAGCCATCACTTCTTATTATCATTAAGTTGTAATTATTCATTTCAGCAATAAAGGCATAGTTTTCATCAGCCTTCCAGTTTACACCGGGCTTTTTTGCATTTCTTGGATTGAGAAAGCATATTTTTGTTCCTTCCGGAACCCTTATTGTGAGCTTGTCAGCAGAGTTATACGACATGCTGTAAATATCCTCAACCTTGTTTTCTAATTCTCCTACGTTTAAATAAACACCGGCCTCTCCACCAAAATTAAGTATATGCATTATTTGCTTACCACCAAAAACCATAATAGTAAAAATTAGGATTATGGTAAATATCATACTAAATATCATACCTACGTTCATAATTTAGAATTATGTATAAGGATTTATTAAAATGAAGAGCTATTTCTATTATATGGCAGAATATATTGATACGGGCTATGAGCCTCGAGCAAGCGATCTTATATGTGAGTTTTACGTAAAGCCAGCAAAAGGTATAAGCGTAGAGGAGGCAGCAAATCACATAGCAGCAGAAAGCTCTATAGGTACATGGACAGAAATAAGGATGAGCAAGAAGATTAAAGAAATGAAAGCAAGGGTTTTTGAAATAGATGGAAACTGGATCAAGATTGCATATCCGAGCATATTATTTGAGCCTGGTAATATGCCACAAATTCTGTCGAGTATTGCAGGCAATATTTTTGGTATGAAAATAGTGGAAAAGCTCAGGCTAGAGGATGTAAGATGGCCAAAGGATATTATGAAATCCTTTAAGGGACCGAGATTTGGGGTAAACGGTGTGAGGAGTTTAATAAAGGTTAAAAACAGACCTCTTATTGGTACTATAGTAAAGCCAAAGATAGGGCTTAATGAAGGCAAGCATGCTAAAGTTGCCTATGAAGCATGGTGTGGTGGTGTAGATATAGTAAAGGATGATGAAAACCTCACCAATCAATCATTCAATCATTTTAAGAAAAGGGTAATAATGACGTTAAAAACGCGTGAGAAAGCTGAAAAAGAGACAGGGGAGAGGAAAATGTATATGCCAAATGTTAGCGCTGAGGTACACGAAATGGAGAAAAGAGCAAAATTTGTTAAAGAAAGTGGAGGGGAATATATAATGGTTGACATAATAACAGTTGGTTGGGCTGGATTGCAGAGTATAAGGAATTTGAACGAAGAGCTGGGAATGGTTATTCATGCACATAGAGCAGGGCATGCAGCCTTTACTCGTGGCATGCACGGGATAAGCATGATAGTTGTGGCAGATATTGCTAGACTTATTGGAGTTGATCAGATTCATGTTGGCACTGTTGTTGGGAAGATGGTTGGCAAGCAAGATGAGGTTGTGAGGATAAGAGAAGAGATAGAAGAAAGATTTGTTGATGAAGAAAAGAGCATGCATCGGTTAGCAGAGTACTGGGGAAATATAAAGCCCGTCTTTGCTGTATGTTCTGGCGGTATACATCCCGGACTGGTTAGCAAGCTTATAGAGATTATGGGAAATGATATAATAATACAAGCTGGTGGTGGCATACATGGCCATCCCCTTGGCACGAAAGCTGGAGCAAAAGCAATGAGACAGGCTGTTGATGCTGTTATGAATAACATACCTTTAAAGGAATATGCAAAAGAACATAAAGAGCTAGGTGTGGCGTTAAATAAATGGGGATTTATATGATATCACCAAAAAGATGTGTCTGGGCATAGCTATTTATCTCAACCCTTACCAAGCTCCCCATAATGTTCTTTTTTGTTTCAACAACAACAGGCTTATATGCATAATTTCTTCCAATAAACTGGTTCCTATGCTTACCCCTTTCAACAATCAATATCTTTCCTTTCCACCCTGCCCATTTCTTATTCCTTTCTTTGCTTATCCTGCCTATAATTGTTGCCATTTCCCTTGCTCTCCTCTTTATTATCTTGCTTGGTATTTTTTTCATTTTTTCTGCCGCTGTGCCTTTTCTTACGGTAAATTTTGAAAGATTGACCACGTCTGGCTTAAGATATTTAACCAATTTTATTGTTTTCTTAAAATCCTCTTCCTTTTCATAAGGAAAGCCAACAATGATATCTGTTGATAGGGTTAGATCGGGATATGCAGCTCTAAATTCTTCTATTATCCGTATAAAATCACTAACCTTGTAGCCTCTATTCATCAAGCTTAGTATTTTATCTGAGCCTGATTGGACTGGTATATGAATAAATTTGTATATCTTTTTATCTTTATATGCATCAATAAGCTCATGGAGAAACCCTTTGATATGGAGCGGGTTCATCATGCCCACCCTTATGAAAAACTCTCCGCCAATATTACAAATCCTTTTTAGCAATCTAGCTAGATTTGTACCTCTATCAAGACCGTAGCAAGCGTTATCCTGACTTGTAAGAAGTATCTCCTTTGCCCCATTCCTTACCGCAGCCTCAATATCTTTAATTATGCTTGCCTCACTATACGATACAAGCTGCCCCCTTGCGTTTTTTGTTATACAGAATGAACAATTTCCTAAACATCCTTGAGATATCTCAGTTATATGTGTTACACCACAGCTGTGTGGAAAAAACTTCTCCTCCATCCGCTTGCCTAAAATATCTCTGCCCGTTTTTATTGCATAAATAAGATCCTTTGTATGATGTGAAGATAAAAAAATGGCTTTCCCAGCTATATGCTTGAAATATTCATACTCAGCATCAACAGCACAGCCTGTAATTAAAAGTATTTTGTCTGGGAACCTCTCCTTTATGCATTTAATCCTACTTATTATCTTATTCTCTGTTTGTTGCTTAACAACACACGTGTTTATTATTATAATATCAGCTCTATCCATACTTTTTGTTATGTGAAATCCTTCCTTCTTAAGCAAATACCTCATGAAATTTGCATGGTTAGTGTTTGCTGTGCATCCATAACTTTCTATATACGCACTTGTCATAGTAATGCATTTTTAAATAAAATGAAATTTAAAAATTAATTATGAGGGTAAAGGATATTATGCGACGGGATATAAAAACCGTCAGTCCAGAGGAAAATGTGAGGGAAGGGGCAAAGCTCATGAAAAAATTTAATGTTGGAAGTCTTTTGGTTGTTAAAGATTCCGATCTTTTAGGCATAGTGACCGAGAACGATATAATAGAGAAGGTTGTTGCAGAAGGAAAAAATGCCAATACCATGAAAATGAAGGATATAATGACTGAGAATGTGATTGTAATCGATCCCGAGGCAGATATAGAGGAAGCTGCCGCGACTATGGTTAAATACAATATTAAAAAATTGCCGGTTTTGATTGATAAGGTATTGGTTGGTATAGTAACAGCTACGGATATAATGGCTGCTGAGCCACGAATTATGGAAGAGATCGAGGGATTTGTTCTGCTTGCTAAAAAAAGAACAAAAATTGCTGGTTAGCTGGTAGGTGATAGTATAAAGGTGGTAATATAGGTTCAAACCTTAGTTTATCAGAGTTTTGCTTCAAATATAAATGCTCCCACATATGCTGTAATCGCCCTGTCGTTTTAGAAGAGGAAAAAGTGAGGATAACGAAATATTTAGGCTTAAGTTCCTTTGCAACGAGAAGGTTATTCAAAAAACGGGGCAAGTATTATGTTATTGATAAAAGCCCATGTCCATTTCTAAAAGAAGGGAAATGTAGTATAGAACCTATTAAACCGATAAACTGTAGGATATACCCTCTTGTCATAATGATTAAGAATAACAAGCCCAGCTGGCACATTTCAGATGATTGCCCAGCAGCCGAGCATTTAGATGAAGAGTTCATCAAGAATGCAAAAAAAGCGGGCAGAGTGCTTCTTGATCTTCATAAGAGCCACGGACTTTTATTTTAGGTGGAAAAAGAATATAAAATCTCCCAGGTTATTATTATTGACGGGGTCAAATTTAGATTATCTCCTTTTCTGAAATAACTACAAAATCCCCAACAGATTTAACCGCAGAAAATGGTATCAGTATTCTGTGTTTCTCATCCTCTTGTAGCTCGAGCTCCATTGCATGCTTTGTTGGTTGTATAAGAACCATATTTATAAGCTCCCCGGATTCAACTATATAATCTATATCTCCCACAACACCAAATTTTCTACCAGATTCAGAAGATATCAAAATCTTTCCTATTAGCTCCTTACTTCTTATTTTTTCTTCCATACAACTCCCTAACTAAATATAGTTTGATATATTTAAAAATTTATCTCTCTATTAGGATTGTTTTGATTTTTTCCGGCAGGAAATATTTATAACTTTTCCCCATCTTCTTTCTTTCCACCAAACCCTCAGCTAGCATACGTCTCAATATATTATTTATAGATCTTATCGCATTATCTTCACTTTTATATGCTTCCTTGTTAAGATAATGAGCAATCTCGCTTGGCGTAAGCTCAGTATTTTTGTTCAATATTTCAAGTATGGTCCTTTGTTTATCAGGCAATGTCTCTGTAATATTGGGTGGTACATGCTTACTTATTTCTTCAGAAATAATTGACGAGTCTATTGTTGTAAGATTGGATTTGAATGCCTTATACAACATTTCATTACATACCCTTACAACATCTCTTGGGAATCCATTGGTTTTGTTATATATGAGTTCTATCGCATCAGAGGTAAATGGTTTTACATCATCCCCTCCAACAAATTCTATTCTCCTCTTGATCATTTCCCTTGTTTCTGGATATGTTAGATTCGACAGCCTTATTGTCAAGTTTATTCTTTTTATCATGGTTTCTAATTTTTCTTTAAGTATATTTTCAAGAACAGGTAAACCAGAAAGAATTGTACACATACCTTCTATTTGGTCTGTGATCGTTCTTAACCATTCCAGCATGTGTGTATCTGCTTCATGTACCTCATCAATAATTAACAATAATCTCTTCCCCTTGTTCTTCTTTGAAACCCAATTACATACATCATAGATATTATCCAGATCACGTGAAATTAAACGTGTAAAAAAATTGGAGAATTTATCTTTCAATATCTTTGCTATCTCTTTCACATCTCTGGGTGGCTTAGAGAGATAAATGCATCTTTCATTAATATTTTTTATTAAGAACTTAAGGAATGTCGTCTTTCCAGAGCCTGTCGGACCACTCAGCAGTATGAATTTTTCTCCGCCTTTGATTGCGTTTATCGCATCCCCGATTTCCTTAGTATAGCCAACAAAAACATCGGGTATTATTTCAAAGCTAAAGGGGTTATGCTTCCACCCAAAGTTATTCACGTACCATTCATCAATATATGTTACATTCATAAATCACATATGTAAGTGATATTTAAATTTTTATTGTAAAAAATAAATGTGAAAGGATGAGAGCATTTATAGCTATAGATGTAGATAGAAAGCTGTGGCAAAAAATAAATAATGTGATAGAAAGTATAAAAGAATGTAACGGTAATATAAAGTTCACAAAACCAGAAAATCTTCATTTCACGATAAACTTTTTAGGAGAAATTGAAAGTGAAAAGCAGGGTGAAATTGCACAACAAATAAATGAATGTACAAAAGGTATAAATCCGTTTAATGTAACTATAAAGGGGTTAGGTTACTTTGGGGGTAAGAGATTTATAAGGGTTATATGGCTTAGCGCTGTGAGCAATGAACTTATAGCTCTTATGAAAAAAATAAATAATGCGATAAAAACAGGGAAACGTGTGGATAAGCCGCATATAACATTAGGTAGAGTAAAATCTGGAAAGAATATAGGCTGTATTATAGATAAAATAGAGAAAATGAAGGATGTGAAAATAGGCGAAATGCACATAACTAATGTGAAATTGAAAAAAAGCATACTAACTAAAGAAGGGCCAATATATGAAGATATAAAGGTATTCAAGTTAAAAAATGAATGAAAGAACTTTGGTAAGGTGTTGTGTAGTTGGGATAATCTCTGGCATTATCCTGATCTATTTTCTATCAAAGGTGCAGGTATATCAGCATATAGATATAGGCAAGATTAATAGAAATTATATTGGACAAGTGGTTAACATAACGGGTGAAGTTAAACGTGTAAAAAACAAAAATGGTAATCTATTTGTAACTGTTGCCGATGAAAGTGGTGAAGTATTGGTAGTGATATGGAAAAGTATAGCTGAAGCAAGCAAAACAAAGGGTAATGATCTAAAAGAAATGAAGGTTGGCGATAATGTAACCATAATAGGTGAAGTCAGTATGTATAAAGGCAGGCTTGAGATTATTCCTATATCTACCAACATTTACTTACACAAATAATCGCAGGCATTTTCTATAGCCTTCATCATTACCTTTATCGACCCTTTCACATCACTCATATCCACAACCTCAACCCCTGTGTGAAGGTAACGTGTAGGTATAAGAAGTGAACCTGATGGTATACCTTCTCTCACTATAGATGCTACACTGGAGTCAGTAGCACCATGGGATAACACATCATATTGCAGCTTCACACCAACACCCTTTGCAGAATCCTCGAGCCATTTTTTAACATTACTATTCACTATACTCACAGCATCCTTTATTCCTAATACAGGACCTTTGCCCAGTAATGGTACAACTTCACCCTCTTTAATATCTGGTGTATCACCAGCAATTGTTGTATCCAGTGCTATCAATACATCTGGATTTATCGAGAAAGCTGAACCTCTTACACCAACAAGACCTATTTCTTCTTCTATAGTGCCAACAATATACAGCGTCCCTTCAAAATCCTTTATGTTCTTTGCTATTTCTATGAGCTGCAAACAGCCTATTTTATCATCAAAACCGTAACCCGCAACTCTGTTATTTTTGAGGTCAACAACTTTACTTTCAAATGTAATGAAATCGCCAATTCTTATCTTGCTTTTCTCAACATCTTTTTTGTTCTTAGCACCTATATCTATGTACATTTCTTCCATTTCCGGAGTTGTAATCTTTTTCTCCTTTTTAAATAAGTGAATAGGTTTGCATCCTACAATACCCTTGATTATTCCATTACAAGTATATATGTTAACAACCTTACCTAACACTATGCGTTTATCAACACCTCCAACAGGCTCGAACCTAATAAACCCCTTATCATCAATATATTTTACCATAAGCCCGATACTATCCATATGCGCAGCGATCATTACCTTTGGCTTCCCGTGACCTTTTCTTGCTATCAAATTGCCAATCTTATCAATTTTTATTTCATCTACATTGTTGCTTATCTCTTCTATAATCAACTCGCGAACCTCATTCTCATAACCCGATACAGAGCATGCATTAACCAACCTTTTAAGCAGTTCTATCATTTCTGATCCCTCCCTTCAATCTCATCTCGCGTAATTATATTTACGGTTGTTATTATATCCTCTTTACTTGTTCCTATAAGGTACTTTATCCCTTTTTTCTTTGCTATCCAATTAAGCTTGTAATCTACCTTCCCATCAAGCACAACAGCAAAGGGATTTTCTAGTGTCATCAAGACGGTTGAAAGTTCTTTTATAGGAACCTTTCCTAGAAGGTTGTATTCTGGGTCGAATATGCATGCAGCCCTTGTACCCATCAATTCATCCAGTGTTTTTTTGAACAAGTTTCTTTGTTCCTCTGTAAGCTTTACATGCCTTCTCTTCACTACTCTTTTACCTCTTTTTGTAACATTGTTCGCAACTCTCTCCTTCTCCGATTTGAATTGCTCAGCAGATACCCTGTCTCTAAGCGCTTTAAATATCTCCTTCTTTGTAAGCTCCTCCACCTCTTTACCTTCTGGTGCTAATGCAACATAATCAACATCTGCTACATTCATTAAGCTTTTCAGATTTAAACTTCCTCCCCTATCCCCATCAAAAAAGGCCGTAACTATCTTTTCTTTTGATAGCTCAATTATTGGCTTCGGTACAGAGCTACCTTCCATTGCTATAGCATTTTTTATTCCGTATCTTAAAAGGTTTATAACATCCGCTCTCCCCTCAACAACTATTATTTCATCCGAATCTAGAACATCCGGCCCACATGGTAGCCCTTGATAGCTTGTTATCTCCCCCTCTCTTATAGATTCTTTTAGCTCCTCTGATATTCTTGCTGTGTCTGGCATTCCCTTTTCTAACAAATCCTTCAATATTTGCTTTGCCTTTTCTATAACATACCTCCTTTTAATCTCTCTCGTATCCTCTACAGATTTCAAGGTTATCTTTGCATTACATGGTCCTACCCTTTCTATAGTTTCCAATGTAGCAGCTATCAGTGCGGTTTCTGCAGAATCGAGAGCTGAAGGTATTATTATCTCACCATAGGACTCGCCTTTTTCAGATTTTATATTTACGTCTATTCTCCCTATTCTACCAGTTCTTTGTAATTCCCTTAAATCAAGATCAGCACCGAGCAAACCTTCAGTCTGACCAAAAATTGCCCCTATAACGTCTGGTTTTTCTATAACACCTTTTGCATTTATACTTGCCCTTATTATATACTTTATTGAAGTTGGAGCCAATTTTGACATGAACATCAACCTCCTTTAAATCTTCTATTCTATTTTTTCCCAAGCTCATAAACATGTTTCTCAACCTTTTATTAGGTTGTTTTTTATATTTATTAAATAAATGGGTTAATTTTGAATTTATTAACCTTCCCTCCTTATCGAAATCTGTAAGAATTACTATATCCCTGTTCATTTCTGATACCATTTTTGCCACGACATAAAGCGGTTTGCCATTTATTGCAAATACATTTTTTATTCCAAAACTTTTCAACCTGTCTTTATCTTTTTTTCCTTCTACTATCACTATTTTATCCTCTAACTCCTTTAGGATATCAAACCCTGGCCCAACCATGATATCAGTTATTTGTACCTGTTAATATCTTTTAATTATGTTAAAGATTAAAATTAAATATGGATATGGATTATGTTCTCAAGAAAGTGGTAAAAGAGATAACCCCAACGAAGGAAGAGCGGGAGGAAATGAGAAGGATAATAGATGAAGTTATAAAATCTACTGAGCTTGTGATTAAGCCATTGGATCTTGAATACACAATAGCAGGCTCTTTTATAAGGGATACCTGGCTTAGGGACAAAAAAGAATTCGATTTATTTATACTTTTTCCTATATCCTATGAAAGGAAAAAGCTGGAAGAGATGGGCATTGATATCGGAAAAAGGATTGTAAAATTGTTGAACGGGCGTTATGAAATAGCGTATGCTGAACATCCATATGTTAAGGCAAATGTAAATGGTTTCACAATAGATATTGTTCCATGTTATAAGGTAAGGAGTGCAAGCGATATAATATCTTCAGTTGATAGAACACCATTTCATAATAAGTATATAAAAGACAATCTAAAGCCAGAGATGAGTAATGATGTGAGGCTTTTAAAGCAATTTACAAAATCTCTGGGAATATATGGCTCTGATGCAAAAACATTGGGATTTTCTGGATATCTATGCGAGCTCTTAATTATATACTATGGTAGTTTTAAAGCACTTGTTAAGCATGCAGCTAATTGGTTCCCTGGTGATGTGTTTATAGATATAAAGAAACATTGTTGTGTTGATAAAAATTATTTTAAAAATCAGCCGCTAGTTGTAATAGATCCTACAGATCCGAAGAGAAATGTAGCTGCTGTTGTTTCTGGTAAAAATTTTATAAAGTTTGTGAACGCGTGCAAGAATTTTTTGAAAAATCCCTCTATAGAATTTTTCTTTAAAAAGTATGATTATAAAGTAGATATAAGAGGCATTGTGAAAGAAAGGGGTACAAGTATTTTTGTTTTAAAGTTTGATAGACCAGAAGTAGTTGATGATATACTATGGCCACAACTTAGAAAATGTGCAAAAAGGATTGATAATTTACTTTCAAAGGAAGGGTTTGGTGTTATAGGGACTGATGTGTATAGCAATAATAACTATTCATATATTCTCATAGAGTGTAACATATCCAGCTTGCCAAAAATCAGGAAAATGAGAGGTCCAAATATTTTTTCAAAATTTCACGTGAATCAATTTTTGAAAAAATACATTAATGACAGGGTGTATGTTGATGGTATATTTTGGTTTTCTGAATCAGAAAGAGAATTTATAAGAGCTGAAGATATTCTTAAGAATTTTATTTCACGTGAAAAAAATGAATTAGCAAGTGATGGCATACCATCTTATATTGCAGCAAGTTTTGAGAATGGCGTTAAGATTATAGTGAATTACGAGATAGAAAAAATTTTAAAGGATGATGGCTTAGAGAAATTCCTCTGGGAATATTTTAACATAGATATGAACATGTTAAAGTAATGGGCTCGGAGGGATTTGAACCCTCGACCTCCGGCTTTCCTACAGCTTGGTGGCCATATAAGACCGACGCTCTAATTACTCAGACCCTCTTTCTAGAGGGTGCTTCCAAGCTGAGCTACGAGCCCACGATATATAATTACAAGTAAATATTTTAAAACCTTTTTTGATGAAGTTAATTATGAAGAAAAGGATTAGTGAGATAGAGATGTTGAAAGGTTTTCTTGAGGCCAAAGGTTTTAATACATTTACCAATAATGGGTGTTTTGATATTATTGCAAAAAAAGGTAGGGATATGTTTCTGCTCAAGGTGTTACTTAACATAGATTCGTTAACAGAAAATGAGGCCAGAAATCTTAAGATTATAGCGAAATATATGTCTGCGACACCGATAATAATAGGTAAAAGAACACGAAAAGAGAATTTGCATGATTTTGCGGTATATGAGAGGTTTGGTATACCTTCAATAACCAATACAACGTTCAAAAATTACATTGCAGGTATAAAGCCCTTCATTAAAGCAACAAGAGGCGGGTTACGTGTTAAAGTAGACAGCAAAAAGATTAACAAGGCTCTTTCTAAATATTCTTTACATTATCTTGCGCAGGCTGCTGGTATTTCTATTAAAACGGCAAGAAAATGTAGAGATGGTAATGTTATCTCTTTAGAAATGGCATGTAGAGTTGAAGAATTGCTAAATGATAGCATAGCGTGCGGTATAGATTTAGAAAAGGATTACAAGGTTAGAGACATAGAAGCGACATGCCCATTTGAAAGACTCGTTGAGTATGTGCTTGGGAATTTTGATATGGCTTTTTCGTTTGTTAAAAGGACGCCTTTTAATATGTTATTGAAAAAGGATGAGATCATGATCTCAACAACATCGCAAAACATGAGCCTTATAAAAAATAAGATACAGCAGATGAGAACTTTTAAAGAAAAATTCGATGTCCCTTCATTTATTATAATAAAAAGGACAAAAAGAAAGGTGATGGCTGGCTTACCAATTTTCGGAATAGATGAGATAAAGGATCTCGGTTGCTACGAAAATCTTTGCTACGAAGTTAAAGAAAGAAGTGCAGCTAGAGTTTAAAACTATTTATATTCGCTCTTGCTTGTATACTCGCTCTTCATAGCATATTCTGATTTTGCCTTATAGCTATCAAATTCATGCACGGCTAAGCTTCTTAAATATCTATCTTCTTTACCTTCTTCCACTTCTTCTCCATGCGTATCCGTTTTTATTTCTGTTTCCCATGCCTCATAGGCTGGCGGAACAAAGCCTGGTGTCTTGTTTAATGTTTGAATCCTCCACACCTCTTTTCCATCTAACGTTATTGCGTAAAGATGGCAATCAAATGAACCAAAGAAAAGCATATTATGGGAAGTTATAACAGAGGTAAAAACAGCACCACCTGTTTTAAAGCGCCATATCTCTCTTCCATTCATATCTAAACAATAAACATTTCCATCTTCTGAACCAATATAAATTCTATCGCCATAAATAAGTGGTCTTTTGTCTATTACCCCCTTACCTTGTGGCAAAAATCTCCAAATCTCATTGCCATTGCTTGCATCAATAGCATAAAATATACCATCCCTAGCCCCATAATATAGTATGCCATTGTAATAAAGTGGGACGCTCGAATTACCATACTTTCCTGTTTTGAAGCGCCATAATTCTTTTCCATCTGTGCCGACTGCATACAAAAAATTATCCATAGATGCAAAATAAACTACATCGCCAGCTATGGTTATAGTATCAGTTGCCAATATCTCTGCTCCCGTTTTAAATCTCCATAACTCCTTACCCTCTTTGTTCAAGCAGTAAAGATTCCCATCAAACGAGCCAATAAATATCCTATCTTTATAAAATCCTGGTGTACAGTATAAACTGGAACCTGTTTTAAATTTCCACAAAAGCTTTCCATACGTAGTTAGTGCGTAAAGGTTTCCGTCCCTTGAGCAAGCAAGTACCATATCGTTGTTTGCATAAACACCACAACCTATCTCACCATTGGTCTTATAACGCCATAATTCTTCTCCATTTTTTGCATTTATACAATAAATATAACCATCGTAACACCCTATAAAAACCCTGCCATCTTCCAAAACCGCAGGATTGGAATCAAAGAATAAGTTACCGGCTGTAAATACCCATTTTATCCTGCCGTTTCTTATATCGACGCCATAAACATGGTTATCCATATCAGCAAACACAAGCATGGTGTCCCATATAACAGGCTTCGCAACAATGCTTCCGCCGCCTCTAACCCTCCACATCCTATCAAACTCCCTTTTCTTCCTAACATCCAAGCTTGTAAGCTCTGTTGAGAAATCATTAAAGCCAAAGAAGAAATCCATAACCATCACCATGCCTTAATCATTTTGTAATCTATTATGCCATAGCTTCTACAATACGTCTCAATAACAAAGGATACAAGCTCAATTTATACTCCCTACTAAAAAACACACCCCTCTCTTTAATTTCCTGCTCACTCATTAGCATAGTTTGATTGCGATGATATTTTATAAGGGCGTGGCTATTGTGTAGAAAATTATCAAAATCAATCAGGTTGTGTGCCAATCCAGGATACAGACTAAACCTTCCATGAGATGTGTCAAGAGTGTAAAGCAAATATCTTTTGCCCATGCT